>QQTW01002115.1_pt1 | contig 14281 bp, 18 predicted proteins | sample 1904831 | NCBI WGS metagenome assembly QQTW01 (sample SAMN09435610, study PRJNA476489) | Subsurface metagenome, whole genome shotgun sequencing project. | reverse complement strand
ATCACTCAATCCTTCAAACCTACCTGCCATTCTTTATTCCTTCCTACTTTTAGAGAAATTCTAGCTCATATTTTGGTATTAGTGGGATACGCTCATGCGGGAAGTATGCTGCAAGCCATATATGTGCCTCCGATAATTATTAAAACTTCAGCAGTTAATGCTGTCTGGGCGGTTTCTAGCTGCTAATTCGTTTCCAAATGCTTAGTTGAGCTTTTCTTTTGTCCAGCTTTCTGTGGGCTTGCTGAAGAGTTGCTGAAACGACCCCTACGTGGATATTTATTTCTCCCTTGATTTATAGCTGGCGAGTTAATTGGTCAGCTTGGTATCTTAATGCTGCTAGTTACAATTGCATCTTGGGCAATAGAAACTTGAGTTGTGTCTGCGTTTCAGTTCTTTTTCCAAGGCTCTAGTTCCATTGCGCCAGTGGCGGACAAGCCTTAGTTCTCTACCATAGTCGCTAACAGCAGCACGACAGATTTTTGCTCCTTGTCCGTTTTTATGCTGCTCTAAACGCTTTTTAAGGCTTTGACTTGTGTATCCCAAATAATGACAAGCACCACCACGACGACTTTTAGTATTGCCTATTGGTTCTCCAAAACAAATCAGATAGCAGAAGCTCATTAGTATTCGTCGCTCCGCATGATTGTCATTACCCGCTTAGTTAAATCAGGGTCAGCAGGATTTTCTGAAAGATATGTTAGGGTTTGGTCGTAACAATCGATTCTCCAAAAGTAGTTTTCCCCATCCATCGTCACCTTGCCAAAATTATGCTCTTGGTAGGGATCGTTATCGCTTGTGAATGAGTCAAAATCTCGCACTAACTGTTGCAGCCAGTATTGTTTTTCTGGAGCAAGCGCATGAACTCCAGATGTCATTGTGTATATTCCTAAGTTCCTATTTTCGTAGCGTCGGAATCTGTCATTAAGTTCAGCAATTGTTTTAGTAGTCATCCAAACCTCCAAAAGTAGAAGTGGGAACAGGCGAAGCCAAACCCTAAAGGTTCTCAAGAAAAGGCGCTACACGATGAGTTGAAAGCGCCCCCGTTCGTTAAAGAGTACAATCGCCTCTAGACAGCGTAAGCAGCTAAAACCCGTTCCCGATGCTCCTGCCAAAACTTTTCCCCTGCAATGTGCTTCTGCCCTATCCGCTCCGCTTCTTCGTGGTCAAAGGCTCGACCAATAGCGCGACCGCCTACCCAGACCCAATACCACTCCCACTTGTGGTCGTAAGTTACTGACCAAGTGAGGGGCTTAGGAGGAGTTGGTATGTAGGGTTTGGTATGCTGTTTGTAACCTTCTATGTAACCTGCGGAATACTCGCATTCTGCTTCTGTATACAGTGGAATTGATTTTTCGATGGCGTCTATTCGCCCGTGATTGAATCCCTGCTCAAACTCATTTTGCGGCGGTGGTAGCACGTCATCTTCTTCTTTGTCAACGATCCATTCCTCCGTATAACAAGAAGCGTTTGTCGGTTTGACCTTTAGCCACACTCGACCATCGGTGTAGACATCTTTATTGATCACCTGCATTACAGGCGTAAAAGGAGCATGGATAGTATCACCAATGTTTGCCTTAGTTGTGGCTTTATCCCAGATTTTTGGAGTAGATTCAGAGCAGGGTTGAATTGTGCGTTTTTCTTGAGTTAGCATTGTATTACCTATGTATGTAGGAACCAAAGCCTGCAAGCGATCGCCCGGTCAAAGATGAACGCTTGTAGGCTTTGTGGTTTACTTGTTTTAATTCCATTAACAAAGTTTTTCTATTTGGGAGTCCGCAGGGCATGAGTTGCCTTGTCTTGGGCGTTTCCTCCTCTGACCGTTGCTACTGCTTATCGGTAGAGTCGAGGGCGGGTATTATCCCGCGCCCCTCTCTCTTAAATCTGGACGTGAAACTTTCGCCTCATCCAGCTTCCGATTCAGTTAGGCTGTGCCTTTTGCTCATGTGTAAATAATCGTGGCATGACTCATGTAGAGCCTCCAGATTACTATGTTTCCAGTTGTGGTGGTTTTCATCTTTATGGTGCAAGTGAACCCGCTCCTCGGATGTAGTTTTTAATCCACATCTGGCACATGAATGGTTTTGTCGTTTTAAGACTTTAGAGGTAACACCGTCGTAGAGCTTACTGTTACGTTCGCTTCAGTAGGTCAAATCTCCGTCATAAGGTGATTTATTCCCTTTGACGTTGATGTGTTTGTTTTCGGAGTAGGGAACTGCTGGAAAGGCTCTATCTAACAATGCTTTGCTGGTATAGCGATTCTGTTTAGTTTCCTTGTTGAATACCTTGAATGCTCTTGTTTCGATGTGATATAACGAGTTTCTTGACCCGTCCATCTTACAGAAGCGGTGGTAATTCCTCCAACCCCTCACTACCGGGGCTAATTTCTCAGCCTTTGTGGTAGCACCATAGTTACTGTTGTTGACGATGTGTTTTACTTTCTGACGGAAAGCTTTGAAGTTGTCCACTGAAGGGACGCATCTAAACTTGCCGTTGCTTTGTACTTTGAAGTGCCAGCCAAGGAAATCAAAACCATCTGTCGTGGCGGTTAGCCTTGTCTTCTTTTCGCTTACCTTTAACCCTCGTTCTGCCAAAAATTGACTGATTTGTTCAAGTATTTGTTCTGCATCGTCTTGTGGTCGAAGAATTACTACCATGTCATCCGCATAACGAACTGATGGTTCTATAATATTGTTCCCGGCATCTTTATATCTGTAGATACTTTCGACACCGTTTAGGGCGATGTTGGCTAGTAATGGGCTAACCACTCCGCCTTGTGGCGTTCCTTGAGAGGGAAATCCTGGGTTAACTCCTGCTTTAAGACAACGAAAGATTCCTGTCTTGATACCCAGAGGGGCAATGAGTTGTTCCATGATGGATGAGTGGTTAATCCGGTCGAAACACTTTTCAATATCCAGTTCTAAGACCCGTTTATTGATTCCATTACAGACGGAGCGTAAGTTGTTAAACAGAATTTTTTGGGCATCATGTGCCGAGCGTCCCGTTCTAAACCCGTAGCTCCTAGCATGGAAAGTTGCTTCGTGTGCGGGTTCTAGTGCGTATTTTGCGAGGCACTGCCAGCATCTATCCGCAATAGTGGGAACTTTTAGCATCCGCATTGTTCCGTCCTTTTTAGGGATGGGAATTTCACGTAGCTTATTATGCTTCCATGTGTTGACGTTTTGCTTAAGTTCAAGACTTAAAGAAAGGCGTTCCTCAAAGGTGAGGGACGCTTTTCCGTCAACACCCGCCGTTTTCTTACCAGCATTTAACTGAGTTACTTGTCGAATAGCCAAAAATCTTGCAGCCAGTGACTTCAAGATAAGTTTCTGTAGATACTTCGCTTTACGCTTGTCTCCAACATTAACTGCTTTCCACACCCTCTTTTGTAGGCGGAACAAATCGCGCCGAAATTTCTTCCAGGGTAATTTTGCCCACAGTTCACTAGCAATATTGCTGTGTCTAACCATACTCTTACTCCAAACAGTGTGTTCTTTGAACCTCAACCCAATTACGGGTTGTCCTACCCAGTCTGCGGGATTTCGCTTCTCGTCTAGCCTACCGGGGTTACGAACCCCCGACCTGACAGACTGTTTTTATTCGTTCCTCAAGGCGATTGTTCGTTCCTTTAGATGGATTCAGTTCATCCGCCAGAACCCCTTACTCGTGCCGTTATTCGAAGCAAAATGCGGCGGGATACTAATCTCTGGCGAGGTCAGGCTTTCCAGGAGTTACCTGTTTTACGCCCTGCCTTAACATGGGATGCTTTTCTAGAATCTGTTTTCATCATAGGAACTCCCGTTTAGCGCCAGTGTCAGCCCGTAATGGCTGTCTGGTTGCGCCCTGTTACCCGCGTCAGCCTCTAGGAACCGAGCCTAGTCACTGGGGTCAGATAAGGAGTCACGTCTGAGTTTGACGGGTAGGGCTTTCACCTACATCAACCTTGAAGTTCAACCTCTAGTGACAGTAATCTGCTGTCAGGTTGGGTAGCTTATGTACGGGCTGTTTACCGCGATTCAGCTACCAACGAATCGCACGCTTCGCTGTTATCAGGTTCCGGGCGGTGTTTCGGCAGTTCCGCTCTCTGCTACTTTGTTGTAATTACGGTGAGACTCTGGATTCCGTTCGGGTGGGGGCTGTCTCGTTCCCTTTGCCGCTACAATTACTATATTAGTCGATACGACTAAAAATTTCAAGCTTGCGGTTAACGCAAAATCTGTTAAGCTTTATAGGTAAGTCACAGCGATTAATAAGCTTTCAGAGGGTGAGGTAAATTATGCCTAGAGTTCTAGGTGTATTAGTGCCGATTAAATGGCGATTAGCTGTTCTTATGGCTGATCGTGAAATGGATTACAAGGAGCTAGCAAAAGTAACAGGTATGCATCCTGTTACCATCAGCAAACACAAAAATATGCGTACAATGCCATCACGACTAGAAGACAGCACCTTAGAAAAATACTGTAAAGCTCTCAGCTGTCAACCGGGGGATTTATTAGTTTACGTTCCGGGAGAAGTTAACACATGACGAGAGTTATTACCGTTAAATCAGACAGTTTTACTTTTACCTAGCTGGCATTGCTACTTTTTTTCCAAGCAGTTCCAATTTATAACAGGTCTTAAAGTAGTTTTTAAGAAATTGACTTCTGAATTTACAGTACATCTGACTCTACCCATAAACCAACAAATAGCAGTAGGAACATTAGCAGATATTCTCCGCCAAGCTTAAGTTACGCCCTAAGAATTTATTGCTAGTTTTTGAAGCGATCGCAGAACTTGACCGGAACGCGATCGCCCTGTACTGCACCTAAGTTATTTATCACGAGGTACAGCCTTATGGAATTTTCGCATGATCTAGCGCTAACGTTAGTTCAGTCTAACGATTTGTGTCCTGTTAATTTTGATGATGCTTGGCAATGGATCGGTTATTCAACCAAACAGAAAGCTAAAAACAAGTTGACTAACAACTTTGAAATAGGCTTAGATTACGCTCTTACCCAAATGGTTAAGCGTGTAGAAGGCAACAGAGGCGGAGGTTCTGTCCGTTTTGAATCTATCAGCCTAACTCTCGATTGCTTCAAGTCGCTAGGAATGATGGCAGGGACAACTAAAGGGAAAGAAGTACGCCGCTACTTCCTAGAATGCGAACGGATTGCCAAAAAAGCAGCAGAAATTATCCCCGCCCAATCTCAAGAAATAGAGCGCCTTAAGCTGGAACTTCAACTAGCCCAAGCCCAAACAACCGCTGCCCAAAGTCAAGAGCGCCTAATGCAAGCAACTAATGCGATCACGAACCTTCACGGTACGGGTATGGTGGCGCTAATCCTGGGCAAGCCTGATGCAATCCTTACCCAGACGGAAGTCATTGAGAAGACTATTGCCGTAGATCCTAAAACTGGACGAGTCCTTGCCCAAAGCGACGGTCTAACAATAGGCTACCTAACTAAACGATTGGGCTTCAAGAACAACGAGCAGACCTGGCAGTGGCTTAACTCGGTGCAACTGGGTAAAGATTCTGGCGCTTGGTCAAAAGAGTTGACGGCTTACCCTACTTTGAAATTGCCTCGACATCTCCTACCCCAAATCCAGCGCTTGTTTGCTTACCAGGTAGGCAACCGTCAGCTTTTGCTTGGGGAAGGAGGTAGACGATGAGACAACGTACTTATTTTCTTTTCCAAGTAGCTTCTTCTCTTTTGCTGCCTCCTCATACTTTGGATTATTTGTCAATCCTAGAACCTAAAAATGAAAGTAGTTTTTGGTTGACGATTTGAGGTGTTTGACTTTAGTTGTATCTGACTACTTTATCTTTCCTAATCTTTCTTCTCCCAAATTGTCATCCCTGACGATTTTTGTAATCAAAGATTACTGACAAAGTTTTTGCTCTTAGTAAATTAACACCGGAGTTTACATTAAAATGCCTTCAAGATTCTCCCAACAACCTGCCAATATCAAAGCTCAAGAATTTGATATTGCTGCTTTAAACAGTGAAACTCAAATCGTCGTGCAGCAACGTACCAGTGAAATTAGGAGCCTGCTGCGCCGTACTGCTCAAGATATTTTTGAGGTTGGACAAAAACTAATTGAAGTGAAAGCCCAACTAGGACATGGACACTTTCGCACCTGGTTAGAATCAGAGTTTGACTGGAGTATTTGGACAGCAACCAAATTTATGCAAGTGGCTGATAAATTCAAATGTGTAAAATTCTCACATTTAGACATTGCGCCCTCGGCTTTGTATGAACTAGCGGCTCCTTCCACTCCCGATTGTGTACGCTGTGAAGCTATAGAACGTGCTAGTCACGGTGAAACAATCACTTACTCACTAGCTAAAGCGCTTAAGGCTGAAATGAGCGCGCAAGCTTCGCAGGAGCCAGTGCGACTACAGGCTGAGTCTGTCACTATTGACGTTAGTGCCGAAACTATGGCTGAAGAATCTTTTACAGTCCCAGAGCCGAGTAATACAGTAGAGGCGCGAAGAGTCCCAGATGAAAAGCAGCAGCCTCTACCATCAATGGAGAGCGATAAACGAGCATCGGCACTGCCTGATTTATTAAATGTCGATCCAGATTTCCTTTGTACAGCGTTGTTAAGGAATGTTCAGTCTCTAAGTCACGAGCAGATTAATATTTTGTGGCACATAGTAGCACACCGTACTGAATTTGAGGAACTAGCTTTACAAAACTTCTCTGACTTTTTCCTCAAGCGCTTAACGGCTGCCGCTTTAGAAGAACTCAACAAACGTCAATAGCTAAACAATTGTTACAACCAAATCCTATCGGTGGAAGCCGCAACAATATTTCTGTGTTTTTTACTCATTTCTCATTGATTATGTCTAACTTAGTAAGTCTATTTTCCTATAATGACTCCGTAGTGGCTAAAATTAAAGGTACGTTATCTTATGATCTTTTAATTCCCATGCCAGCTTCTGATTCGTTGTCACCTAAGCAAAGGTTTGATTACACCATTCTTGAGCCAGAGACTTATCAGGTTGTTAAAGTGCAGACCGGAGAAATTCGGGCGTTGATGAGACTGAGTTTTGAAAGCATTATTCAGATTGGGCAGAAACTCAAACTTGTTAAACAACATCTAGGACACGGATACTTTCGCACATGGTTAGAATCAGAGTTTGACTGGAGTATTTGGACAGCAACTAAATTTATGCAAGTTGCTGAACGATTTGATGAGACGAGCTTCTCTGGGCTAGATATTGCACCTTCTGCTCTTTATGAACTAGCTGCACCTTCAACTCCTGAAGCTGCCCGTGATGAAGCGCTTGCTCGTGCTGCCTCCGGTGAATCCATTAGCTATACTACGGCTAAAGCACTTAAGCAGAAATATATTCCCCAAGCTACCAAGACTAAAGCCGAGGCAGTTGCGGAGTTAGTTCCTGAATCAAAACCGACAGTTACGGGGTTAGCTCCTCAATCAAAACCAATAGCAGCGTTACCCCCAGGCTCTAGTTCCAAACTTGAAATTGTCGCAATCCGTCCGGCAGCACCTACTTCTCCACCTAGTTTTGAGACTTCTAGGTTAACGGCTCCTCACCTTCCTCAACTGCCTCCAGCCCCACAGCTAACTTCTCTAATTCCTGTGGATGAGGAACCTGGCGCATTGTGGCAACTAGGGGGACGACATCTACTCTATGGCGGCGACCCTAATTCTGCCCAATTCTTGCAGCGAGTCCCAGAAAAGGTGAGTCTAATGTTTGGGTTTCCACCGACCCTAGATTGGCACAGCACTATTCGAGCTAAAACACGAATTATTACTGATGAGTATTTACCTCAAGGCAAAGATGTGAGATTATTGGAAGATATGCTAGAAACAAGCATCCTGCTCTACTCCAAGGTTGGAGAAGCGGTGGTTAGTTGCTTTGTGCCTTCCGTTGAAATTCTTTCGATTATTAATCGCCAAGACCGTCGTGCTTTGATAGCTGAACCGGACTCCAAACGAGTTAATGCTGTTATTTCTGACTGGAAACTGGCAGGACTGAAAGTAGAACGTCTAGCTTAGAGAAGGCAAATCAAATCCGTTCTCTTACTTCTGAAAAATTAACCCTTTGGTACTTGACAAATGTTTAATTCTATACAGTCACGCAAATTTAGAAAAATCTTTCACTGGGTTCAGCTTTGGTGCTAAATCCCGTATAATATTCACAATTGAATAAGCTTCGTTGGTAGGGAAAGTCTGATTGCCGTCAGATTATATCTTTCGCCACCGAAGGCTCTAACCCACCCGTCGTAAATTGGAGGTTAAGAAGCGATGCTATTATTAGTATTGTGCAACTTTAGTGTGCCTTTTGGCAAGTTATTTCCCAAAATAATTTCAAATTCTTTCAGTTCTCCTACTTTAAACAACGGCGGCTTAGGAATTACAGCCCCTACAGCTACCCTCAAAGAAAAGGAGGGAGCTTCATGAATGCTGCCGTCAAGGAGAAAAGCGAGTTAAGCCTATTCGTCAGACGAGAAATAGATGACTACGGGCTTGATCCTTATGAATTTCGCATCTACGCCCGGATAACTCGCCGCGCTGGTAATGGGGAAGCGTGGGAGAGCCTTACTAACATGGCGAGTGCTTGCTGCATGAGCTTGAGTAGAGCAAGGAGAGCATTACACTTACTCAAATTGGCTAAGTTAGTTAAGAGTATTGAACGTCCAGGGTATAGCACTGTTTATCGGCTGACCCCTCAGCATAAGTGGGTAGCTTCCGAGTGTTTACAGGAGCTTCGTGAGTTTATAAATTTCCGAGCTAAATCACCTACTCCTATCAGATGTGATAGGGGTACTAGAAATAATAGCCCTATCACATCTGATAGTACCCCCCTATCAGATGTGATACCCCTACCCCTACCAGAAGTGATAGGCGAAAGTATTCCCTCTGAAAATATTTCCCATAAGGTACTCCCCCAATCCCCCCTTACCCCCCAAGGGGAAAAAACCGGGGATGGGGAGAAAGTTAAATCAAATAGACAAATATTGGAATTATCCCAACAACTAGCTCAGTCTCTCACGGACGCTCTTAAACCAGTATTTGCTTCTTTTGTGACCGAAACTAAATCTGTCTTGTCGGAAATTAAAGAGCGATCGTTTTTAGCTGATAGTCAGGACAAAATTGAATCACTACCAAGGCAACGAAGTAGAAAAGCTGCACCTTCTGTGGATACGGATTTGGAGGATTCGATAACCCTACCAACTAAAACTAAGGAATCAGACCAATTAGGGGAGTATTCACAGTTATTAGAAGAATTAGCACGGATTTTGAGTGAGTCAACTGAGAGTTTGCGCCATAATTCAAATTTGAGAAATGCTTTGACTCAAAATCCTAATAACATTGAGCCAGCAATGCAGTATTTCAAACAAGCGTTGGCTACTTGGAAAAAGAAACCGGGGTTAGGTTTATTTATTTCCGCAGTTAAAAAAGGACTCAAGCCCGTTGCAACTAAGCCAGGGGGCGGATGGGGTGATTGGGCAAACGAGGCATTGAAGCGGCAATTGATGCAATTTTCCTGTTCCCATGAAGGAGATATCATGGTCTATTTTGTCGGCGGCATTCAAAAGCTGTGGAGCGAAGTGAAGCACCTTGACTGGGTAGAAATTGAGGCAATGGTAGCTGATTCAAGTAATGAGCCTTGCAGCACCTAAAAACAATGAGTTGGATAAGGGGTAATTAATTCCCAATATTTTTAGCAAAACTAGATTTTGACAGGCGTAACAATCATGATTAGTGTTACTGAAAACATAGCCAAGTTGACTTGGCAAGAAAATCAACTGCATACCAGTCTAGACAACCTACGTGGACAACGAAGCAAAGTAAAGGAACACAAGCAGCTTGAAAAAGAGTTGTCAGGGGTAGTAAGTAAGCGCCAGAATTTACAAGCTTGGGCTGTTTTTGAACTTGGAATGCCCGTACACCGAGTTAATTCACCTCTACTTGGAATTGTCGAGCAATTGAAAATCACTCCTGGGGGCATGGGTGAAGTTTGGGTCAGTTGGGATGGCTTATTACAAATCCCAGAACAGCCAAATATGCTACAGATTGATGGTGCGGCGATGGCAAAAATTATTGCGGTGGGCGATCGCATAGAAATTGTTGATGGTCATGAACAAGCTGGCAAAATATTTACTGTAGAGCGGCTGTTGGCGCGTGGTGCGATAGAAACCACTGATGAGATGGTTTTCGAGCGCCAGGATTGGCAGAAGATTGAAGAAGCTGATCAAGAAATTTTAGAGACTGCGAAGGAGGGAAATGAGGAGTTAAAACATAGCGCTAGTTTTAACCAGGAAACCCAAATGGTTGCTAAGTCAACAAAAGAATTAAATGAAAAAGCGCCTGATACCATAGTTACAGTTGACACAACAGTTATTTCTATCCAGATTGAGGAATTAACCGAAGAAGAGGAAAAAGAGCGGCATCGGCTGGAATTAAAGGTAGAACGAGCATTCTATGAGTCGGGATCTGCACTTCGGGAGATCCGAGATCGCCGCCTTTATCGCCTTACTCATCCTGCGGATTTTATTAGTTATTGCCGCGATCGCTTCGGTAAAACTAAGCAAGCTGTAAATTACTTGATTGCAGCAGCAGAGGTTTTTGAAAATCTGCTGACGACAACTAATAGTTGTCGCGTCCTCCCAACTAGCGGAACCCAAGTTAGAGATATTGCTGGCTTGACTCCACAAAAGCAGATAGAAATTTGGAGCGAAGCTATCGAATCTTATGGAGGGAAAGTTGCCCCTCGTCGAGTTGTCAAAGGTATCGTTGAACGCCTCAAAGAGAAACCTTTAGTTAAAGCTAGTGACTTCTGCACTATTGGCGATCCGTTTATCCTGACTAGATTAGAAGGAGCGGAGCGGAAATATAATGGCTGCTGGGCGATCGCATCGGAGCTAAGAGAATTTACAATAGCCGTTGACGTTTACGATACTACTTTGGCTGTGAAACCAGATAACTTAGACCCTATTGACTTGCCAGATGTCCGCCGTCAGTTGCCTCAAACACTCAAACGCATTAAGCGGCTGCGAGGTATAGGAATGCTTGATCGTTGTGCTTATACCCATTTGGAGGCATTAGGGCGACAAACGCACTTAACAGATGTCGAAGAAATTGTATTGCAATGTTTAGAAAACCATTACGGCATTAATCAGTGAAGACATAAAATTATGACTAACAAGAAAATACCCCTTCCTCCACAGATTCCTCAGTCCAGTAAAGATGTAGAACGGGCAATCTGTTTGTTAGGCAGCCGAACCAAAGTAGAATTAAGCGGCAAACCAGCGCAAGAATTGGTAGCGTTAATAGGTCGTTACCCGAACCCACAGGAAGCGGCTGCTTGGAAGCAGCATTTAAAGCAGATGGTTAAATCTAAGCAGCAGTGCTACGGAGATGATTAATTAACAATCCAAAAATCCCGTGCATCGCGATAAAACTCCCTCTACCCTCCCACTGATTAGGTCAGTGTGGCGCTTGAAAATAGCGTGAATCTCGGTGCTAATGCTGCGATAGACCTCGAAGCGAGGTGAAGCAAAGACCAGAGCAGGGCATTTTTGCAGGGCGAGGTAGGAGGGCATGGCAGAATGGATACCAAACTCTCTAGCTTTATAACTAGCAGCAACTACTACACCGCGCTCCTGGGGCAATCCACCGACTACAAGTGGTTTACCTCGATAGCAAGGGTTGTCTCGTTGCTCGACCGAGGCATAAAACGCATCGAGATCGACGTGAACAATCTTTCTATCTCCATTCATGCTCATGCCTAAAAATTACTTGCTCGGAGCAACCTTGTCCTTGAACGACTTACCCGCAGAAAAGCCCGGAACGCGAGTAGCTGAAATTGTCATAGTTTCACCTGTTCTAGGGTTACGCCCAGAGCGCGCTTGACGTTCGCGCGGCTCAAAGGAGCCAAAGCCGACAAAAGTTACTTTGCTCCCACCTGCAACTGCTACCATAATTTCTTCTAACATGGCAGTCACGATCGCATCAGCTTCTTTCTTGCTGACACTAATTTTCTGCGAGATCGCCTCAACCAATTCGCCCTTGTTCATAATATTTCTCTTAACACCGTTGCTATTCTATTGGTAGGTGTTAGAGAGTGCAAGCGTACTACTCTAAAATATTTTCATTTTATTAGCGTTGATTGTACTCTTTAGCTTCTGTAGTTGGTCACAAGCTATCTTCTCTGCCGCTCAAAATTACTTATTCAAACTACTTTTGATAATGACAGTTTGAATAAGTAATGCTGCGCTCATGCCGCTACAAGCTATTGTAGAAACAGGTGATCGCGTTTTCCACATTTTGTGATGAGTAAGGCTGATGATGCTCTGGAGACAAAATTTTCCCCCCACGATAACCTGCACCTATTGCAGCCCCAAAGTCTTGTCCAACATCCAGCCGCAGTATATCTTTCCCAGTTGCGTCCCAAGTCGCAGCAAACGATGGGGCGGAACTTAGACCTGATTGCCAATCTCCTGACCCAAGGACAGTGCGATCGCTTCACCTTGGACTGGAGCCAATTGCGTTATCATCATACAGCAGCAGTGAGAGCGGTATTGTTAGAGAAGTTTGCTCCCTCAACGGTTAATCAAATGCTGTGCGCTCTGCGCCGAGTGTTAAAAGAAGCTAAGAAACTCAAATTAATGTCGCCAAGCGATTATACAGACGCGGTGGATATTGAAAATGTTAGATTTACTAAGGAATTACGAGGTAGAGCGCTAAAGCCTGCCGAGATTGCTGCAATTCTGCAAGTTATTAAAACCGATGTGACTGCTGCTGGGAGGAGAGACTCGGCGCTGTTTGTTATCCTTTTGGGTTCGGGGGTGAGGAGGCAAGAAGTAGTGTCTATAGACTTAAGCGATTTTGACCCCAGTAGTGGTGCAATCAAGGTACGCGGCGGCAAAGGTGGTAAAGACCGGACGGTGTACCTGCCGAGTAGCGGGATGAAGGCGGTGTCAGCTTGGCTAAAAGTTAGAGGAGTTAAAGCAGGTCCTCTGTTATATCCAGTTAGTAAGGGTCATCGGGTGATGGAGCGACGCTTGACTGATCAATCAGTATTATATATTCTTCAGAAACGGGCAAAGCAAAGTGGGGTAGATTCCTTTTCTCCCCATGATTGCCGCCGCACATTTATTTCTAATTTGTTAGACGCGGGAGCCGACTTAGTAACGGTTTCCCAATTAGCAGGTCATGCCAATCCCATGACTACAGCTAAGTATGACCGTAGAGGTGAGGCAGCCAAACGCCAAGCTACAGAATTATTGCACATTCCTTATGATGAATAATTCAAGCACTGCGTGAGTACGCTACGGTAACGTCGCTCTAAGTCTATAGGGCTACCAGTTTTTTAGGCAATTAAATCATCCACCACTGCTGCTTTGGACATACTGTACCTACCTGCTTGTCCTCGATACCACTTTCCTTTCTTTACGCCAACAGATAGGACGTTCGAGACACGTTCTCGCGCCTTACTTCTTAACTCTTGTGGCATTTCCTGGGCGAAGATAGTCTCTAATATTAGAGTAATTTCTAATACCTGCTCTTGTTGCTGTTGCATAACTTCAGCGACAGCTTCCGCTAGACTAGCGTTGATAAAGTCTTCTTTCACATACTGCTGCCAAGTATCTGCTTCTTTGCTTGCCTCTTTAGTAAGTGCGGATTTCTTATTTGACTTGCTGGTAGAAGAAGATGGATTTTTCTTACCTTGTTGCTTTTGAGTGGAGGGCGCAGCTTCGGTAGTATCTATCGTTGTATCTTCTAATTCTGGAGTTGCCACTTCTGGAACAGGGGGTTCTGCTTGTTCTTCAACAACTGGGGTTGATATTACTACAGGTGTAGGAACGGCAGTATCTCCAGGAGGAAATAGGCTAATAACGTTTTTGAGACTGTGGCGTTTTTCTTGAATCGATTGGAGTTGAGCCGCTAACTGGACTTCAGTCACTGCTAAGTCGGCATCAACTTCTAAAAGTTTGGCAACGATGGAATTAGATGTAGGAGAAATGGAGGAGTTTTGCACCGTAAAGAATGACTTAAGTTGAATAAGTGTAAAGTATTACTCACTATTATGCACTTGCTGGCAAAAACTAGAAAAATGTTATCTGGTAACTCTAGATGTTTTCGGCAAAGTTCGTAAATGCCAGTTAGAAGGCGTAAGCCAGTAGTTATCGGAAGTTTCTGGCTTGCGGGGAGACAACAAATAAGCACCCAAAAGATAGTCGATGATATTTTCATCGGCGCTGATACCAGAAAAAGCTTTGATTTGGTCAAAAGCAAGCAAAAAAGTCTCCTCACGCTTGCGGTTAAT
>QQTW01002114.1_pt1 | contig 14288 bp, 13 predicted proteins | sample 1904831 | NCBI WGS metagenome assembly QQTW01 (sample SAMN09435610, study PRJNA476489) | Subsurface metagenome, whole genome shotgun sequencing project. | reverse complement strand
CTGAGACACGGCCCAGACTCCTACGGGAGGCAGCAGTGTTAAGCATACCGCCAGCGTTCATCCTGAGCCAGGATCAAACTCTCCGTTTTGTTAAGTTTGTTTGACTCGAATAAAATATGTTCTTTCTTGACGCAGGCACTTTTTTACTTGTGCTGCTTTGACTTTCAAACTATAATATTTTCAAGGTTCGTTGCCCTTGGGAGTCTCGCCTCTCGGCTCCTCTCTTTCCGGCGCTTTATTAATCTAACAAGCCCATCCTAGTTTGTCAACACTTTTGCCAAACTTTTTTTGGAGTTTCTTAAACCAGCCAGCAGACAACGCTTTAGGCGACAATGGCATATGCATTGTGCTGTTGAGGAAGAAAAAATTGTGAACTTTCAATCAGTGATAGCGGTATTGCATCAGTTTTGGGGCGATCGCGGTTGCCTTATTGCCCAGCCCTATGACATTGAGAAAGGGGCAGGTACAAAGAATCCGCATACTTTTTTAAGAGCCTTGGGGCCTGAACCTTGGGCAGTCGCTTATGTAGAGCCTTGTCGTCGTCCCACAGATGGACGTTATGGTGAAAACCCTAATCGCTTCCAACACTATTACCAGTACCAAGTTTTAATTAAGCCTTCTCCTGAAAATATTCAGGGTATATATTTAGATTCCCTTAGAGCTTTGGGCATTCAGCCTGAAGATCACGATATTCGGTTCGTGGAGGATAACTGGGAGGATGCTACTGTCGGTGCTTGGGGTACGGGTTGGGAAGTTTGGCTAGACGGGATGGAAATTACTCAATTTACTTACTTCCAGCAGTGTGGAGGAATTGATTGTCGTCCTGTATCAATTGAAATAACTTATGGGCTAGAGCGACTAGCGATGTATCTACAGGGAGTAGAGGCTATTACAAAAATCCGTTGGACAGATGATATTACTTATGGAGATGTTCATCTCCAGGGAGAGATTGAGCAGTGTGTTTACAACTTTGAAGCCTCTAATCCAGATATGTTGCAAACGCTGTTTAGTCTTTACGAGCAAGAAGCAGAACAACTTACTCAACGGGGACTGGTTTTACCAAGCTTAGATTATGTTTTGAAGTGTTCTCATGCCTTCAACTTGCTCGATGCTAGGGGAGTAATTTCTGTAACGGAGAGGACTCGTTATATTGGCAAAATTCGTCATTTAGCTAGGAAAGTTGCTCAACTATACTTGCAGCAACGAGAATCACTAGGGTTTCCACTGCTGCGTAACGCAGAAGCATCTGTTGCAACAACCATGCAAGCTGGGGGAAACAAAACTAGTGAATAATCTCAGGGAAATGTTGGAACCAGTTGCTGCTTGGTTTAGCAGTCTAGGAATTCCTGAACCAATCGTACATTGGGGACATCCCCTGATGATGGCTATTGTAGTTTTTGTTATGGGTAGCTTTGTCGGGTATGTTGGGTGGCGAGGAAGAATCGTAAAGGATAAAGATATTGCCCATAAAAGCTTGGAGAATCACCGCACACTAGCACCTTGGATGTTTTTGTTCATGGCATTGGGGTACACTGGCGGCGTGTTATCTCTGGTTATGCAGCACCAACCTATTTTGGCAAGTCCTCACTTTTGGAGTGGATCGATAGTGCTGTTGCTGTTACTTGTCAATGGAACAATAGCTGTAACTGGTTTTGGTAATAATAAAGTTACTTTACGCACGGTTCATGCTTATCTGGGAAGTGCTGCGCTTTGCCTTTTATTCCTTCATGCGGTGTTAGGTTTAAAACTTGGTTTGGCAATTTAATGACTTGGAATATGGAATCGGAATATAAATAGATAAGCAAAATTCCATAGATTCCGCACCATGCAAGGGGAACCACTATCTAGAGCAGCTAGGCTTGCTGTGTTGATTGATGCTGATAATGCTGATGCAAGCCTAGTTGAACCTCTATTAAAAGAAACTGCAAACTACGGGACTGCTTATCTAAAGCGAATTTATGGTGATTGGACACGACCGCATCTTAGTAGCTGGAAAGACAAGTTGCTTAAATTTGCGATTCAACCAATGCAACAATTTAATTACACTTCAGGTAAAAATTCAACTGATAGTGCATTAATTATTGATGCTATGGATTTGCTTTATACTAACAATTTTGATGGATTTTGTATTGTTTCTAGTGACAGTGATTTTACTAGACTAGCTTGTAGAATTAGAGAATCGGGCTTACTTGTGTATGGCTTTGGTGAAAGAAAAACACCTGAATCTTTTGTTAAAGCCTGTGACAAATTTATTTATGTAGAAGTATTAAAAGAGCTAGAAAAAGAATTGCAGTCTTTAAGTGAACCTGTATTAATCAAGGAAGAAAAACAAGCTAATAAATACGCTAAAAAAGAATCAGAAAAAATTAATTTTGAGGTAAAACAAAACAAAAAGTTGTTAAATCTTGTTAAAAATGCTTACACTGCCATAGCAGAAGAGGATGGATGGGCTAACTTAGGACAACTGGGAGGGCAGCTTAACAAGTTATCTCCATCTTTTAATTCCAAAACCTATGGCTATAAGAAACTTAGAGAATTAATCCAAGCTATCGATATGTTTGAAATCAAAGATAAATTACATGAAAAAGTCTCGGCAGGAACAGCTTTATATATTAAGCTCAAAATTTAAGCGAGAGCTTTAATGACACCATTAGCTGGAGTAGTTCTTTGCATTGCTTACATTTTAGGTTTGCTATGCACCGCTGTTTCTTGGGGAAGCTATGCAGTACTAACTTTAGGAATAGTAACAGCGGTTTTAGTTTATTTTATTAAAAAACATTATAGAAATAAGCTACCTAACAGTTTGCTATCAATTAAGCCATATTTATGGCTATTAGCTGGTTTAGTTGGATTTTTAGCGACAATATATTTTCATTTAAGGATACCACAACCAGGAGTAAATGATGTTAGCAAATTTATTACCTCTGGGGATGAAACTCTACCAGCAATTGTTACTGTTCGTGGCAATCTAACAAGTTCGCCTCGTGTGACTCGGAGTCAACGAGGACAATTTTGGTTAAAAGCGACTCAACTAGGTATTGAAAATGAAAGTAAAGAAGTTACGGGTAATTTATACGTAACTGTACCTTTACTTCAGGTTACAGGATTACATGAAGATCAAGAGATCGCAGTTACTGGTAGTTTGTACAAACCTAAGCCAGCCGCTAACCCTGGAGGATTTGACTTTCAAGCATACTTAGCACAGGAAGGTGGGTTTGCAGGTTTGAAAGGGCGTGAAGTTATTTTACTCAATAGAGAAACAAATTCTAGTTGGGGATGGTGGGCAATTAGACAAAGAATTATTCACTCTCAAGCGCGTTGGTTAGGTATGCCTGAAGCACCTCTTGTAAGTGCAATGATATTAGGAAATAGAGTAGTTGATTTGCCATTCAATATTACTGACTCATTTATCACGGTTGGCTTGGCTCATGCTTTAGCAGCCTCTGGTTTTCAAGTATCTCTAATTCTTGGTGTAGTACTAAATTTAACAAAACGTTTTTCCAGCCAAATTCAGTTTGGCTTTGGGGTTACAGCACTATTAATTTTTGTTTGTTTAACTGGATTACAGCCTTCAGTTTTAAGAGCAACTTTGATGGGAATTGGCGCACTAATTGCTTTAGTGTTGCAAAGGAAAACAAAGCCTTTAGGATTAATACTGTTAGCTGCAACGCTACTATTGATTATCAAACCAATATGGATTTGGGATTTAGGGTTCGATTTTAGTTTTTTAGCAACAATAGGATTAGTTGTTACTGTGCCAGCTTTAATGAAAAGATTAGACTGGCTACCACCTGCGATCGCAACTTTGATAGCCGTACCGATTGCTGCTTATATATGGACTTTACCGCTGCAATTATATAAATTTGGTTTGGTTTCTCCTTATAGTATTTTAGTTAATATTATTACTACTATTCCTCTTTCTATTATCAGCCTTGGTGCTTTTATTAGTGCGATCGCTACACTCGTTCCAACAATTGGTAGTGCTACAGCTTGGTTATTATATTATCCAACGCATGGACTAATTGTAATTGTAGATTTTTTCAGCCATCTCCCAGGTTCGACGGTAGCTTTAGGAACAATTACAGTAATTCAGTTAATTATGCTTTATGGGCTGATTGCATTAGTTTGTCTTGACAAATTTTGGCAGAAACGCTGGTGGTTAGCTGGTTTAATAGGAATTGTATTAATATTAATTCCTGTTTGGCAAGCTCAAGACACAACTAGTGTAACCGTTTTGGCAGGAACAGAACCTGTGGTAGCAATCCAAGATAAAGGTAAAGTGCTATTAATTAATAGTGGAGATGTAAATAAGGCAAGGTTTACAGTTCTGCCTTTTTTACAACAGCAGGGCATAAATCAAATTGATTGGGCGATCGCTACAACTTCTTTGTCTGATAATAATAGTGATTGGTGGGAAATTCTGCAACGCTTATCAGTTAAAAATTTTTATAGTTGTGTTATTCAACAAGAAAATTATATAGTTCAACTAGTTAAAGCAAAAGTAGGGCGGTCGCATCATGTTAAGTATCAGTATTTAGCTACTGGACAAAAAGTGGCAACTAGTTCTACATCTGTAGAAATACTGGATAATCAAATTCCAACTTTGCATTTGCAAATTCAAGGACAAACTTGGCTAATTCTAGGTAAAGCCAAACCAGAGGAGCAAAAACAGCTGGCTTTATCTAGAAAACTACCTCATGCCCAAGTACTTTTATGGGCTGGAAAGTCTTTAGATAGAGATTTACTCAAGGCTGTACAACCAAAAGTTGCGATCGCTTCGTCTTCTACACTCGATAGAGATACAATGTTGCAGTTACGTGCAAGCAAGGCTCAAGTGTTCGTAACCGGAAAAGATGGTGCTATTGTGCGGACACCTGACGGTAAATTTGAGACAAGTGTAGAGACAATAGAAGAAAAAACCTCTGCGTTGTAAAAAATCAGCAGATTCGTGTTATGATTGATTATAATGGGATAGTTTTATCTCGTTTTGGAGAGGTGGCAGAGTGGTTGAATGCGGCTGACTCGAAATCAGCTTTGGGGTCAAACTCAACGGAGGTTCGAATCCTCTCCTCTCCGTCTTCTAGAATTAAATTTTATTGTTAGTTCCTTAACAAAAGTTGTAAGGCATCAGGGAGTATCAAACCCTTTGGTATGATTGTCATGCTTTAGGGTCAAGCGTTATTCCATCAATTTGATTTGCCATAGCAACAATGAAAAGGCGAAAGCTTCTCGTAAATACAGCGATCGGTACTGCTAGTGCTGCTGGTCTTAGTGCTTGTAGCAGAGCTAGAAATAATGCCACAGGGCAAGGCTCCACCCAACCAAATGTAAGATGGCGTATGGCTACTAGTTGGCCTAAAGCTTTAGGAATTTATGGTGGAGCGGACACGCTCAGCAAGCGCGTTCGGGAAATGACCAATGGGCGATTTACAATTACGCCCTTTGCAGCAGGGGAATTAGTGCCGGGATTACAAGTTTTGGATGCCGTGCAAGCAGGAACTGTAGAATGCGGTCACACTGCTGGCTACTATTACGTAGGTAAAAATCCAGCTTTTGCTTTTGCTACAACTATACCGTTTGGTCTAACTGCTCAACAGCAGAATGCTTGGCTGTATTATGGCGATGGTTTGCCAGCAATGCAGAAGCTTTATGCTGACTTTAACGTCATCAATTTTCCGGCTGGTAACTCTGGCGCACAGATGGGAGGTTGGTTTAAGCGAGAAATTCAGTCACTTGCCGATTTGAATGGCTTAAAAATGCGAATTCCTGGTTTAGGGGGACAAGTGATGTCCCGTTTGGGGGTGAATGTGCAAGTCTTACCGGGTGGTGAAATTTATTTAGCACTTGACCGAGGTGCGATCGATGCTGCTGAGTGGGTGGGGGCTTACGATGATGAAAAGTTAGGTTTGAATAAGGCGGCGCAGTTTTATTACTACCCCGGTTGGTGGGAACCAGGGCCAACCTTGGAAGTTTTAGTGAACCGCACAGCATGGAATCGTTTACCAAAGGATTATCAGGAAATATTAAAGACTGCTGCTGTAGAAGCCAACATGGGTAACTTGGCACAGTACAATGCTTTGAATGGAGAAGCATTGGCAAGACTGATCCAGGGTGGTACGAAGCTAACTCCTTACAGTAAAGAAATTATGCAAGCTGCACAAAAGGCTGCAACCGATCTACTAGAGGAGAATGCTGCTAAGGACGCAAATTTTAAACAAATTTATCAGCAGTGGAATCAGTTTCGGCAACAGATTTATAGGTGGAATCAAATTAATGAATTGAGCTTTGCTAACTTCGCCTTTTCTAACTAACGAATCAGTGAAGGTAAGAAACTAACCAGCCCTGGAAAGACAATAATTAATAGCATAACCAAAAGCTGAAGTAGCACAAACGGGACAGCACCGCGATAAATGTCTCCGGTTGTTACTTCAGGGGGGGCGACGCTGCGGAGGTAAAACAGGGCAAAACCAAACGGTGGAGTGAGAAATGATGTTTGCAGGTTAGCGCCTAACACTACACCATACCAAACAAGATCTAGGCCTAGTTGTTGCGCGACTGGGACAAACAAGGGAACAACGATAAAGGCGATCTCAAAAAAGTCGATGAAAAAGCCGAGTATGAATACTACTGTCATGCTGACGACTAAAAAGCCAACTTCACCCCCAGGGAGGTTGGCGAGAACATCAAACATAAACTGATCGCCATTTAATCCTCGGAATACCAAACTAAAAGCAGTCGAGCCAAACAAAATGAAAATCACCATACTGCTGATGCGCAGGGTGACATCACATACTTGTTGCAAAGAAGCCCAACTGAGTTGACGGTTAGCAGCAGCAAGAGCGATCGCGCCCAAACTACCCACTGCACCAGCTTCTGTTGGTGTGGCTATGCCAAAAAAAATACTGCCCAACACTAATAGGATCAGTATGAGAGGTGGAACCATGACTTGGAACACTCGCTTACTCAATGCTTTCGCACCGATTGCCCGCACTTCCTCTGGTAAGGCTGGTGCTACTTCGGGTTTCAAAAAAGACACAATTAATACATGAAGGGCGAATGCACCTGCCATCATTAAACCGGGAATTACAGAACCGATAAATAGATTGCCTACCGAAACACCTAATTGATCCCCCAATACCACCAGCACTACACTAGGCGGGATGATTTGTCCTAGAGTTCCTGACGCGGCAATTACACCAGTAGCTAACTCCTTGCTGTAGCCGTAGCGCAGCATGATTGGCAGAGAAATTATGCCCATTGCAACTACTGTAGCAGCTACAACTCCAGTAGTGGCTGCTAATAGCGCGCCCACTATTACAACGGCTAAGGCAAGTCCTCCGCGCAAGCGCCCTAGAAGAATTCCCATTGTTTCCAACAGGTTTTCAGCTATACCGGATCTTTCCAGCATGGAGCCGATAAAGATGAAATAAGGAATTGCCAGCAGCGTATAATTAGCCATAATGCCAAAAATCCGTTGGGGCATTGCAGTTAAAAAGATGGGGTCAAATACGCCTAAGCTAATTCCTATTAGCCCAAACAGAATTGCTACTCCTCCCAACGAGAACGCTACCGGATAGCCCAGCGATAGGAATACTAGCGCCCCGGCGAACATTAGCGGGCCAAGCCATTCATAGTCCAGTGTCATCATGATGTTCCTCTTGGCGATCAAGTTTACCTGTAAGAATTGCCCAATTTTTAATTGCTTCGGAAATACCCTGGAAAATCAGCAGGACAAAGCTGATAATAATCATTGCTTTGATCGGGTAGCGGGGTAAGCCAGCAGGATCGGGAGAGATTTCGCGGATTGCCCAAGAATTAGCGATCGCATCCCAGGAGAAAATCAATATCATGATGCAGAACGGGATGAGAAATAATACTGTTCCTACTAGATCGGCCAAGGCTTTGCGTTTGGGCGGCCAGTTGCGATGGAAGATATCGACACGCACATGATCGTTGTGTTTTAGGCTATAGGCAGCACCTAGGAGAAATACCAAGTCAAATAGATACCACTGAGTTTCAATTAAGGCATTGGAACTCAAGTTTTGTCCTACTGTGCGTCCGATATAACGACCGATGACGTTCCAAACTCCAACTAGTACCATGAGTAGAACGAAGCCATTGGCGAAGCGTCCGATTCGTTCGTTAATAGCGTCAATTATTCTAGATAAGCGTATTAGGCTCTGCAAGGCTGGCTCTCTTATCTTTGAGGGGGAATAAATGTAGTATTTTACCTGTGAACGAACCGCATTGATGCGATCGCACGCCCAGTCAGAGGTAAGAAAGGGCGATTAAGCATACGGCGCTTTCAATTGATAGTTGCGATCGAGAAATTAAAGTCAAAAACAAACTAATTTAGCCACAGACAAAAAGAGTGTCCCCCTGGAGGAGACACTCTCGTATTCAGGATAAATTTCAGCCAACTTCTAACTTACGCGCCCACAGCTTCTTTTGCAGCATATAGCACTTCAACTGTAATGTCTTTGATGCCGCGATCGCGCGCAAATTTCTCGGTGTTACGCTTGACTTTACCCCTGACAAAGCCTGGAATTTTATTCAATTCAGCTTGACCATCTTTAGTCCAATTCAGGTCAGATTCAGCAGAAATTCCCTTAGTAATTACTTCCTTGGTGTCGTGTCCGCCGAAGATTTCTAACAGGTGATCTTCCATTCCTAAAGTAAAGGAATTGTAGACCAAATCTACTACTTGATTTGTACCTTCGTAGCCTAAGAAAGGCTTGTAACCGATGGGAAAGTTTTGGATGTGAATAGGTGCAGCAATTACACCACAAGGAATATCAAGCCGCTTACCGACGTGGCGTTCCATTTGAGTACCGAAGATGGCGGAGGGTTCGCTTCGTGCGATCGCATCCCCAATCTGTCCATGATCGTCTGTAATAATCACCTCATCGCAGTACTCGCTCACTTGTTCGCGGAACCAGTCAGCATCGTACTTGCAGTATGTACCCGACCAGACGACGTGAATTCCCATCTCCCGCGCTAGAATCTTAGTCATCGCAGCAGCGTGAGTGCTGTCACCAAACACTACAGCCTTCTTACCTGTCAAGTTTTGACAGTCAATTGAGCGAGAGAACCACGCGGCTTGAGATACATACAAAGTTTGCTCGTTGATGAAGTCTTCGTAGTTAACATCAGCGCCCTGCTCGTTAATTACCTGTTGAATTTTGCGGATGCAACGGGCTGTCTCTACCACACCCATAGGTGTTATGTCAATACAAGGTGTGCCGAATTCTTGCTCTAAGTAACGAGCTGTCATTAAGCCCAATTCTCTATAAGGTACTAAGTTAAACCAGGCTTTGGGCAGATTCTTCAATTCGTGAACTGATGCACCTTCTGGGATGACGGAATTTACCTCAATTCCCAAGTCAGCCATCAACCGCTTTAATTCTGTGCAGTCGTGCTGGTTGTGGAAGCCAAGGGTAGAAATGCCAATGATGTTAACCGAGGGTTTCTCTGTTTTCCCTTCTGGTAGTTCGCCCTTTCTACGTGCCTTGTCGATATAGTAACGGACAATTTGCTCTAGAGTGCGATCGGCTGCTTGCAGTTCGTTGACGCGGTAGTGGTTCACGTCAGCCAGCAACACATCGGCTTTTGCTTCCAATGATGCTCTTTCGACAAAGTTTTGCAAATCTTCTTGCAAAATGCTGGAGGTGCAAGTAGGAGTAAGCACGATCAAGTCGGGGTGTTCTTCAGCATCTTTACGAGTGATGTTGTCTACAACCTTTTCCTGAGAGCCACGAGCAAGAACGTTTCGATCTACAACGCTGGCTGTTACTGGGGTAAAATTTCTTTCCCGCTCTAACATCGAGCGCATGACGTTGAAGTAGTCATCGCCTATAGGAGCGTGCATGATTGCGTGAACGTTTTTAAAAGAACTGGCGACGCGCAAAGTTCCAATGTGAGCGGGGCCTGCATACATCCAGTAAGCCAATTTCATATCTGCGATACTCCCTTATGTAATTTGCCGTCAGTTAGGATGTGGAATTTAAAAGTGCATTTGTTTGTCGATTGTCTCAGAGAAGAGCGGTTAAGATGTAGGTACTGACAAACCAGGTTTTGAGGTATTTATCGACTGGAACGCTTGCAGTAAAAGACACGCGGGTTTTAATTATGCGATCGCTTGCTCTGTTTCCGGCAACGATTCTTAATTATTCGCCACATTCTGTCGTTAAAACCACGACGTTATTTATATAATCTATACGGATTGCCTAGGAAATACATCCGGGGGAAGCGCGATCGCATATCAGCCTTGTATGAGTTGGTATTGGTCTGCATTCTTACAAAGTTACTATACTTAAAAGTTCAGTACTAATAAAGAGTTGATCTGCTATATGAATTTCTGGCGACTTTATGCTAATTCCTAATGCAGAAAATGCAGTCATTGATATTCGTAAACTGCGTGACTACTGCCTCAATCTAGAGCATCATGAAGGGAAACATAAAGCTCGACTCTTTTCATCAATTCTGGGACTGACAGCTGATGATGCTGAGGAATTACGCCAGATTCTTCTAGAAGTTGTCAAAACTCAAGAAGTTCGACTAGGACGGCGTGATGAGTTTGGACAACGCTATACTCTAGATTTCACGCTCGAAAGGCAAGATAGAAGTGCGATCGTTCAAACTGGTTGGATTATTGAGCATAGCTCTGATATTCCCAGATTAACCACCTGCTTCCCATTGTAAGACTTGGAGGTAAGACGCAATGACAACAAATACAATTAAATTACTTGATGTGGTTGCTTTAACAGTCGATCTTCCTCAATACAACTTGTGGCGGGGTCAAGTTGGTACAGTAGTTGAAATTTTAGCTGGTCGTACTGCTTTTGAAGTCGAGTTTAGCGATCGCAACGGGCATACTTACGAATCTGTCGGTTTAGCAAGAGAGCAAATTATGCTGTTGCGTTTTGAGCCAGCATCACCTGATTCAATAACTGAAATGGTTACAGCCTAAGCAGTATAATAACTTTGCGATTTGTTGGATTGGTATGCATTCATCAAATTTGCCTAATTACTCAGATTTAAAAATTACAAACTACATTGAAAAAAGCCGATCGCTCGTGGTATTATTGTAATTACCGGAATGGTTTACTTCATAATGAAAATCTATCGAAAAAAATAATTGCGTCAATATTCCCATCATAAAGTAAATGATCTCATGACCCACGCGCAATAGCAATAGCAATTCTAAAATTTCGCGGGTTCAAAATTTAGACTTACCAAGAGCTTGACGCTGCGCTGCGAACAAATCTTGAATACCTTTCTCTGCCAAATCCATAATTTGATTCAACTGGTTACGGCTAAAACTACCTGATTCGGCTGTGCCTTGAATTTCAATAATTTCTAACTGCTGGTTCATCACGACATTGAAATCTATATCAGCCGCCACGTCTTCTGTGTAATCCAAATCCAGAAACGGTTCTCCTTGCAATAATCCGACTGAGACAGCAGCTATTTGATGACGAATGGGCGATCGCTCCAAAACTCCTTGCTCTATTAGTTGAGCTACAGCATCAGCCAGAGCCACAAATCCGCCCGTAATCGCAGTTGTCCTAGTACCAGCATCGGCTTGCAGAACATCGGCATCGACAGTTACAGTGTTTTCTCCTAGTGCCGCTAAATCTAATGAAGCACGTAAACTGCGTCCTATGAGCCTTTGAATTTCCTGAGTACGTCCAGACAATCTTAAAAATTCCCGCTCTTGCCGTTGGGGTGTGGCACCGGGAAGCATTCGATATTCAGCCGTAAGCCAACCCTTGCCGCTACCTGTTAAAAATTTTGGCACTCCTGGCTTAATCGTGACATTACAAAGCACTTGGGTGTCACCACATTTAGCTAAAACCGAGCTAGTGGCAAAGCGAGTGAAACCAAGTTGAAAGCTGATGGGACGTAGCTGCCAAGCTTGCCTACCATCTGGACGCTGCCAAGTCATAGCTGTTACCTTTTGAAACCTTGACTAGAATACAGCACCTCAACAGCATAAGCTTGGTCAAAGGGCGATCGCTACTTAAATTTACTCAGCTTAATTACTTCCATAGATGTTGACGTATCTGCATATCTAGTGTTTGATTAAAAGACAAATGCAAAAACTACGCTATATATCCGCTACCTCTTCTTTGTAGCAGATAAAATCCTCACTGGTTAAACATTGCCCTATGGTTGCTCAGCTAGAAACCCCAACCTTGTATTCTCCTTCTCACACACGCTACACGGTGGAAGGACTGGTACAAGTTTTTACCTGCTCCCACCGTAGCTTTTTCACTAGCGTGATGGCACAAGCCTTGAGAATTGCCGGACAAGGGACTTCAGTACTAATTGTGCAATTTCTCAAAGGTGGTATTAAGCAAGGTTTCGAGCATCCGATAAAGTTGGGGCAAAATCTAGATTGGATTCGCTGCAACCTACCCCGTTGCATCGATACACCTCAATTGGATGAAGTAGAAACTCGCTCTTTGCTGGAACTGTGGCAGCATACACAAAAAGTAGTGAATGAAGGGAAGTATTCTCTCGTCGTACTGGATGAATTGAGTTTAGCAATTAACTTTGGCTTAATTGCCCAAGATGAGGTGCTAGATTTTATCGAAAAACGCCCTACCCATATCGATGTGATTCTCACAGGGCCAGATATGCCGTCTGCACTACTAAATGTAGCGGATCAAATTACTGAACTGCGACGCAGCCACCAATTATAAAGGGGCTAGGGGCTAGGGGCTAGAAGTAGAGTGAGAGAATGTACTGCCATTAATTCAAATTATGAAACCCCTAGCTTTGAGAGAAGCGATCGCGGTATCCTAGTATTCCGCTTTAGACTGCTGATAAACCCGTGCTAAAAAACGATATCTGGATTACTCAAATGGCACAAAAGGGAATGATTTCACCCTTTGAGCCAAGCTTAATCCGAGAACAACAGATAGACCTAGCCTCGCCACTTCGTCGTGTAATTAGCTACGGTCTTTCTTCCTATGGCTACGATATCCGCCTTTCCCCGGTAGAGTTCCGCATTTTTCGCCACATTCCCGGAACTGTAGTTGATCCAAAAAAATTTAATCCTCAGAACTTGGAACCTACGCAATTACATACAGATGAGAATGGCAGTTACTTTATTTTGCCAGCTCACTCCTACGGCTTGGGAGTAGCTTTAGAAAGGCTAGAGGTTCCAGATAATATTACAGTTATTTGCATCGGCAAATCAACTTACGCAAGATGTGGTATAATAGCGAATCTTACTCCTGCCGAAGCCGCATGGCGCGGTCATTTAACATTAGAATTTTCTAATTCTTCCAGTGCAGATTGTCGAATTTACGCCAATGAAGGCGTAGTACAATTGCTGTTTTTAGAAGGAGAACCCTGCGCTACAAGTTACGATGCTCGTAAAGGGAAATATCAAGATCAGCAAGAAATTGTTACCTTGGCTAGAGTTTGATCGAGGATGAAGATCGGTAGGGTGGGCATTGCCCACCTGAGAATATTATTAGGCTTTTATCCTGCTGATAAAGCTATCTCTGCTTTTTGCAATGTCCCCAAATACATGGCGTGTTCAACTTGCAAACCGGAACAATCTGCTGCTATATCGAGGATGAAGATCGGTAGTAGTAGGTGGGCATTGCCCATCCTACAATATTATTAGGGGTTTATCTTGTTGATAAATTGACCCTTGTTTCATTGATAAAGCCAATTCTGCTTTTTGCAATTCTGTTCCCAAATACATGGCGTGTTCAACTTGCAAACCAGGACAATCTGCGGCTATTTGCCGATAAAGTTGCATTGCCGCTTTACCAAAATAGCAGTTAATAACTTCCCCAGATCCTGGTGTCATATGTTCGACAACAATCTTGTCATCCTGCAAGCTAATTACAAAACTACCATGAGGATCGGCATAATCTCTTGAGGAGCAAATTTTAGAATATTGAGACTGAATAACTTTATCGGCATTCTCCCAACAGTCATCATAAATATGAGCGCTTTGACTGATGGTAATTAATGCTCCCATATTCAGATTATATTTAGAGCGAGTAGCAATTTCATCACGAATATGTTGTTGCAAAGCACGTAAACCAAAAGCATTTGCAGCCCAGGCGGAAAACATATCATTACTACGAAAAGTTGCGGTTAAAGATAGTTCTTTCTCTACAACTCTGACCCAAATATGATTGAGGCAGGGAGGACTGTTATTAGCTTCGTGATCTTTTACGTCCCACAAAGACATTACTGCTCTAGCTGAATCAATATCATCTACTAATTTTTGAATAACTTGCTCAATTTGATCTTTACCG
>QQTW01002113.1_pt1 | contig 14302 bp, 13 predicted proteins | sample 1904831 | NCBI WGS metagenome assembly QQTW01 (sample SAMN09435610, study PRJNA476489) | Subsurface metagenome, whole genome shotgun sequencing project. | reverse complement strand
TGACGAGCAAAGTTTTGGGAGCGATCACATTTCCACATAGTAAGCATATGTTGTGCAAGGTAACTTGGAAAGTGCGATCACGCATTTAACTAATATCGGCTAACCACCGCCGAGGGAGATTGTTACAGCTTCTCTTAGTAAGGAACTTTATACTTACGCTCCCGATAGCAATCGATTAATTTTACATCAGTCTTAGTTTTAGAAAATGAAAAGAAAAGAGGTTGAGGAGAGAACTATTTTTGTTGGTTTAGCTGGTAGTCATGCTTATGGGTTGAATCATCCTAAATCTGATTATGACTATCGCGGTGTATTTATTGCACCAAAAGAATACTATTTAGGGTTTAATTCTATAGAACAAAAAGATAGCGATTGGGATGAAGAAGGGATATTTCCTTTCATAGATGGTAATGAAGATACAGTTATATACGAATTAAAAAAAGTAGTTCAATTACTAGCTGCGGCAAATCCTAATGTATTAGAGTTATTGTGGTTAGATAATTATCCTTTTCTCACAGAAGTAGGAGAATACTTAATCGATCATAGGCAACTATTTCTCAGTAAAAAAGTTAAGCATACTTATTCTGGCTATGCTTTTGCTCAAATCAAAAAGATAGAAACTCATCGTAAGTGGTTGCTGCATCCGCCACAACATAAGCCTTTACCCGCAGATTTTGGTATAGAAGAAGATCCATTAACAAAAGATGAACTTAATGCTTTTTTAGAATATCTGTATAACTTAGTCAGAGGACGAATTGAATTTTTAGAAGAAGCTGAAAAGTTGTATCAATTACTTACGGCGGATATTGATTTTAAAGGAATGTTAAAACAGCATACTTTACCTGATGAAACCTTAGCCTACACTCAGAAACTAACTAATAGTCGCTCTGATTTCATTCGCCTCCTGCAAAAAAGCCAGAAATATCAAGGAGCAATGCGAGAATGGAAAGCTTATTTATCATGGCAACAAAATAGAAATCCGGCGAGAGCAGAAATGGAAAGAAAATCGGGTTTTGACCTAAAACATGGAATGCACTGTATTAGATTGCTGCGTTGTGGCTTAGAAATATTGTGCCAAAGCAAGGTAATTGTTAATCGCAAAATAGCCGGAGATGTAGACGAATTAAAAGCTATTTTGCAAGGCGCATATAATTACGAGCAAGTAATGAAAATAGCAGATAATTTAATTGCTCAAATGGATGAAGCTATGCAACAATCAACCCTACCTTCTAGCCCTAATCTGCAACGAATTGATAGTTTATGTATAGAGTTAGTAGAAATGCAAGGGTGGTAAAAAATAGACATTTTATACTAAATTCATTAGTCGGCTTCAGCCTACTTTAGCTATAAGCAAGTGGGTTTTAACTCTAAGTGGGCTAGGTTGGCTATCTTAAAAATAGCTTGTATGCCAGGTTTGTATTCTCATCCCAATACTGATACCCTAAGTTATCAAGAAACGCTTGCCACTGTGCCATCTCATCAGGGGAAACTTGTACGCCTACAACAATTCGCCCGTAGTCTGCGCCGTTGTTGCGGTAGTGAAATAAGCTAATATTCCAATCGGGACTCATAGAACCCACAAATTTCATTAATGCGCCGGGACGTTCGGGAAATTCAAAGCGGTATAGTAATTCATTATCGGCTAAATGCGATCGCCCGCCTACCATATGCCGTAAATGCAACTTTGTTAATTCGTCATCGGTAAGATCGATAGTTTTGAACCCATGCACCTCAAAGTTCTCTACCATTAAGGCAGCATCAGCGCGGTTTTGAATTTGTAAGCCCACAAAAATATGTGCTTCTTTTTCATCTGCAATTCGATAGCTAAATTCTGTTAAGTTACGTCTACCTAAGCACTCGCAAAACTTACGCAGACTTCCTCTTGCTTCAGGAATTGCCACCGCAAAAATAGCTTCCCGGCGTTCGCCTAATTCTGCTCTCTCGGCTACAAAACGGAGGCGATCGAAATTCATATTTGCACCGCAAGCTACCGCAACTAAGGTTTGACTTTCAATTTGCTCCCTTTCGACATAAACTTTAGCTGCGGCGATCGCTAATGCCCCTGCAGGCTCTAAAATTGACCTAGTATCCTCAAATACGTCTTTAATTGCCGCACAAGTAGCATCAGTATTGACCAAAATAATCTCGTCTACATATTGCTGACATAGGCGGAAAGTTTCTTCCCCTACTTCCCGCACCGCAACGCCGTCAGCAAATAAGCCGACTTGAGACAATCGCACTCTTTTCCCTGCTTTTAGCGATTGATTCATCGCATCAGAATCTACAGGCTCAACCCCGATAATTTTAATTTCGGGGCGCAACCTTTTTACATACGCTGCAATCCCGGAGATCAAACCACCACCCCCAATCGCCACAAAAATTGCATGAATAGGTTGCTGGTATTGGCGCAAAATTTCCATACCAATTGTTCCCTGTCCAGCGATTACGTCGGGATCGTCGAAGGGATGAATAAAAGTTAAACCTTTTTCTAGTTCTAGCTGACGGGCATAAATATAAGCATCGTCATAAGTATCGCCATGCAAAACTACCTCGCCACCCCGCGCTTTGACTGCATTTACCTTGACTTGGGGAGTAGTTACAGGCATCACAATAATTGCCTTCGTTTTTAGCTGACGGGCGGCTAAGGCGACTCCCTGGGCATGATTTCCGGCAGAAGCAGCAATTACTCCCTGGGCTAGTTTTTCTGGCGATAGCCCTACCATTTTGTTGTAAGCACCCCGCAGTTTAAAAGAGAAGACAGATTGCATATCTTCTCGCTTAAGCAAAAGTTTATTATTTAGTCGCGTTGATAGGTTGGGAGCGTATTCTAGGGGCGTTTCTTGGGCAACATCATAAACACGGGCAGTAAGAATTTGTACCAGGTAGTCGCAAAGCATGAGGTTAGTAAATGCAGGAGGGAAGATTATTTTACTTTACCGATTAACCAGTTTTAATAAATGAGCAGGTAACGGTAGTTTATTGTATTCCACAGGCTCAAAGAAGTAGGTAGTTTGTAAACCCTCAAGTAGAGTCGGAGTAGGGTAAAAAAGAAAATTGTTCCCTCTGGGGGAAACTGTTGGCACGACTGGATCGACTACCAACTGAAACCTAACTGCATCCTTAACTAAATAGCTTAAGGAAATCGCATTACCTAGAGTTGTATCTCCGAGGCTACTAATAACTATGGGTTTATCTTGGCTATTGAGAAACGCTGCAACGCTTGAATTCCCGTAACTAATGCCTTTATTCCACCAATTCGATGCTTGCCAGCTAGTAGCACCAGAAATAACACCTACAGTTAAAATTACCGCTAATAGTACGCGCCCAAATTGACGTTGTAAAAATAGGGAGTGCTGGAGGAGATAATTGAGTAGATAAGAAATCGCTAATTGGACTCCAATCAGCATTGGCACAAAGTAACGAGTATGACTAGACTTTTGTCCACCAATAATAAGATCTGGCAAGATTAGGGCGCTTGCAGGTAAGCCAATTAGCAGCACCACAAACAACCAAGTAGGGAGCGGTACATGATAATAAAGTATCCAAAGAGCATAGCTTACCAATAACAAAACTAAGGGTGGTACAAAGTAGGTATAAACGTTATCTAAAGGGAGTCCAAAATCAATAAAACTGCTGTTAATATGCAGTCCCCACAGTTTTATAAGTAATTCCCTAGGCGGTAAGGTTTTTGTCCAAGCAGTTTTAGATTCTAAACTTAGCCAATTTTGAATTAAGACAATAATCCAAGGTGTAAAAGAGATCGCACCCGCTAATAAAGCGAGTAAAAATCGTTGTACAGTTTGCCAAGCAAAAGGACGCGCCACTAAAACAACAATGCTGTGACACATCAACACCAGTATTGAAAGTAAAAAAGTATATAGGTTTAAAGCTACAGTTACCGCGTACAATACCCATCCCGCCCAAGTTTGAAAGCGCATAGCACGGAATAAAGCCGCCGACGAAAGCAGAGTTACAAGCGTCCACAAACTAGATTGACGCGCTTCTTGGGCATAAAGAATATGAAAAGGAGAAACAGCAAATATTGCGATCGTTATCCATTGTCCCTTTGACTGCCCAAATAGTTCAAGGTAAAGCCAATACAGGGCGGGAAACGCTAATAAACTAAATACTACTGATAGGCTTCTCACGGCTGTTACATTACTGCCGAATAATTCCATAAACAGCCGTGCTAGTAAGTAATAAAGTGGCGGATGTTCGGGATGAGTAGTTAGAGAATGCCAAGTTTTATCCCAACCGCGCCTTGGATCAAGCTTTTGATAGTGCAATAATGTATCAGGAGAAATAGGAATATCAGTAAAGACTTGAGCAATAATTTCCTCTCCGGTATAGCCTGCTGCCCGAACAGAAGTAAATACTTCGTCATGCCAATATACTTTTTGCCCGATATTGGTGACACGAAAGAAAATACCTAACGCTAAAGTAGCTACAACCAAAAACATCAGCCTGCGTAAATGTTTTTGGGGTATTTCCATGTTTTCTTAAACTGGCGATTGACCGTAAAAAGGCAAAGCATCTATCCAATAGGGGCATTTACCTTGTTGCCATTCCAAGCCTGCAATTTCTAAAACACTCGTAACTGTTGCCCCTAAACCATCTTCAGCTTTAATTAGTTGATACGGTGTTTGCCAAGTTTCTAAAGTTTTTTGCCAAGCTTCCACCGTCATCAAGCTATCTGGCAATAGCGCCGTTGCGCCCGAATAAATAGCTGCATATACATGGTTTGTTTGGGCGGGAATTTGGACAGCGATCGCATTTTCTGTTTTTTCTGCCCGTGCGATCGCCTCCAAGCTAGATATCGCAAATAAAGGTACATCTAACTGTTGCGCCAAAGTACGGGCTGTAACTACCCCAATTCGAGTGCTGGTAAAGCTACCAGGTCCTTTAGCTACAGCAATAAAGCCTAAATCTGCCCAAGTTTGCGGCTGGATATATTCAGCCAAATGATAGTGTAAATGAGTAGAGAGACTCCGCCCCAAATCCCATACTTGAGAGCGCGAGTCATCGTCTCTCTTGAAAAACTCTGTGGAAGGAAACCTTCCCCGCAGATTTTCCGCAAAGTCACTTAAAGCGAGTCCAAGTTCAGAACTGGTGGTATGAATAGCTAAACCGTATTTCACGTTGGTACTAATTCACCTGGTCGTAGTTTCGCCCATTTGCCTGTTTCCTGCTTAAAGCTTAAGCAACCAACTACATCCCACTCCATTTGAATTTCCTCATCTGTAGTGCGAATATTCACATTGATCGAGGGTTCGTTTGGTTCAAAATCAGGCGTTTCTGTCAAATGTGGCTGTTGATGCTGGTGTTCTACTGCATTATAGGTAACGCAGCGATCGACATAATGACAGTTTATACAAATACACATAATCCAACTCCAGAGGATTTTTCTGTTAATCTGTTGCAAACCCTAGTCGGGATTTTAACTTAACCAAAACCCCGCACAATCTGGATCTTAACATTTCGCTTAGGGAGTGTTGGGCATCAACATCTTTGCTTTGTGCCTTATGTCTTCTGCATTGTCTCCTCAATCTTGGTGCTTTGACTCAGCCTGGATACCCCAAAATGCTTACTTGGTAGGTGGTGCGGTACGAGATGCGTTGCTAGAAAGAGAATCTGAATATTTAGATTTAGATTTTGTTTTGCTAGACGCAGTAAAAATAGCTCGAAAAATGGCTAGTCACTACAAAGCTGGGTTTGTATTGTTGGATGCCGATCGCCAAATTGCTAGAGTTGTATTTAAGCAAGCTACCGTAGACTTTGCCCAACAACAAGGAGAGACGTTAGAGGAAGACTTATATCGGCGCGATTTTACTGTAAATGCGATCGCTTACAATCCTCACACCAAAGAAATTATCGATCCATTGCAAGGTTACAAAGATTTGCAAAACCGCATTATGCGGATGGTATCGAAAGCCAATTTACAAGACGATCCATTGCGGCTATTACGAGCATACCGCCAAGCTGCCCAATTGGGTTTTGCGATCGCGCCAGAAACTCAAGCAACTATTCGGACTCTTGCACCATTATTGAGTAAAATTGCTCCCGAAAGAGTACGAGTAGAACTCAACTATCTATTAAATAGTCTTAAAGGTACTCCTTGGTTAAAAAGTGCTTGGGAAGATGGATTAATAAATATTTGGTTTCCTCACAGCACCCAGCAGCAGTATGAAACTTTAGCACTGGTAGACTCCGCCGTCCTTTCCCTTCCTCAATTACCTTTATTTCAAGCTTTAAGCGACACACTTAAAACCACTTGGTTGGCAATTGCCAAAATAGCCTGTTTAGTTAGTAATAATCCCGAACAAGCAGAAATTGAACTACAGCAATTAACATACAGCCGTGCAGAAATTCGCGCAGTCACAACAGCACTTAAATTATTACCGCAATTGCAAGCAAAAGCCGACAATTTAACCTTGAAAGACCAATATTTATTGTTTCGTCAAGCAGGGGCAGTTTTTCCGGTCTTAGCGGTTCTAGCAGTGGCAAAGGGGACGCAAAAAGACAACTTAACCCCCTTAATTAATTGCTATCTTACCCCCAACGATCCGGTTGCTCATCCGCAACTACTGATTAATGGCAAAGACTTAATGCAAGCTTTGAACATACCGCCTAGTCCCGTTGTTGGGGAATTATTGAATGAAATTGCGATCGCCCAAATTGAAGGTAAAATCTCTAATCCCTCCCAGGCTATAGCATTAGCAGCAAATTTACTTAAAAATTTACCTTGCTAAATATGTTTAGGGATTGGAACAATTTTATAAACTGCTCGTTCTAGTTAGCGAAATTGACTAGAAGGGACGAATCAAATGCTTTTACTCCTTAAATGCTGTGTTTTTGCTCTATTAAGTCTTAGTTTACTACCGCCTGTTGTAGCGGAAACTGTAACTAATCAAAGCATAGTTGGGCAAAAACAAATTAAATGGCAAGAAAGACCTGATTTTGGCAAATATTTTCAACAAGCAGGTGTCAAAGGAACTTTTGTACTGTACGACCTCAAAAAAGATCGGTATTTGGTTTACAACGCCAAACGCACGAATACCCCTTATGTTCCTGCTTCTACTTTCAAAATTTTTAACTCGCTAGTTGCGCTAGAAACTGGTGTAGTAAAAGATGAAAACGAAGTTATTAAATGGGATGGCGTAAAAAGAGAGATTCCCCAGTGGAATCAAGACCACACCATGAAAACTGCAATTAAAGTTTCCGCTGTCTGGTTTTATCAAGAACTAGCAAGACGCATCGGTGAAAAACGAATGCAGAACTATATTAATCTCACTAGCTATGGCAATCGAGATATTGGTGGAGGAATAGATAAATTTTGGTTGCAGGGAGACTTACGCATCAGTCCCAAAGAGCAAATAGATTTTTTAGTGAAACTGCATAATAATAAGCTGCCTTTTTCTCCTAGAGCGATCGCAATTGTCAAAAATATTATCACTATGGAGAAAACAGAAGATTATGTATTGCGAGGTAAAACAGGCTTAGAGTCCGACGTAGGTTGGTATGTAGGTTACTTAGAACACAATGGTAATACCTATTTTTTTGCCACTCAACTAGACATCGCCGAACCAAAAGATATCAAAGCAAGGATTGAAATTACGAGAAATATTTTAAAAGACATGGGACTGCTGCCAAAAAAATCCTAAATCCGTCATGGGGTTGTTGTCTGAGTCGATAGCTTAAGGCAAATATGTTTCTAGATAAAATGCTCTGAAACTTAACTTATGCCCTTTGATTACGATTTATTTGTTATTGGTACAGGTCCAGGAGGTTCCGCGACGGCTAAACAAGCCGTGTTTTATGGTAAACGTATTGCGATCGCTGAACAAGAGACTATTGGCGGTACTTGTATCAATCGTGGCTGCATTCCAAAAAAGTTTATTGTCTATGCTGCTGACTTCGCTTTGCAAAATCAAGTAGCATCCAATTACGGTTGGGATAATGTTGGTGGAACCTTTGACTGGTCGCGTTTGATAAAAGCAGTACAAAAGCAAGTTGAACAGCGCAACAATTCCTATAAACAACAGTTCCAAAAAGCAGGTATAGAATTGCTACGAGGTAGAGCAACTTTTATCGATCCTCACACTGTAGTAGTTGATGAGCGCAAAGTTACCGCCGAAAGTATTGTCATTGCTGTAGGTGGACATCCGAATAAACCAAATTTACCAGGAATAGAATACGCCATTACGTCTCGCGAGATGTTTCAACTACAACAATTGCCCAAACGCCTAGCAATTGTAGGTGGTGGCTATATTGGCGTAGAATTTTCCAGCATGATGAATGCTTTTGGTGTCGAAGTTACGATGATGGACAATGACGAATTAATTTTGTCGGGCTTTGACGATGATATTCGTTCTAGCGTTCAAACTGGATTGATTGAGCGCGGGATCAAGTTTTTAGCTGAAACTACAGCTAAAGAAATTAAAAAAACATCCCAAGGATTGCAATTAGTCTTATCAGGTGAAGTCAATTCCGCAATAAATGTAGATACCATCCTCTTTGCTACCGGGAGAAGCCCAAATACAAAAGACCTTTGTTTAGAAAATGCTGGCGTGGAAATTAGCGAAACTGGTGCAGTGGTAGTAGATAAATATAGCCGTACTACTCAAGCAAATATTTTTGCTGTCGGCGATTGTACTAGCCGCATTCCACTAACTCCGGTGGCGAGATCCGAAGGTAAAGCCGTTGCCAATACAATTTTTGGCGAAGCCCCAACCAAGCTAGATTACAACTATGTTACTTCCGCCGTCTTCTCTCGTCCTGAAGCCGCTACCGTAGGTATGAGTGAAACCAAAGCGCGAGAAAAATTTGGCGATGCTATTCAAATTCATCGCACGGAGTTTGAACCGTTATTTGAAAGCATGACAGCGCGGAACGACCAAGTAATGATGAAAATAGTCACCGACAGCAAAAGTCGCATTTTAGGAGCGCATATGGTGGGCGAAAATGCTGCCGATATTATTCAATCTCTAGCTGTAGCAATTAAGAAAGGCATAACTAAACAAGACCTTGATGCCACTATTGGCATTCATCCTACTACTGGAGAGGAATTTTTGCTAATAGAAGATTAAGGTAGTAGGTAATTGTTAGCTTTTTGCTGTTACAGCCACATTAGAGGAAAACGTTAAAGGCGTATCTAGTCTCCATTGCTTACCTTTATAAAACAAGCATTGGTAAACCTGCATTCCTCCATATCTAAATCCCGCTTCAAACGATTGCAAATAAAGATCCCACATCCGCAAAAACCGCTCGTCATAGATTGGAGAAAGCGAAGCAATTTTGCTTCTATTACTAGCAAAATTATTTCTCCATTGCCTGAGAGTTTCAGCATAATGAGGCTTCAAACTTTCACAATGGGCTACAGACAGTTTTGCTGCCATCAATTCTCGCGCTATTTCATGGAGTTGCGGTACATACGCCCCCGGAAAAATGTATTTATCAACCCAAGCGCCATTTCTTTCTGTGCTATTTGTACCAACGGTATGCAGTAGACCGATTCCATGCGGTTTTAAGAAGTCTGATGCTGCTTTCATAAAGGTGGCAAAATTACCTTTACCAACGTGTTCAAACATCCCAATACTGACAAACTTATCGTATTGCCCTCTAATTTCCCGGTAGTCTTTAACAATGATTTGGATGCGATCGCTAAGTCCTTTTTGCTCTATTCTCTCTATAGCTAACTTTGCCTGTTCCAAACTCAGTGTAATTCCCGTCCCGGTTACTCCATAATGCTCTGCCGCATAGATTAGCATTCCTCCCCAACCACAACCAATATCAATCAGCGATTCTCCAGGTTGCACGTCAAGTTTGCGACAAATCAATTCGTACTTTTGAAGCTGCATTTGCTCTAAAGTATCGGTTTCGTTCAGGCGATAACCGCAGGAATAAGTCAGCGTTGGATCGAGAAAATGCTGATAAAAATCGTTACCTAAGTCGTAGTGATGCTGGACGTTTTTGCGGCTATTTTGAATCAAAACAGGCATGGTTCGTAACCGTTGGGTAAGAACTCTCGCAAGCAGTGCAGGCGTTACAAGGCTCCGCGCTTTGGTATACACGCCATTAGTATGAAATAGTCCAATTAATTCGCTGAGGCGGCTTCTTTCTTCATCCCACCAGCCTTCCATATAAGCCTCGCAAAATCCCATCGCCCCAAAAGTTAGCACGCGATCATAGGTACTTTGGTTACGAATAATTAGACATAGTGGTTCTGATGAATTTTTATCTCCAAAGCCAAACTCTTGACCTTGAGGATTGATTACTTTCAAGTATCCTACTTCAATCAAGCTGAAAAGCTGATAGAGATAGCGCTCCCCACTAGGTAGATTCTCCATAAATCATTCCTTCGCTAATTTTTAATTAAAATTGATGCCGCAATTGCCCTTTATCCTACAACAGCAAGGAATGCCGAATGTTAGATTGAACGTAAGTGCAGCATAAAGGACGCAATAAGTCATGACGTTTGATTACGATCTGTTTGTAATTGGTGCAGGTTCTGGGGGGCTTGCTGCTTCTAAACGAGCCGCCAGTTATGGGGCAAAAGTAGCGATCGCCGAGCAAGATTTGGTGGGCGGTACTTGCGTGATTCGCGGCTGCATTCCCAAAAAACTGATGGTTTATGGTTCTCACTTTCCCCAACTATTTGATGATGCGGCGGGTTATGGTTGGCAAGTAGGCGAAGTCAAATTAGATTGGCAGCATTTTGTGGGCGTTATTGATCGTGAAGTAAATCGCTTGTCTCACTTGCATATTGGCTTTTTAGAACGAGCAGGGGTTGAACTTATCCCCAGCCGCGCTACCATTATCGATCCTCATACTGTAGAAGTTGATGGGCGTAAAGTTACTACAGATAAAATTTTAATCGCTGTTGGTGGTCGTCCGGTAAAGCCGGATTTGCCAGGTATGGAGCTTGCAGTTACGTCTAATGAGATGTTTCACCTCAAAGAGCAGCCAAAGCATATTGCCATTATTGGCGCTGGCTATATTGGGGTAGAATTTGCCTCAATTATGCGCGGATTAGGCTCCCAAGTTACGCAGATTATTCGCAAAGATTTAATTTTGCGCGGATTTGATAAAGATATCCGCCATGAAATTCAAAATGGCATGACTCATCACGGCATCAAGTTTTTAACGAGTACCGTAGTTAAACAAATAGAAAAAGTTGACGAAGGCTTAAAACTAACTTTATCTGGCGCGCAAGAAGAATCAATAACTGCTGATGTTTTCCTCGCTGCAACCGGGCGCGATCCTTATGTAGACGGGCTAGGATTAGAAAATGCTGGAGTTACTGTTATTTCTACCCCATCAGAGGGCATAGGCTACACTACTCGCAGCGCGATCGCTGTCAACGAATTTAGCCAAACTTCCCAGCCAAATATCTTTGCTGTGGGCGATTGCACCGATAGAATCAATCTCACTCCTGTAGCTATTGGCGAAGGTAGAGCCTTTGCGGATACAGAATTTGGTAATAATAAGCGCTCTCTTAGTCATGACAACGTACCATCGGCGGTATTTTCCAATCCTGAAGCTGCTACTGTCGGCATGAGCGAAGATGATGCTCAAGCAAAGTTTGGCGATGATATCACCTGCTACCGCGCTCGTTTTCGCCCACTATTTCACAGCCTTACTGGACAAGATGAAAAAACTCTAGTCAAGCTAGTTGTAGATAACAAAACAGATAAAGTTTTAGGCGCTCATATGGTGGGTGAAAATTCTGCCGAGGTAATTCAAGGAATTGCAATCGCTGTTAATATGGGTGCTACCAAAAAAGACTTTGATGCTACTGTCGGGATTCATCCCTCCACTGCTGAAGAATTTGTTACCCTGCGCTAAAAATTGGATTATATCTATCTCCATGGCTTTGCTTCTAGTCCTAATTCTGCCAAAGCAAGGTATTTTCGCCAAGCCTTTGCAGAATTAGCCGTTGACTTGAAAACCCCAGACTTAAATCAGGGAGATTTTTCTCAGTTGACAATCACGCGCCAAATAGCACAAGTAAAAGCACAATTTCCCCCACCTCCTACCCCTGTAACATTAATTGGTTCAAGCTTGGGTGGTTTAACGGCGGCGTGGATAGCAGAAAAATCGCTGCAAGTTCAGAGGTTGGTTTTACTTGCGCCAGCCTTTGAATTTTTATCCCACTGGCTGCTGCAATTGGGGGAAGCCAAGCTAAAACAATGGCAAGACGAAAAATATTTAATGGTGTATCACTATGCTGAAAAGCAATCTCTGCCTTTAAGTTACAATTTTGCCATTGACGCTGCCAATTACAAAGACAATCAGTTAGTACGCGCCGTACCTACCTTAATTTTACATGGTTTTCATGATGAGGTTATACCCATCGCCGCCAGCCGTAATTATGCTGCTTCTCGCCCTTGGGTACAGCTAATCGAACTAAATAGCGATCATGCTTTAGCTGATGTCATGAGTCAATGGCAGCAAATTCAAAATTTTATTCAAGTTCCCTAAAACATTAATACTTATGCTTCCTTTTATTCGCTCTGATTTAGACAAAATTCGCGCCTACAAGCCTCATCCTGGTAGCAATACAAGTCAACCTATAGAATCGACAAGCGATCGCCTAGATACAAACGAATCTCCTTACAATCTGCCTAGCGACCTTAAGCAAAAGCTGGCTTGGATGTATCAAGAAATAATCGAGAGCAACCGCTACCCTGATGCCGGACACGAAGAATTAAAAGCAAAAATCGCCGAATACGTCAACGAATCACCTCATACTAATATTACTGGTGCTAATATCTCCGTTGGCAATGGCTCGGATGAAATTATTCGCTCTATACTCATAGCAACCTGCGTAGGAAATCAAGGCTCAATTTTAGTTGCCAATCCAACGTTTGGAGTATATGCAATTTTTGCTCAAACTTTGGGCATTCCTGTGATTAGCGTAGAGCGATCACCAAAGAATTTTGAAATCGATTTAACCACCGCTCAAGAAGCTATTACTCAAACTAATAATCCACCAATTAGAGTAGTTTTTATGGTGCATCCCAATTCTCCCACCGGAAACGCTTTAACCGCTAACGAAATAACTTGGCTGCAAAGTTTGCCAGAGCATATCTTAGTAGTAATTGATGAGGCTTACTTTGAATTTAGCCAAAATACTTTGGTTAGCCAACTAGCACAACGTTCTAACTGGCTAATATTAAGGACATTTTCTAAAGCGTTTAGATTAGCCGCCCATCGCGTCGGTTATGCTATTGGACACCCAGAGGCGATTTCTGCTCTTGAAAAAATCCGCCTGCCTTACAATCTGCCTACTTTCTCTTTAGCCGCCGCTCTAATTGCTCTCCAACAAAGGCAACTGTTGCTAAATGAAATTCCCCAATTACTAACAGAAAGAGTTAAATTGACCCATAATTTAGCTCAACAACCAAGCTTACAAGTTTGGGAAAGTGACGCTAACTTTATTTATGTCCAGCTTAAAACAAACGCTCCACAACCAAAAGAACTATTAAACCTAGTTAGCGAACAATTAAAGGCTAGTGGTACTTTAGTGCGTAATCTTGGCGATGGATTGAGAATTACGGTAGGCAGCCCAGACGAAAACCAGCGTACTTTAGACCGTATTCAAGCCGCCTTGTCCAACCTGATGTAAAGCGACTAATTTTGCCCATTAAAACTACTATAAGAACGGCGTACTGCACTCACCGTTTGTGGCAATACGCCAACCAATAAAGCAAATGCTTCATCAGGCAATTGCGCCACTGTTTCCAAATCAAAATATTGCTCGAACTGTTCCAAAATCTTTTGCACTCGTTGCTGTGAAGCTGGCTTCTCGGTAATCTGCTTCATCAACCGAATCCACTGCCGCCTGATTAGATAGGCTTTTTGCCTCTCCTCATGAGAATCAGGAGACAACAAAGAGAGATTTCCCACTGGTATAGCTAATCTACAATCAAGATCGTGAATGCTGCCTACGGCGGCTCCTGGACCTGCAAACTCAGCATGAAAATCTTTGTAGAGAATCAAGCCGTTGCGACGACGACTGTTGACCACTAGCACCTGTCCGCTATGAAGCCTTTTTACTATTTCTGAAGCGTTTTTTTCTTCACTAGAATTTATCATCTCACTAGCGCCAAAAGAACTAGCGATACAAATACTTTTGGCAGCTAAATCAGCTAGTGCTATCGCCACTTGATAGCGCTGATTAGTTTCGCTATCCATCTGGTTTCCTGTAAGTTTAGGCATGACGAACAGCCACAAAGAAAATCAAACTTTTAATTTTCCTTTACCACTTTAGACTATCTACTTAATAAAAAAGATTAGTCTTTGA
>QQTW01002112.1_pt1 | contig 14303 bp, 14 predicted proteins | sample 1904831 | NCBI WGS metagenome assembly QQTW01 (sample SAMN09435610, study PRJNA476489) | Subsurface metagenome, whole genome shotgun sequencing project. | reverse complement strand
GTGCCAATCCTAAGGCTCCAGAGTGAGAATTTAGAGACTTGGATTCGTTTGAACTTTCTTGTCCGATAATGGCGCGACTTAGAGCCACCACAGGTGGAATAGCAGCAGGGTTCACTTGAGCTGGCGATGGCAACACTGCAACTTTTTGTGGTAATTTATCGAATTGCTGTGGTGCCTCGGCTTTAGAAGAAATAGGTAGGAAGGAGAAGAGCAACCTTAGCATCAACAGCCCCAGAATAAGCGTAGGTGCTAAGACTAGTAATGTTTTATAGTCTGCTTGTCGTCTTCTGCGTCTGCGTCTGCGACGTTGATTAACACGAAATTCTGATTCCCAAGTAGGGTTGTAATAGTTCTTGACTTTAGGCTCTGGCCTAGTTCGTATCCAATTGGGTGGCAGTTGCGGTTCTCTAGAATATTGCTCACTCTTGCTTGGATACTCAAAGGTTGCGGCTTTATGCCCCATTGCGCTCACTTGAATTCAACATCAGCTAAAAAAAGCCATTAATTCGGAATAATAAGTCAATTCGGTCATTTCTAGCAGATTTTCCACTTGGCTGTGTCTCTAGTTCATCTACCTAAGGTCTAGCCTTTTCTCTTACTATTGGCGAAGTACTGGGGTGCAAGCGCTCTTCGGCGCCGTTGCGCCAAGTCTGCTGCCAAAATAAAAGCATGACGATTGAATCCAACTCCTCCCAGCCCAACTCAGCCTCCCCTACCCCAGAGGCGATGCCCCAGCCCGATTTGCCGCCAGATGATTTTGACGGTGCAAGTGATAATGGCATCACCTCGGAAGGTTTGGCGACTCAGCAAGCCTTGGCTGCGCTCGCCTCCCTGCAATCGCAGCAAAATCTAGCTGCACCGTCTCAAGCCCGTCTTGCCGTTAGACAGGAACCTGCTAGCTTTCGGACAGCTAATCCACGGGCTTCCCTAATTACCCTGGCGGCGATCGCTGTCATCTTCCTAGGACTAGCCCTAGACAACTTTTTGATTGGCCTGTTGGGAACGCTAGTGGCACTGCTGCTGTCGCTAGTGGTACTTTGGCCTTGGTTGCGAAAAGTGGTGACAGAGTTTTTTTCACCGCAAGAGCGATCGCTATTTGTGGGATTACTGGGAGCATTAGCAGCTCTTTTCGGCTTGATCAATTTCACTGGTGTCAATCGTCGCCTCTTGGCTTGGGGCAGCCAGATTAACTGGGAAGCTTTCGGTACACTGGCGGAGTGGTTTGGAGCCTTGGGGCAAATTCTAATTGCCGTGATCGCAGTTTACGTTGCTTGGCGGCAGTACATCATTTCCAAAGACCTCACCATTCAACAAAACCTGCTCACCGTTCAGCAAAACTTGATTACCCAGCAGCAGACAATTGATTCGTATTTTCAAGGTGTTTCTGATCTGGTATTGGATGAAGACGGATTATTAGAAGACTGGCCCCAAGAACGAGCGATCGCAGAAGGCCGCACCGCCGCAATTGTTAGTAGTGTAGATGGCGGCGGCAAAGCCAAAATTATCCGGTTTTTGACCGCAGCCAAGTTACTGACGCCCCTGAAGCGCGATGCCCGCTTGGGTCGAGTTATTCTCGACGGCAGCGGCGGCTATGCAGAAGACCGTATCCAGGGTGTGCGCGTCATCAGCTTGGGAGTAATGCTGGCTGGGGCAGATCTTTCTGGCACCGATCTACGTTGGACAGACCTCAGCGATGTCAATCTCATCCGCGCCAATCTCAGCCGCTGTGACTTAATCAAAACCAATCTTTCCCGCGCCATCTTGTCCGAAGCCCAGTTGGTTGGTGCTGACTTGAAGGGAACTCGCCTATTCTATAGCTCAGCTGAAACCGCCTCCCCCCGTAGTCGCACTGAGCCACCCAACTACAACACAGGCGTTCACACCGGTGCTGTAGTTGAAAATGCTGATTTCACTGATGTCCAGCGTATGTCTGAGTCAGTGCGTTACTACTGCTGCGCCTGGGGTGGTGAAAAAACCAGAGCCACGATTCCCGGTGGGTGCGAGGGAATTCCTAATAAATTAGGCCGATAGCAAAGTTTTGGCGTGCCCCTAATTGCAAATGCCATCCTCCATGAGCCCAAAGTATTCTTTTGTTATTCCGGTCTACAACGAGGAAAAAACCATCCTGGAACTGTATCGGCGCGTTAATGCTGTGATGAAGCAGCTGGACGGGTCGGTGGAATTAATCTTGGTGAATGATGGCAGTCGCGATCGCTCCCTACAACTACTGCGCGACCTACATGAAAAAGATCCGCGTATTTGCTACCTCAGCCTTGCTCGCAATTTTGGTCATCAAGTCGCTGTAACAGCTGGTCTAAATTTTGTCCGGGGTCAAGTGATTGTCATCCTTGATGCCGACTTACAAGATCCACCAGAACTTATCCCTGACATGATTGAAAAGTGGCGACAGGGCTATCAAGTTGTCTACGCCCAGCGCACTCAACGTCGCCAGGAGGGTTGGTTCAAGCGTTTCACTGCTTATGTGTTTTATCGTTTGCTTAAGCGCCTTGCAGATGTAGACATTCCCACAGATACTGGCGATTTCTGTCTTTTAGACCGGCAAGTTGTGGACGTCCTAAATTCCATGCCAGAGCGGAATCGCTACATTCGTGGACTGCGCTCGTGGGTTGGCTTTCAACAAACAGCTGTTCGGTTCGAGCGCGATCCCCGCTTTGCCGGGGAAGTCAAGTACACCTTTGGCAAATCCTTAGCCTTAGCTCTGAACAGTCTGGTGTCCTTCTCAAAAGTACCATTGCGGATCTCCACCTATGTTGGGTTACTAGCAGCTGTTGCCGCCATCTTAATGGCCCTGTTAGTCGTGTATTGGCGTATTTTTGTTCCCCATTCACCTTTAACCGGTTTTACTATTATTCTGGTTGCAATTTTCTTCCTCGGAGCCGTCCAACTAGTCAGCATCGGTATCTTGGGCGAGTACATCGGGCACATCTACGAAGAAGTCAAAGGCAGACCCCTTTACACTCTGGCAGAGGTGGGCGGTTTTAGCGGTCAGCTAGAAGCTAAATAAGCTGAGAGTCCATTCTCGATTTAGAAGTTTGTATAAGGTAGGGTAGTCAATTTAAGCGTGCCTCAATATGGGTTTCGGGGGCGTATCGCTTCATTAAGTTCTGAACTACCCAAAGTATGGAGGCAGTGGGTTCCGGCACAAACTTGTTTTTTCTTCAGCAGCCTCACCAATGTGGTTGGCATCTCTACCAGGTTGGAACTAGAAACGGTTTGGGTTTTTGAAGGTAAGCGGACTCCCAAAAACAAGTTGAGGGAAAACGTAATCATCATGGCCAGCAATAGTTTTTCAAGCATCGTCTTTCTCTCCCCACTACCACGAAATCATTGCTCAACTGCCACACCTTGTGGTCTAGAGCTCTGAACTATCGGAGCTTTAGACGGAGAAACTGCAACAATCCCTTTTACCCTAGTCTGCCTACTCCTGTGGTTCGATTCATGAACACACATTCCAGCCTCTAAACTGGCACAATGGCAATTTTTGAGAATGGCGAATGGGCTGTAGTTTGAGTTTGCAAACCAAACCATTTCAGTACATCTGAACTTCAGGATGCAGGCTGATGACATATCATAGCTGTATCATATTTGCTCGGAAGCATTAGTGTAATCCGGGAAAACTAGGAAATAAAAAAGCCTCTCGCGTCTCTACCGAGCGCGTCTCTACCAGAGAATTTACTGAGAGCTCATTAATGAATCGTCGAGAATTACCGTCTGCCCTGTTTCTGCCGAACGACGAGCGGCATCGGCAACCTTGAGTGCATACAAGCTGGCATCTGGGGTGACATACAAGGGAGTGCCTTCAAATAAATGGTCTAACACCATGCCCGTGTCGAGGGCAAACAAACCCCGACGAGTACCCACCTCAATCGGGGTCGTTTCCTCTCCCTGTACTAAAACTCCTTTGTCGCCATCGAAGATTAATCCGCCTTTTTCTCCGTGAACTTCAAACTTGCGTTCGTCTTGCCACAGGGTTTCCCCTTTGCCATAAGTCACTTCAGCTAAAAGTCCGCTATTAAAGCTCAACTGGGCTGTGCACAGACAAGCTTTGTAGAATTCTGCGTCTGTACCCCAAAACCGGGTTTGACAACTCACGGCATTGACTTGACCAAATAAATCAGTGAGGCGGTGAAGTCGGGAGAGAGCACCACTGAGAGGGAAGCCGAACAAGTCTGGCTGGTATGTCCAGCGACGAGGCGCGGGGCGTTGAGTATTGATGGTGCTGTAGCGGCCATAAAATACATTGCCGATCGCCGGTAATGATTGCTTCAACGCCCGGTGCAAGCCTCCGAGCAGTTCAATATGCTCTACGTGCAAAAGGAGGTTCTGCGCTTGTGCTAGTGCGATTAGTTCCTTTGCCTCAGCCACATCCAGGCAAAGGGGATATTCTACGACGACGTGCTTGCCGCTTTGGAGTGCGCTGCGTGCGATCGCACCATGATCTCTATTAATAGTAGAGACAATCACCAAATCCATTTCCGAGTTAAACAGCGCATCACACGAACTCAGCGCCGAGGCTTGATAAGTGTGACTAAAAGCTTCAGTTTTTTCTGGTGTATGACCAACAACAGCCACAAGAGTTGAGCGCGCATCTTTCTGCAATGTCTCTGCCCTTAGCTTCGCGGCATACCCAGTACCAACTAAACCTACCCTGACTGGGCGAGTGGCAGAGAAATCGGAAGAAGTAGCCATCGTCTATCGTTAATTATTGGCGCGTTATATAAGTATAACTAATTACGATTAGATTACTAAATTCCATTACTAATTCCGTTCAACATCCGGGTTAAATCAGGGTTACAAGCTTTACCTTTTCCCTTAGTATCAAAGATGAAGCTAACTAAATCCAACGGCTCTTCTAATTAAAGAAACCGTTAGATTCTCTTGACAAAAGCGTGAGATTGTGGTGAAGCACTAATTTCTCCGAATTAATTTGGGAAATAAACCGGCTTCCACATCTGGCGACGACATATACAAGTGGTAACACCCGTGGGTACCCTGGACTGGGGACGCGAGAACTTGGTGGAAGGAAGCCAAAAGCTGCTGATGTCCATCTGCCCACGCTAAACCAAAAGTTCGCGGTCTGACTCCACGAATTGAGGGATGTCCTTCAATTTGCAGAGAGGATGAGGTCAATTTATTTTATAGTGCCGTTTCTAATAGAGAGGACTGCTGAATGGCAAGTTACAAGGTCACGTTAATCAGCGAGGCCGAAGGGCTAAACGAAACAATTGAAGTTGAGGACGATACCTATATTTTAGACGCAGCAGAGGAAGCCGGGCTTGATTTGCCATACTCTTGCCGGGCCGGTGCTTGCTCTACCTGTGCAGGTCTGCTCAAAGAAGGTTCGATTGACCAGTCTGACCAGTCTTTTTTTGGATGATGACCAAATTCAAAAAGGATATGTGCTAACCTGCGTGGCTTACCCTTCTTCTGACTGCACGATCGAAACCCATAAAGAGGAAGAACTGTACTAACCGATTTAATCGGTTAAACGTCACCTAGAGATTGTAGGCAGGAACCAGTCACTGGTGCGTTCCTGCCTTATTTAACTGTTAGATAGTGGCGGTCAGTTCTTTTTGACGAAAAGGTAATGTTATCGCCTAGGGACTGGATTTGGGTGCCGGGATAGTAGAAGTTGAGAATGCGCGAGCTTGACCAACCCAACTCCGCCAACCGATGAGAGCCTGTTTGACTCAAGCCGACGCCATGTCCCAGTCCACCTCCGATAAAGGCATAGCCCCACAGCGGATTATTACCTTTTTTAAGGGGTTGCAGGTAGAAAAGGGTGCTTCTGGGCGCAGAGAAGGCGCTGCGAACCTCGTCTTTCTCCAGAGCAAAAATGCCCCGATCAGTTTGAACAGCCAGTTTAAGAATGCGTCCACCAGGCGATCGCTGTACTACTTGGATCTGCTGAATCTTTTTGAAGTTCACGCCTTGGCTTTTATTCACCTTCAGAAAGCGCTGCAAATCCTGGGTGATTTGTTCCATGCTGCTTTCAGAGCGCCAGCGGAACATCTTCCAGCCGGTTTCATTAAATCCTTGACGTAAATTAATAAATCGCTGGAAGTTGTTTTCATCCGCTAAACTCTGGCGAGACAAATTCCACATATTACTGGCAGCATCCACTACAGGTTGCAAGTATGGTCGCTCAGCGCCGTTCCAGACATCGCCAAATGCAGCTGTGACGCCACCGGTAGTAGAAGAATACAGAGCGTCAACCAACTGGTTTTGATAAGTTAGCACCTGCCCCCGCGTTGCCGCAATCGCCTGATCTGTGTTGGGAACCGTGCCACTCAATCCCCTGTAAACCTGGCATTGAGTATCCGCACAAAGCTGATAATTATCCACCGCAAACCGGCGTACGTTGCGCAGAGCATACGTTCGTGCAATAATAGCTTGCGCCTCAACCGCTGCAGACGGTGCATCGGCTCCAATTTCGTGAGGGACAACGCCCCGCAGATATGTTTCTAGCGGTACCTCGTTAACCAAGGTGTAGGTGCCATAGGCATTCGGCTGTAGCCGCATCCGCCCAGCATAGAGACGACTAGACCGGTCATTTTTACCTTGATTCACCCGGATCAGATTTTTGTCAGCAGTAATGTCCACTCGATCCGGGTTGTAGCGTTTGCCATTCACCACCCAGCTAGCTCGTGGCACTTGTTGCTGGATTTTGGTATCCAGGTAGGCAGTTTTATTACCCTTAGCTTGTAAACTCTGTAATAGCAGGTGTCGCAGTAAGAAAGTGTTGTAGACTTCCCGTTTTGCCCAAACTTGCCAGTGATCTGGCTGGACTATCTCCACCTCTATTCCCCTTCGACGCCACTGCTTGGCAGTGTCTTCAGCGGTTTCAAAGCTCCGGTGGTTACTCAGAACCACCTGCTCCTTGACGGACGGTGTGGGTAGAGGTTGCATCACAACTTCCAGCTTGACACCGCTAGCTGGGAGTGTTTGCTGCCATTCGCGTTTAGCGTCGCCTGTTTTGAAATTGAGTCGGAGGCGATCGCCCGGTGTTGCTTGCAGGTTCAGTTGATCTGTTGGTTCCTCACCAAATCGCTGCACAATTCCGAGCTTGAGTTCTACATCCGCCCGCCCCGTCGCCGCCCCTGATCCAGCAGTTAGCCCCAACAAACAAACTGTTGTGATTGCGCTGCATAACAAGTGCGACCAACTCCCGCCCCCAGATCGACTTCTCGTGAGTGCCAATTTCAGGTTGCAATCCGAAGTCATAATGAGTATGATTTAAGAAGATAAATAAAACAACAGAGGTAGCTACAAGCTCTATGGTAAGGGTAAAAGAAATTCCCCTCCAGCAGATTCATCGGCCCCTGCCGCGACAGAACGATCCAAACAAGGTAACAGCCTTAATGGAATCGATTGCAGCGATCGGACAGCAAGAACCCATCGATGTACTAGAAGTCGATGGAAAGTATTATGGCTTTTCTGGTTGCCATCGGTTTGAGGCTTGCCAGCGTTTAGGTAAAGAAACAATCCTAGCCAGAGTTCGTAAGGCTCCTCGCGCCGTTCTTAAAATGCACCTTGCCTGAGCAAATGCCTGTGTGGTAGATATGATTTGATGCATAGCCGATTTTAAGGCATATAAAGGCATACAAACAATTGGTGGGCACTGCCCACCCTACGAAATCGCCTTAATCAGAATGGCTCAAGCTTCAAGTCAAGATCACACCCACGCGTTGCAGCACTTGATGCAGCGGGTGAGCATTTCTAGTTTTAAAGCGCTGGCGCGCTCCTCTGGAGTTTCAGAGCGGCAGTTGATGCGGTTGCGGCGGGGAGAGGTAGAGCAGATGCGGGTGGATGTTCTGCTCAAGCTAAGTCAGGCGCTACAGGAGCCATTGACAGAGTTAGTAGCAACTTTTTCCTCTGTAAAGCTTGGTGGAGATGGTAGCACGCCGACGCCGGAATCAAGGCAAGCATACGCCGATTTAAAACAAGAGTACCAACGGTTACAAGTGCAGCTGGAACAACAGCGACAAGCACTTTGGCAGGAATTCCAGCAGTTGAGTCTGCAAGTGCTGGAGTCTTGGTTACTGCAATGGCCAACAGCTGCCAAAAAAGCCCAGGAAAATCCCCAGCTTCCAGCTGTAAGACTACTACCGTTACTGCGACCGATGGAACAGCTGTTGCAACAGTGGGGGGTGGAAGCGATCGCACCAGTGGGAGCAGAACTATCTTATGATCCACAGATGCACCAACTCTTAGAGGGAACGGCTCAACAAGGTGAAAGAGTCAAGGTGCGCTACACCGGCTACCGCCAAGGCGACAAGCTTCTCTACCGAGCCAAGGTAAGCCCCATTTAAGAGTGCTAGTAACGGCTAATGTAATGCTGAATAGTTGTCTAGAACACGCTCAAAGCATTGCAGCACAATCTAATTTCACAATCTCCCCTTTGACTGATGTCCCATTCTGTGTTGATTTGTTCCACTAGTATTAAGTAAGAAGGTAAGAGGCAAAATCATGCGTAAGATTAATATCGGTCTAACCGAAGAGCAACGCGCAGGCGTAACCGAATTGTTGAATCGTGACCTGTCGGATGCTTATCTGCTGTTGATCAAGACGAAAAAGTTCCATTGGGATGTCGTGGGACCGCAGTTCCGCTCACTACACCAACTGTGGGAAGAACAGTATCAAGCGTTGACGGCCAACATTGATGCCTTAGCCGAGCGTGTTCGCACCTTGGGTGCCTTTCCAGTGGGTACAGCTCAAGGCTTCTTAAACAACGGTTCTATCAAAGAACAAACGGATACTATTCCCTTAGCGACTGAGATGGTGGCGCAGTTGGTGGATGATCATGAGCTGATTATCCGCAATCTCCGCGAACACGTGGATGCATGCGGTGAACAATTCCACGATCAGGGTACGGCTGACTTCCTGACTGGCTTGATGGAGCAACACGAAGAAATGGCTTGGATGTTGCGTTCGTTCATCGAAGGTGAATCACTCAGAGCTGATGGTGCACAGCCAACAGAGATCAAGGTTCCGGCACAAGTGAACTAGTCGATTCAGAAAGTAAAAGGCACAAGGCAAAAGGGAAGCTTCTGCCTTGTGCCTTTTACTTTATAGTCGCGACAGGAGAGAGCGGATTTAACCATAAGAGAATGGCGCGTTTTAGCTGATTCAGATCGCGGTAAACTTCTTGCTTGAACCACTGACCAAAGGCATCAAAGGGTGTAAAATTCGAGCCGGTTTGCCAACTGACATCTTGTCCCAAGGGTGTAGTATGGCTTCCTGGTAGCGTCTGCACCGTTACCATACTAGGAAAACGTTGTTGCAAGACCGGGGACAACAAAGCGGATTGGTCGATGGTATCATTGTTAAATTTAACTAGCAGGTTGCGGCGGATGCCATAGCGATCTCGCACAAGGTTGATGGTTTCCAGGGGGGAAGGGGTAAACTCAACGGCGAAAGCAGGCGTGAACTGATCCACCAAGGGGATAGCATCGCGTGCTGCGTAGTTATTGAAGGAAATCAGGATATTTCCCGCTCGTTCAACGGGGAAAAGGCTGCCGATGAGCAAATGGAGTTTGCAGCCCATACTGTGCCCCAATCCGTAGATGGGAAGATAGCGTTTTCGTAAAACAGATGTTGCATGTAATTGAGCGATCGCACTTTCAAAACTTTGTAAAACAGACTGAGCGATCGCGGCATGCTCCAGCGTGTTCACAAACGGTGTGGCGACAACGGCATAGCCCTGCTCCGCCAGCTGTTCTAATAACCAGCGATAGGTGAGCTGAGGTGCCGTTGCTACGAAGGCTCCCCCAAGGAAATGCACAATGCCGATGGGATGTCGGGGAATTAAGACCCAGTTACCAGAGATTTCTTTCCAGTCCATATGAACAATTGTGGCATTTAGTTGGGCATCTTGCCCACCCCCAAAAGAGTGTCAAATCTTTTCTGCTCTTTTCAGCATGGTGGGAATTCCTAGCACCGAGCAGGGGAAATTAGAACCTAGCTTCTGGACAACTGGATGATTGACGGACTCACAGCCTACGAACAGTAGAGCCGCAGATTCTGACTCAACAACTTTTCTCAGCTCCGCAGAAACGCAACCAAACCGGAGATGAGCTATGAAGGAACCCCGCCATTCCGCAGCAAGACTTCGTGCTTGCCATAAGATATAGTCTGCTTGTTCAAACAAATCTAGCGATGTCATTCGTGAGCGTGCTGCTAGCGTCTTAGGTCTTGGTTGAGTTAAAACTGATGTGGCACTTAATGCGCATGCTGCCGGAAACTCTAAACACCGATGAATTGATGCACTGCTTGCATCTTGCTCCGAGCTGAAGACATTTTGATTGTCATCTACGACATAGACGACTTGAACTGTGACTTGCTTTTGAGTAGCTAAACGAGTTTGATGGGCAATCCACATGGTTATGTCCAGAGCCGTTTGACTACCGGGGGAGCTGTTATAGCCAACAACTAAGTTGACTGATTTTGTAGATTCAGCCCAATCAGAAGGTGATGAAGCTGGTGGCAGCAACACCATTTGTTCAATCAAGTCATCCAGACCCATTGCACCTTGAAGGCGCGCTAACATTGGCTTGATATTCACAGCTTTAATCTCTATGTTTGAACATTGGCAACCGCAGCTCTAAATCCAACTAAAAACGGACTGTAACAGCCACTCTGAACTGCTGGATTAAACTATCCACTCAACAAATGAATTAAAAATGCGGTAATTTACTCGTCTTGCGTGAAATAGCGATCTAGAAAATTGAGGGCGTGGTTACGGAGTTCAAAATACTCTTTGGAATTGCGCATTGAGGCGCGATCGCGCGGATGAGGAAAAGGAACCTTCAATATCTCTCCAATTGTTGCAGCGGGACCATTAGTCATCATTACAATCCGGTCAGACATGAACAGGGCTTCATCCACATCATGGGTAATCATCATCACCGCTTGTCGATGGTGTTCCCAAATATCCAGCACCTGCTGCTGCAACTTGCCGCGAGTGAGTGCATCGAGCGCCCCAAATGGTTCATCCATCAGCAACATCTTGGGGCGAATCGCCAAGGCTCTAGCAATGCCCACCCGCTGTTTCATCCCCCCAGAAATCTCATCTGGATACTTGTCAGCTGCCGCCGTCAAGTTGACCATTGCTAGGTGTTGATTAACAATGCTGATTTTCTCGGCACGGTTGGCATTTTTCAGCACTTCATCCACCGCCAACCGGATATTCTCACGCACAGTTAGCCACGGTAGTAAGGAGTAATGTTGAAACACCATCATCCGCTCCGCTCCAGGCTTACGAATTTCTTTTCCATCTAGTCGCACCGAGCCGGAAGTGGCTTTTTCTAAACCGGCGACCATTTTGACTAAAGTTGATTTGCCGCAGCCAGAGTGACCAATTACAGAAATATATTCATCTTCACGGACGGTGAGATTGATCCCATTTAGAATCACAAACTCACCCCCACCAGGTTTTGGATAGGACTTGACTAAATTTTCAATCTCTAAAAATCCAGTGTTGGGGAGAGATCTTGCATCGGCATCAGTTTGCAAGGAAGTGTATTTAGTCATAATATGCTCCTATATGGCGTGAAATTTTGACAATGCAGCCAATTAAGACATGTAGAAACGAGTGGGACGATTAGCCCTGATCTCAAAACTATTCAGATAGCCGACTGGATCACTGGGGTCAAAGCCTTTCTTGTCTATAAATACTTCTGGGGGTTCCACTTTATAATCTTCCTTGGGACACTCAATGCCCATTTCAGCAGCAATCTGACGATAAAGATCCGTTCTCCAACCTGTTTCGGCCATTTCTTCCGCATTTGTAGGAATTTGCTGAATCTGTCCCCAGCGCGCCGCTTGAGTCATTAACCAGATACTTCTGGAGCGCCACATAAACGTGGAATGTTCTCCTGGCTGTTGGGGAATGTTAGGAGGTATATCAAAGAAAATTGTTGTATCAAGGGATTTTGCAATGCGCTTTTTATCATCAAAACCACCATAGTCGTATTCACCAACAATTCCAGGGCGTGTAAACTTATCGATTGGAGCGCCCTGCTTTTTCGGTTTTGCACCGGTAAACGACCGATCTGTAATCAGTTCGGCAACCTCTGGGCGGTTTTCCGGTTTGCTGCAATACTGGCAGGCTTCAATCATCGCCTTGACCAGGGAACGATAAGTTTTGGGGTAATTATTGATAAAGCCTTCCATCACCCCAAGCAGTCTGTCTGGATGTCCTAGCCAGATTTCTTTGCCTTGTGCGAACGTAAAGCCGATGCCCTCGTTACCAATAATAGCCCGCGTATTCCAAGGTTCTGCTACCATATAGGCTTGCATTGCCCCAATTCGCACGTTTGTGACCATTTGGGGCGGTGGAACGATGATGATGCGAAATTCCTTGAGCGGATCGACACCAGCAGCAGCTGATAAGTAGCGGACAAAATATTCGTAAATAGCCGAACTTAGCACTACTGCCCAAACTCGTTGCTCAGCTGGCAGGTTGTCAAAGTAGTTTCTGAAATCGCGACCAAACGCCTCTAAGTCACCGTTATATTCCCGCCAGGGACGCAGCCCCGCATCCCACATTGCCTGGTTCATTGTCATGGCGTTGCCGTGGCGGTGAATTGTCATCGCCGCACACAGCGGGGCGTGACGTGCGCCTTCGGCTCCAATCCTGGCATTGGTGACGGCTCCAGAAACCACAGGTGAGGCATCAAGGCGACCAAAAATAATCCCGTCACGAGACGTAGCCCAGCTAGCTTCCCGGCTGAGTTTGACATTAAGGCCGTATTTGCGGAAAAAACCTTTCTTCCAGGCGATCGCAAATGGCGCACAGTCATTGACGGGGACATACCCAACGGTGATATTGGGTTTTTCTAGGTCTCCAGATTTTACTAATGGTTCTACAGCTAAGGCTTCTTCAGTCAGTCCTTTAGCGCTGCGATCTCCGGAAATTGCGCAGGAAGAAAGCGCTCCTGCTACAGCTGCAGTCGCTCCCATTCCCTTGATAAAGGTTCTTCGACTCCAGTTATGCTTGTCAGTGTCACTCATATTCAACTCCACCGGTTATTCTTCAGTGGTCAATCATGATGTTTTGAGCTTTGAACCGCAGATACACGCAGTTAATCGGCGTGCATCTGCGCTTAAAACAACCCAACAGCTAATAACTGCTAGTTAAGAAGATTTAGATCGAAGAAGTTTTAGGTCGGTGAGTGACTAAAACCTCAATTCTGCCCACAGCGTAGTCAAGGAGTAGCCCTGTTAAGCCAATCACCAGCACTGCCAAGAAGACTGAACTCAAGTTTAAGCGGCTCCATTCATCCCACACAAAAAAGCCGATGCCAATACCACCGGTGAGCATTTCTACAGCGACGATTACCAGCCAAGCAATGCCCAAACTGATCCGTAAGCCAGTAAATATATAGGGCAAGCTGGCAGGCCAGATAATTTTTGTAATTCGCCGCCAGCGGGGCATTTCCAGCACCCGTGCCACATCGATATAATCCTTAGAAACGCTGGAGACGCCAAGGGCAGTGTTAATAATCGTAGGCCACAAAGAGGTTATGAAGATAACAAAAATGGCAGACGGGTCTGCCAAGTTAAAGATTGCCAGGGAAATAGGGAGCCAAGCTAGTGGCGATACGGGCTTAAAAATCTGAATGACCGGATTAAGCGCTAGCATGGCTTTTCTGTTCATCCCGATTAAAAAACCTACGGGAATAGCCACGACAGCACCTAACAGAAAGCCCAGCAATACCCGTCGCAGACTTGCCAACAATAACCAACCTATTCCCAGGTTGCCCGGTCCTCTTTCGTAAAACGGGTTGAGGATGTAGTCTAGATTAGCAACCAGCGCCTCAGGTGGGGTGGGCATCAATTCATGGTTGCCAAGGGCAACAACCCACCACAGTAAAATAATCCCCGAAAAACCAGCTATTGGCAGTAATACAACATCCTGGACAACAATGGGTTTAGCACGTTTCCAGGCAGCCTGTCCAGCAAGCGCGATCGCCGCAACATTTAGTTGAAACGTCATTTATAACCTCTCAGGTTCAAGTGCAGGTACAAAAAAATTGAGCAGTACAAGCCCTGGACACTGACGAGAGCAGAACATTGCAAACAATGCTGACTCTTCAGTCTCCTCTCAATGCCGACGAAGTTAGCTGCCGGGCTAGGACTGAGAGATGTCCCTCTCCGCTCATCTCTTTACTAAAAAGAGGTAGATTTAGAGATACGCCCCAAGATATGGTTCCTCCGCTCCAGCTTCACCTCACACCCAGAATTCTAGACAGTGAAACACTGGATTAGGCTGACTTACT
>QQTW01002111.1_pt1 | contig 14307 bp, 13 predicted proteins | sample 1904831 | NCBI WGS metagenome assembly QQTW01 (sample SAMN09435610, study PRJNA476489) | Subsurface metagenome, whole genome shotgun sequencing project. | reverse complement strand
GTTCAATGGTGTCAAAAGCAAACAATGCCGAAGATTCCAGTAACTTTACTCCCAAAGCTCCACCCATTAAACCCTGGACAACTCAAACAAGAGGCGCAGGTAATCAAATAGATTTATCTTGGGAGCGGCAACATTTCCCTCAGGACAACCCAAGTAACGATTCCCCACCGATGGCTTCTCCAGAGTATGCAAAACCCCCTAGTAATTTAATGACAGACAACTCACAAGAGGCGATCGCCCTAACGGATATCGAGGAAGTACAAATAGCATCGCCCATCACTACACCAATCAATACTCAAGCCAATTCCCCTTCGCCGCTAGTGTATCCTTCTCGCCCTCCCAAAGGGCGAAAATCTTTATCAGCTATTGAGTTACCCAGTTTTAATGGGTGGAGCTTTGGGAGTAAAGTTACTGGAATCTTCGGCATTGTTTGCTTTTGACACCATTTCATCAGCTAGTTGATAGCTGGCGGCGGGTACTTCCAGACATTTTTCTAAAGCAACTTTGAGTTGTAAACTGTGCTGTTGCTCGCGATTTAAACGAGTACGCAAGTCTCGACAATTATTTTTTTCTGCCAACAGTTGATAAGATTGTTCGTTGTAGTCTGCTTGAACTTGAGCCACTAATTGGTTAGCGATCGCAAGTTCGCAAGTTAGCTGTTCAATGGTGTTAGTCTGCGCTTGGATGGTTTGATAATTGGTGGCTAATTCTTGCTCTTTTTCCTCTAACGTTGACTTTGCTACCTGAAATTGAACCTTGTAATTTTCCAAATCTTGATGAAACTCTGCAATTCCTTGACTTAAACAGGTTACTCGCTTAACTAAGTTACAGTTTGATGATTGTAAATTTTCTACTAAACCTATCAAATTAGTTAGATTTGATGGTGAAAGGGATATTTCTTCGTTTTCTGCCCAGATAATTTCCCTATTATTTTGTTGCGGAGTTTTTATTGCTATTTCTGTAACTTCTACCTCGATTAATTTGCTTTGGGCGGGTACAGTTTGCTGTAGTGCATCGTCATAGCTTATATTTGTTTTACTTTCTGCTATAGATTTTACATAATTGATTAATTCTTCTAATCCCCGGTTTTTATAGCTTTCAGGTTTACTTCCAGGTATAGTTTGCTGTAGTGCATCGTTACAACTTATATTTGTTTTACTTTCTGCTATAGATTTTACATAATTGATTAATTCTTCTAATCCCCAGTTTTTATAGCTTTCAGATTTATTCATTGTTATTTATGTATTGCTGGTAAGTACTAGGATTGAAATTACGGTCGCTAATCATTTAATATTTGTGTTAATTCACAGCAAAAATTAAATTATTAGATTTCATCAATTTACACGCTTTCAAAGGTTTTGGGAGCTAACTTTTGATTACATAAAACTACACAACAAATTAAATTGAGTGCAACCGTAATTTTACTTAGAAGTAATTTTATTTTACTTAGTACAAAGGTACTTGCAAGCAAGAGTGAAGTCCGACGATCGCACGTTTTGCTATGCTAAATAATCTAAGTAACGAGTAACTAATTAAATGCAGCAACTAGAGCGCCTGCTGTTGATGGCAGAAGACGAGCTAACCGAGTACAGTACCACCGCCCGCAAAATTGAAAAACTGCGCCGCAAAATTGGTTTATCAGTATCCGCCGCCGAGCAAAAACAGGCGTTAGAAGCATTAGAAGCAACTATGCACTCAAATTGGATTCAGCAGCTAGTAGAACAACAACGTCAAACAGTGGCGTTACCTTTTTGGGGAATAGCCGGGTTAGGATTATTAGTGGGAATTTCGTTTTCCCAGCCTTTAGGATTAGTCGCTTCAATGGGCGGTGCGATCGCAGCTTTTAGACTGCAAAAATGGGGTTGGCAGTTGCAGGCAAAGCGGTTATTAATGCAAACTTTTACCGAAATAGCAGCCCTTCAAGGCAGCCAACGAGGATGAAAGCCAGGTAAAGGTAATTGCTCTGGTTGGATCGCATTGGGGGTTGTAGAGACAGAGGCAGGAGCAAACAGAGGTACTAACCACAGACGACTGGTAGAAATGGCTTCGCCATCACTGGTACGCGGAATATTGATTTGAGGCGAGGCATCGGAAGTAGTAGTAACAATTTGATCTAACAGTAATGCCAAACCATCGGCAGACAAACTAATTTGTACATCTCTTTGTTCGGGCATAACTATCAAAGGTGTTTGCTTGCCAGAATTGAGATCGATGGCTGCTAAAAAAGGCTGCTCTTGATACACTTCTCCCTCAATCAACTGCGTCAACATACAGTAAAGATTTGATAATACAGGATGAAATATACAGCTATTAATTGAGCCAGTAGTGCGGAGTAGTTCTTTTTGTAAGCCTTGATTATTGACGAGAAAAAGCGATCGCGTGTAATCGGAATTAAACCGCACCATCGCCGCTTGAGTGCCATCGGGGGCAAAGTCTAACACCATGCCAAATTTGGGCAAAAAGTCTATTGGTTTGGTAGCTTGAGCTTGCAACGGTAAAATTGCTACTCCTTGCCCTTGAGCAACGGCAACAGCGCTACTATCTGGAGTAATTAAAAAATCTCCCCCCGGTTGGCTTTGTAATAATTGCGCTTTGGGAGGTGTATTATCGTTGTTATTACGCAGTATCCACAGCCCAAACTCGCCCGGATTTTTTTGATTGACGCGCTGCACTAATATAGTTTTGCCATCGGCGGACAAATCAAATTTTAAGTTTTGATAATCTTTGCTATCTAAAACTAGCTCAACCCTGCCTAAAGGAGGATTATTTTTTGAGCTAGGCTCTGGTGAAATTCCTGTGGTGACTGTGTATAACTGAGATGGTGGTAAACCAGAGGGATCGCTGGCACGTTCGGTAGCAGCAAAGAGAATTTTATTGCCTGTGGGGTAGGGCTGAAAATCACCCACAACTAAATCTTTGGGAGTCAGGATAGTTTTTTGCTGGGCTGTGAGATTGTAGAGAACTAACTTACCTTGTTCTTCGCCTTCAACACCCAAGTAGGCAAAAGCGCGATCGCGGCTAGTAAAAGCCGCCTGAAATGATTGAATAGACTTTGCATTGGTTTGGGAAAACCGATCTCTTGCCCCATTTAGCTGCACTTGGTAGGTAGTGCCGTAAGCAGGGGGGGAAAGTAAGGTATAAGCCATTTTGCGCCCTGCCCAGCTAATTTTACCGGGCAAAGCCGGATCGATTTGCAAATTATCTTCTACACTCTTGGTGTCCATGGGACGACTGAAGTTGAGATAAAAAGCTGTATCTTCTATCCCGACTCGTTTATTTTGCCAGCTAAAATCTCGGACGCGAGGCGCAATAGCATCGCCTTGGAATAGTAGCAGCGCTGTTAGTAAAGCTATTACAGCAATTAATGCGATCGCTACGCGATCTAACGGTTGAAAATATGACTTGTTACTTGCGGACATTTAGCACCTCAAAACTAACCTTTACAGCATATTAGGGGTTACTGCGGGTAATACATAAAATGGCTTAACACTATATTTTTGCTTGAAACTAACCCAAAGGTAGAGGATACCAAGCGCTAGGAAATCGCTAATAGAGTAAGGGTCTGTGGTTCATAGATACTAGCTATCTAGTCAAGGGTTGGTAGTTTTTATCTTGTGTTAAGACCACACCTAAATTAGCTAGCAAAGGCGATCTGTGTAAAGTGACCCCTACAGTTGTTTAGCACAATATTCTCGAATTTTGCAGGTAAAGCAATGACGATCAAACGGAATGTAATGACGGCACTTATCGGAATAGGATTAATAGCGTCTTTGGAGTATGCATCCATAGCTCAATCTCCAACACCAACTCCTAGCCCAACTACAACACCAACACCAACGCCTAGCCCAACTACACCCACAAATTCAGGTGTTCGATCTAGTTTAAGTGAGTTTGACAGACAGTTTATGGTGGAAGCGGCTCAAGGCGGAATGGCAGAGGTCGAATTTGGCAAAATAGCTAGGGAGAAAGCTTTTAGTAACATTGTCAAAGAGTATGCCCGCCGCATGGTTGTAGAACATACCCAAGCAAACAATAAGCTTAAAGCTTTAGCACAGCAAAAAGGTGTAACTTTGCCTACTACTATAGGTAAAAAAAATCAAGATTTAAAACAAGACTTATCTGAACTCTCAGGAGCGAAATTCGATCGAGAATACATGAAAGAAGCCGGAGTTGAGAGTCATGAAGAACAAGCAAAACTATTTGAGCGTCAAGTACAACGCGGTCAAGATCCAGAGGTGAAAAGTTTTGCCGCCCAAACTCTACCTGTAGTGCAAAAACATTTACAGCATGCTCAAGAGATTACAGAAAATCGCTCTACTTCCTCAAATCGCCGCACAAGCGCGTTCTAATTGATAGACCTCCCGCACAAATCGAAAATTTGCCCTCATTCTCCAACCTCCCATCTCAAGTTTGATATACAAATTACAATTTTTATGTGCCTGTACCTTTTTTTGGGAGAAGGGTTGAGAGTGGGGGAGAAGATTCACGCAGGATATATAACCTTTAGTGACTAAAGTTTATGCCGCCTTTTAGAAACACATAACAAATTCTTCATCAAGCTAATCAAGAATGCTATAACTCGTAGGAGTTACTATTTATTATTTAAAATATGATTTCTACCGATGCGTGGTCTGTAACTGACCTAGGCGCAGATATTTTATTATTTGAGCAATTACTTAATTCTTCTCTATGCAACCATATTATGCAAGTTGCCGATTGCTGTCAATTTCAAACGGCGGGGATTGAGCTTGCTACCGTAAAAACTCAAATTCGTAGCAATGAGTTGCTGTATTTGGGGGAAACCAATTCTTTATTACAGTCAACCAATCAACTATTACTAAATCAAATTTATCTAATTCAAGAAACTCTTTATCAAAACTACAGAGTCAGATTTTCTCAAATAGAAACTTGTTCAATTTTACGCTACCGTCCGGGACAGTTTTATAAACGCCATGTTGATAATTTACTGTTAGCTAGCCGCCGCGATGAAGCCATTCAGGGAGTACCGACTAGAGATGTCAGTATTGTTGGCTATCTTAATGATGATTTTGCTGGAGGAGAAACATTTTTCGATCGCCAAAATCTAAAGTTTAAACCCCAAAAAGGTAGCGTTATCGTATTTCCCTCTTATTACACTCATCCCCATCAATCTTTACCAGTGATTCAAGGCTGTAAATATGCTTTTACTAGCTGGCTATTTCATTAGTGGCTAATCATTTCAATGACTTAGCGATTCCCTTTAATATTCATAAGGATTCTGTGGCTCTTGAATTGTTTTTAATGAACTTGCTTCAATGGTTAATTGGCGCTTGTTTTGCAGGTCTTGAGTAATCATTTCTCCCTCAACTTCTAGCCAACTGTCTTGGGGGTAAGCTTGACGATTTTGAGTAAGTTTAACTGGTAATCCCACCGGGTAAGCATCTGCCGCACAACAAGTAATTACAAACCGCGATAGCAATAAGTATTCTGGTGGTAACTCTGAAGGATGAATTACAAAACCTCGTACCTTGACTTTTTGACCAGAATATGCATCTGGCTCCGGGTAAACATTAAGAGTCCGTACCCAGTCTATTAAGCTACGTTCATCGGAGCGGATGGAGGAACGAAAAGCTTGGGGCTGACTCCGCGTCGCTTGCAAAGCTTCTGTTACACCGCGTTGGAGTGCGGTTTGGCTGGCAAAAGCACGGGGCGTAATAACTAATCCTAAAATTGCTGTAAGTAGCAGTAAGGCGCTACTTAATCCCGGTGGAAATAAAGTAATATGCCGAGTATCGGGCAGATTTTTTCGTCGCAGTAAATCTAAGGCTTTTAAGCTACTAACAATCGATAAGCCAATTCCCCCAGCAATTACTAGCCAAAAATAATCGCGGTGAATTAGCAAGCTAAGTTTGCCTGTGTGCCAGTATCTCAGCATGAGGATACCCCAAGCAGCGATCGCCAATACATCTAGCCAAGGTAGTAAATAGGTTTGTAGTTTATTAATTGCAGTCATTAGAGCGGCTACACAATATACAAATTGACGAGTAAGGTAAATAAAAATGTTAATTGCGCGGCTAGGGCAAATAAATAAAATACTGCCCTAGGTTTAAATATTGATAGCATTAAACCTACGCCCTTCAGGTCAATCATTGGCCCAAAAACTAAAAAAGCTAATAAAGATCCACTGGTAAAAGTAGAAGCAAAAGAAAGGGCAAAAAACGAGTCCACTGTAGAGCAGATAGATACTACTACTGCTAGTATCATCATGGCAATGATAGAGGTAATTGGACTACTACCAAGAGCTAGGATAGCTTCGCGAGGAATAGCTACTTGCACGATCGCGGCGATCGCACTACCAATGACTAGCACCGCCCCCAATTCTCGCAATTCCTGGACTGTATTATCTAATAATAACCGCAGTTTGTAAGCTAAAGGTTTAGCAGGAGAAGTAGCCGCTAGTTGAGCCTGCATTACCATCGCATCCATTCTAATTGGTTGCTCTGCTCCGGCTAATAAATAAGTCCCCGATTGCAGTAGTGCTGGAGTCAATTCTTCTGTTTCTATGGGCGGCGGTGATTGAGTGTTTTTCCAATTCTTGGCGATCGCGGGTTGTAAAATTACACTTAAGTCAGCTTGAGCGCTAAACACCCAACCAATAATAATGGCGATCGCTAAAGAAAATACTACGCGCAGCATCACAATTTCCGGCTGATCTCGAAAAGCCGTCCAAGTTGCCCAAATGACAATCGGGTTAATAGTTGGTGCGGCGAGTAAAAACCCTACGGCTACGGGAGCGGGTACTCCTTGCAATAGCAAGCGTCTTGCTACAGGTACGTTACCGCACTCACAGACTGGAAACAAAAACCCGATTAAACTGCCTGTTATTGCCCCTAATAAAGGGTTTTTGGGCATTTTCGACACTAACTGACCTTCGTCGATAAATAACAGCAGCAAGCCGGAGAACAAAACCCCCAGCAGCAAAAAAGGCATTGCTTCTACAAGCAAACTTAGAAACAGAGTAAAAGCATTGTTCAGTTGTTGTTGATTCATGCGGTTCTCACGTTTTGAGCGCCTTTGCAATCTGTCCAGCCATTTTAGACCTTAGTTATCATACATTACCAAGCATTGCTAAAGGTTTTAATTAGCATACCTCTTACCTACTCAAGGTTTGACCGTTACAGGCGTACCAACATCTACTTGGGCGTACAAAGCTAAAATATCTTGATTACGCATTCTCACGCAGCCATGAGACACTGCTTGTCCTACTAATTTTTCTTGAGGAGTGCCATGAAAGCCAATAAAATTTTTGCCATCTGTCCAAAAGCCGATCCATCTTGCACCTAAAGGATTTTTTGCTCCCGGAGGAACTAATTTACCCGTCCATGGATGTTGCCAAGTCGGATTTCTTTGCATTTCCATAACTTTATAACTGCCTACCGGGGTTTCCCAGCCAGCTTTACCAATCGCAACGGGATAACTTGTGGTCAGTTTGTCGCCTCGATATAAATATACTCGGCGATCGCTCAACTCGATCACTAAATTTATTGGCTGGGTGTTACTTGCGGGCGCTGGTATAACTTGCGAATTAGTCGGCTCATTTGTAACTGATTCAATGGGTTCTGCGGTCAGAGATTGCGGGTTATTTATTACTAAAATTGCTACCCATAACGCGATTAAATATTTTTTAGGTAATAAGTTCACTTTCACTTTGTCGCCTCACGTTTTTAATTCCCTTAGCCTCGTTGAACTTTTATTTTACTGACTTTTGTCTGTTAGCTTTCTCTATATGATTTTATTCCTATATAACGAAATTTTGATTTATAAAAACTTAGCTAGAGAAGATTTTATAAATATATAAATAGGTAGATTTAATATTTTTTAACAAACCATACCTTTATAAAGGTAGCTAGTTGTATCAATCATAAAGTAATCCATAATTTATTAGTTGATCCAGCTACCACAAATTATATAAAACAGAGGATAGAACAAGTATGCGACAACTCAAATTATTGCCTGGTACAATGCTTTTGATGTTAGCATCAACGTTATCAATCAATCCAGTTAGCGCTCAAACAAACCCAGCAACTGGCACTGGTGAAACACAAAATCCGATGAATCCAAGCGGAACCAATACCCAACCTGCACCTACTCCCATGCAGATGGAAAGCCCATCAGCACCAAGTTCAACACCAATGCAGATGGAAAACCAGGCAGCCCCAAGTGCCAACGATCCGACCACTACAAACACTGTAAGTGGAACTGTTAAAAGTATTGAAGGGCAAACCGTAACCCTAGAAATGGCTGACGGAATGACCAAGCAAATGATGGTATCACGTGCAGACTTGCAGCGTTTAAATTTGCGTGAAGGAATGCAAATTTCCGCTACCATAGATGCTCAATCGATGGCTTCTAACATCACTCTAGCTCAAGCAAATACAACCACAGGAACCGAAGCTACAAGTAGCCAAATCGGTAAAACTTCAACGACTACCGAGGCTACTACTACAACCACCACTCAAACAGATGCTAGCAGTGACACCCCCACAACCACCACTGAAAATACTAGCACTACAGAAACTAATTCAGCTAACCGCCCGGTAAGAGCGCTGTGGTAATCCGAGCGAAGATTCCTTCGTTTAACCTATTAGATTAGACGCTCTGATGCTGTTCAAAAAAGCAGCATCATTATTATTTTTTTGCCGCTCAATATCCGAGCGCAAAGTCTAATTAAGCTCCAATAAACCAGACGGGGGGACGATTTCAATTCGTCTATTTTCTAAGTCCACTATAGGAGCGATCGCTTTGACAAAAGGAATCAGTTTAGTTTTTGACGATGAATCGAGTTGTACTTCCAATAAATCGTTACCTGCTGGAATTACATCTATCACTTTACCGATAACGGTTTGAGTTAGTTGGTTAAAGACTTCTAAACCAATAAGATCGAGTACGTGATATTCATCTTCTGCCAAGAATGGGCGATCGCTTTCCGGGACAAGTAACAAACAACCGCGCAATTCTTCCGCTTGAGTACGGGTAACTACATCAGATAGAGCGATCGCATACAAGCCTTTACCCTCAATATAACGGCCGTGTAGCAACTCAACGCTCTGCGGTTCTTCATTTTGAGAACGCAATAACCACCGCGTACCAGGAACTACAAAGCGTTCGGGAAAGTCGGAATCGGGATAAACTCTTAATTCCCCTTGTAAGCCTTGAGCAGCGACAATTTTACCTATTTGCAGCCAGCCTTCGGGGAGTTTTAAGTTAGGAGTTTTGGCTTTGACCCTTGGGAGTTTTAAGTTAGAAGTTTTAGTTACATCAATATCTTTTTTACTCACAACTAACACCAATACTTACTTTTTGATACACTTGCTCGGTAACTTTAGCCAAACGTTGCATACCCATTTGGATCTCTGCATCGCTAGCGGTGAGACTAATTCGCAGACATTGGTGTTTGTGCGCCCATTCTTCTTGTAAACCAGGAAAAAACGTACTTCCAGGAACGACAATTACCCCAACTTGTTTGAGTTGCTGATACAATTTCCAATCGGTAATTGGCAAATCTTTTAGCCACAGCCAAGCAAAAATTGCCCCTTCACCGCGATGGAGATACCAAGGTAAATTTTTAGGCATTGCTTGGTTTAAGGTACTTTCTAAAACTGCAAACTTATTGTGATAAAAGGGACGAATAATTGAAGTTGCAATATCCGCCAGCGCCCCCGAATCAATAGCCCGCGCCGCGATCGCTTGTCCGTAACGCGACGGATGAATGCACATATTTGTCTGGAAAGACTCTAGCACCTGAATAACTTGCTCGTCGGCGATCGCAATTCCGATTCGTTCCCCTGGTAATCCCGCTTTAGATAAACTCATGCAATGAACGATATTGTCGCCAAATATCGGCGTAAATTCAGTAAAATTCAAAGCTGGGAAAGGCGGCCCGTAAGCAGAATCAATAAATACAGGTACATCGTAAGGTGCGGCTAAGTGGGCAATTTTTTTCACCTCCTCATCCGTCATTACGTTACCTGTAGGATTGCAAGGGCGCGAGAAAATCACGCAACCCGTACTTTCATTAATTTCTAACTGACTAAAATCGGGACGGTACTTAAATTTGTGGTTAGCCTCATCAATATCTAGCCTTGGTTTATAAGCTTTGAGGGCTTCGGACGTTAAACTAACACCGCCGTAGCCTGTATAGTCGGGACTTAGCGGGAAAACAATCTGCTTAAGAGCGCCCGTAGAAGTATAGCCCCCAAAGACGTTAGCCGCGTAAAAGTACAGCGATTGACTACCGGGAGTAATTAAAATATTGCGACTATTTAAGTTGAGATTGTAGCGGCGATTGAAGTCATTGGCGATCGCGTCAATTAAAGCGCCATAACCTTGACTTGAACCATAGCGACAAACAACTTCGCCATATTCGGAACTAGCTAATAATTCGGCGGTACAATCGCGCCAGAGTTGTTCTACTTGAGGTAAGATTACCGGATTTCCCGCACTCAAGTTAATAAATTCTTGCCCGTTACTTGCTTCCAGGGTTTCTATAATGTCTTTCATAATTGCCCTAACGCCAGTCAGGGTAGACATTTGAGTACCAATTTTAGTAAGGGCAGGTTTCATAATAGTTAAATTAGGATTAGTTTTGATAAATTGCAGATGTATAGCAGTTTATTGGTAAGTTTTGACTTTAGCTATAGACAAATGTACTTTGTATAACAATTTTAAACAGTTATCTGTACTTAGTTGCTCAAATGCTACTTATTTCCGGCGTGGGTGGCGTAATAGCCAGACTAAAGTTCCACCTGTAATTGCTCCGTAAATAGCTAAACCCACAACTCCGGTTACAAGGGAACTATAAATAAGAAGTGATATGGCTTGAGCTAAGGCGCTAAGTCCTCCACCGCTTCCAAGCGGAGGTGATTGTGATTCGATGGTTTTAGATACAACTCCAAATATAATCTTTCCTATAGCTACGCTCATAGCTACACCCACACCACTCACTATTATCCACCCACTAGATCGTAAAAAATGCTGTCTTAAAACAAAATACTGAAATATAGCGGCTACCGCACCAATTACCGCCCAACCTAAATTTCTATCTAAAACTGAGAGTACGAAGTTTGCAATAACTGAACTAGCAATTATGCCAGCAGCACTTACTAAAATCCAAATACCATTAATTTTCGGAGTATAGTTTTTTAACAAAAGATATTGCGGAGTTGCCCATAGTATTCCAACTATACTTAAACCGACGAATGTACCTAAAATGTTTTGATTGCGAAATATCAGTAAACCTAAAATAAAGCACCCAAATCCGCCCCCGATACAAACTAGCACCCACAATAGCCAAAACTTCCATCCAATCGCTATGTTTGACATAAATATCTCCGTTGCTTTTACAAATAAAGCAATCTAAAAAATTATTTTCTGTCACTTGCTAGTTTTAGGGTAGTGTCAATCAAACTAATAGAATTAGTATTTGGAAAGGTCTGGTTTTTGGCGGGTAGATCCCCCCTAACCCCCCTTAAAAAGGGGGGAAATATCTCGCACGCCAACCTTTTTAGCCAAGGGTACAATTATTAGACACAAATTGAGAAAATTTTAAGACAACCTCCAAGATAAGAAGCGATCGCCCTGAATCCTCCTTTTTAAGCTTTTTAAGTAGGACGTTTATATTTCCCCCCTTTTTAAGGGGGCTAGGGGGATCGTTCGCATCGCACCCCACCCTTTCCTCTCAGCAATTCTCATTATGACTTTTGACTATTCAGGGCGGTGAGAACGGGGTAAAGTAAGAGAGTCAAAAGCTCATCGAGTCGAAGACGTTGACCCCCAAGAGCAAGTTCGACGGTATCATCAGGTTCTTACGCGACGTGCTGCAAACGTTACCGGACAAGCGCACGGGGAAAAACAGGCGTTATGGCATGGAAGATGCGGCATTGAGCGCTTTGGGTGTATTCTTTACGCAAAGTCCCTCGTTCTTGTCGTATCAACGGACGATCACAGACACGAAAGGAAGAAGCAACGCCCAAAGCTTATTTGGGGTGCATCAAATCCCGTGCGACAACCAAATTCGGATGCTGCTTGATGGGGTCGAACCGCAGTGCGTGTTTCCGGTGTTTGAGGAAATATTGCTCTTGCTGGACGAAGCAGGATGCTTGAGCGAGATGCGGGCGTTTGATGACACGCTGTTAGTGGCAATGGATGGGGTGGATTACTTCAGTTCCCACACGATTGCGTGTCCATATTGTTCGACGCAGACGACCAAAGATGGAACAGTACGGTACTTTCATACTGCCGTTACTCCGGTCATTGTTAGCCCAGGATGCTCGACGGTGTTGCCTTTAGCGCCAGAGTTCATCGTGCCGCAAGATGGACATGATAAGCAGGATTGTGAGATCGCAGCGGCAAAACGCTGGTTGACGACTCACGCCCAGACGTATCGGGCGCAGCGAATTACGGTTTTGGGCGATGACCTCTATTGTCACGAGCCGTTCTGTGAAGCCTTGCTGCGCGAATCGTTCCACTTCATTTTGATCTGCCGTCCTGACTCGCACCAAACCCTGTATGAGCATTTGGACGGCATCGCTTTACCCACAGTCGTCTGCAAACGGTGGACGGGCAAAACTGAGGAAATTTATACTTACCGCTACCTTAACCATGTTCCCCTGCGCGATAGTGACGATGCCCTGCTGGTGAACTGGTGTGAACTGACCGTGACCCGCTCGGATGGCAAGCAACTCTATAAAAATGCCTTTGCCACGAACCATCTCATCTCTGACCAAACCGTCAAAGCCATTGTCCAATCCGGTCGCACTCGTTGGAAAGTGGAAAACGAACACAATAATACCCTTAAGACCAAAGGCTACAATCTCGAACATAATTTTGGGCATGGCAAGCAGCATCTCTCTTCCCTACTAGCGACCTTCAACCTCCTGTCGTTGCTCTTTCACACCTTGTTAGAGTTACTCGATGATAAGTACCGTCTACTGCGTCAACATTTGCCAACGCGCAAGACCTTTTTTGACGATCTGCGTGCCTTAACTCGTTACTTGGTTTTCGAGAGTTGGGATCATTTGCTCACCTTTATGATTGAGGGACTAGAGTTGCAAGTCCCGCCTAACTCTAGTTAAATTCCATAATGAGAATTGCTGCTTTCCTCTGGTCAACTTAGACAAGTTAAACAAAATAAGATAATCTTATTAGTTACTCCAACGTTTAGGACAAGCTACCTTGCAAACACTCCAGCAACGCTTGCTAGAGCAAGAAGGAGTAGATCCGAAATTGAGAGCGGTTAACCAGCACGGATAGCATTAATTTATGACCCATAGCAGTGTACTCAACCCAGCGCAAAAGCTGAGTGAGAAATTACCTTTTCCCCTCAAACGTCTAGCCGACTTAGCCTACAACTATTGGTGGTGTTGGACAAACAACCGCATCACTTTATTTAAAAGCATCGATCCCCAAGAGTGGGAACGCTGCGGACACAACCCCGTAGCATTGCTAGAATCAGCTTCCTACGAGCGTTTGACTCAAGTTGCCACCGATCCCGTGTATATCAAACAACTACAGGAATTAGTCGCAGAGTTTGACGCTTATATGACAGAGAAAGATACTTGGGTAAGTAAAGTAGCGCCGCAAATTTCTAAAAATTCTCCCATTGCCTATTTTTGTGCAGAATTTGGCATTCACGAGTCCTTACCCGTCTATTCTGGTGGCTTGGGTATCCTCGCCGGGGATCACCTCAAATCTGCGTCCGACTTGGGCGTACCCTTAATTGGTGTTGGTTTACTATATCGCCAAGGTTACTTTAGGCAACGTCTAAATCGCGATGGTTGGCAAGAAGAAGTTTATATTGATAATCCCTTCTTGCATATGCCCGTTGAATTAATTAAAAATGAGCAAGGCGAAGCTCTAACAATTGAATTAGAAATTCGTCAGCGTGTTGTCAAAGTCCAAATTTGGCGCGTCCAAGTCGGTAGAGTGAATTTATACTTGTTAGATACCGATAGACAAGACAACGATCCTATTGATCGCTGGCTCACAGGACACCTCTACGGGGGCAACCAAGAAACTCGAATTGCTCAGGAAGTAGTATTAGGCATTGGTGGCGTTAGAGCGCTCAAAGCCTTGGGAATTACGCCCTCAATTCATCACCTCAACGAAGGTCACGCGGCTTTTTGTACTTTAGAAGTAGCTAAACAAAAAATCGAGCAAACGGGCAAATCTTTCTACGATATAGAAGCAGAGGTTCGCAAAACTTGCGTTTTTACAACTCATACTCCCGTACCCGCCGGACATGATGTATTTTCGCCAGATTTGATGGAT
>QQTW01002110.1_pt1 | contig 14308 bp, 12 predicted proteins | sample 1904831 | NCBI WGS metagenome assembly QQTW01 (sample SAMN09435610, study PRJNA476489) | Subsurface metagenome, whole genome shotgun sequencing project. | reverse complement strand
AAAAACTGATCTCGATACTACGATCAGTTGCAGCGGCCAACACGAGAAGCAATGTACGTTCGTGGTCTAGCATCGTTCGATCCGCAGCTGACAATTCATATAGTTTCCAACCAAAGAAGTCAAAGACTTCCAAAAAATGCTTCAAGAGATTGAAGGTTTTCTAAAAGACGGCAAGATGGAGGGTCTGCTCACCGAGGCCAAGGTCGATGCCGTCATCAAGGAGGGAAAGGTTGAAGGGTCTTTTCGGGATGCAAGCTTGGATGGTTTCGTCAAGGAGGGACAGATACAGTTGACACTGCGCGATGCCAAAATTGAGGTGGTGCTCAAGGACGGGAAATTCGAAGGCGTCATTCGAGAAGGCAAGATCGAAGGCGTATTCATGGAAGACGAGGAGCACGCCGATGGCGAGTCTCCCGAGGACGGTGGACGAGAGGTCGTCGAGGCACTCTTGCAACGTTGTCTCATGTGGGCCGAGATGGTCTTGGAGAGGTAAGTCGAGGCGTAGCCTCCAGAAGTGGCTGTCAGCGAAGATTGATGTCCTGCAGACGAGGTCGAATCGACGAGCCCTTCAAACCCATCTACGAGAAACTCCGAGCGATCCGCAACAAGTTGGAGAACCTGACCCTTCTCAAGAACTGGGCCCTTCGGGAGACGGACCTCTGGGCCTACCAGCGTGAATTAGACCGAGTCGACGAGGCGCGTGTGGACGGCAACTTTGTGGACGAGCAAGGGAACCCGGCGGACCTGTTCACACAACGGGTACGATGTCACCCATCAACCCAGAATCCAACCTTCAGCTAACATACCCCAAGACATTGCTATACCTGATCCGTCGAAGCTACGCGTATATCTACCAGCTGATCATCTCCTCGGAGCCGGTCTCGGAGGCGTTACTGCCCGTGTACAACCAACTCCAGACGCTGCGTCGCTGCCTCGACGAGGTCAAGCGCTCCGGCGGGGTCTCTTCGGCTCGAGAATTATATCCGTATACCATGAAGGCGAGTTGCCCCTTTTCATCCATCTTTGGACGTTGACATGTGGTGCTGACATGACATAGCTCAACTCAATCGCAAATCTGCGCATCGACAGCCAATTCAAGGTCGGACGCGATGCGCCGGATGGTCAGGATACATTGAGGGGTCTCTTGAACGAGTGCTATGACCAGATGCGCGACTTGCGCGTCGCGGGCGAGATTGAGAATGGGGAACCTGATGGTCAAGAATGATGGCGATGGTGTTCTCTATGGGGTGTATGGCAAGTTGTTGCAGCACAGCAGAGCTTTGACCATGATCCTGCTTTCCCTACCTTTCGACGAGTCTTTGTTGCTTTTGATTGTACTATGCCTCGGATAGATGGTCCTGATATTTCTGGCGTGGCTTATACATCTACATGGGTTCTTGAAACGCCTGTGACACGCACATAGATACCCGGATGAGTTGATATAGCGTTCCTAGCGGTATGTCTTTGAAGGAAGCCTATGTTGCAATAAGGACAGGTTCGAATGGAGTTGTTCTCGTTTCTGCAATCCCAGCGTGCACTGCCCTTCGTCATTTTTCAAGCGCGTGAAGTTGTGAGGGTAATGGCTACGATAAACATTGCTGTCTTGAGTTGTCAAGGACAAGGCCCCCGTGAAAGAATAGTTTGTGCTGTTTGAATTGCCCCACTATTGATGGAGCTAGTACCCTACTACTATCGCATAGATTGGTGGAGCTACCGTACCCCACCACGCCCTTGTCATGACATTGTACGACGTCAGGCCGCAGAGCTCTTTGAGCTTGCAGGGATGGGCGAGTACTTGCTCTATCTTATGAATTACGTACAATGCCAGTGTCTTTTCGAGTATATACGAAGATAAGTGCTGGGCGTGTAAGCTTGTTACCTTCAAGTATGTGATGATGATACACAATGAAAAGTTTCCGGCATGCGAGTTTACACAATTTCCTTCGAACATACGACGCAAAAAGTTTAGAGCTTGGCCAAGTCTTCGCCAGACCAGCCGCGCTCGGAGACTTCTGCGGCTCGACTTCGTACATGTCCATTCAACGTTTCGGATACTACGTATCAACTGACATCATCGACAGCAAACGGCCCTTCAAAGCGCACCCATAAAATAAAAAGCTCATGCTCCGTCCCATCATTCACCAATTTCGCCCAAGCCATCCACGAACCCTCACCTCTCTACCCATCACCATACGCTCTAATCCCATCCCCACGTCCATCTCCCATCGTCTCCCCCCTTTCCTCTTGAGAAGGCAGCACCTGCACCACTCAACCCCAGCCCACCGGATATCACTATCATCACAAGGGCCTTTCCTAGTTCAACCGCCGGTGTCTGTACAGACATCTCCAAAAGGGATAGGATTACGGAGCATGGCGACCAATGATCCAGGTGTCACCATCACTGGGTCAGGGTCAGGGGCTGGGGCTGGTGCGGAACCGGATACCAGTATGGCGCCGGCTGTGGCGTCGATTGGGAATAGTAGGGAGTGGTTGGTTACGGTGCCGGATCATCAGGATGTTTTGAAGAGGAGGGGGGAGGTGAGGGAGTAGGTCCCCCCCTTTTTTTTGTCGAATACTCGTGTTGATTCTTGATGTTCTATATGATTGGGTTTCTTCATGTCCCGGCCGATGCGGTCTGTGATTTCTATTTCATTCATTGTCGATACAGCAGTTGCGTATGGCTGTGTAATCTTTCCTTGACGATCTTCTTTGGCTTTTTTCTTGGATATCCCGGAGTGAATATCGCCATTCTATTCTTTCCTAATCACTTCATCTCTAGAAAACGAGGAATGAAGCTCTTTGCCTGTGACAGACAAGCTTTTCCGTAGTCAATCTTTCACAATCCGCAAGTCAATTCCCAAGACCAGATACAGCGGGCATTTTCAAGCATGCTATTTCCGAGTAGAGTGTCCTGATTCTGATATTACCAACCAGCACTCATCTCCAAAACATCCGTCCGCACGTCCAAAACGGTATCGTCAAATTGGGAGGTCCGTCTACCCTCCCTCCTCCATTCCATTCCACCCGGACTACTACCATCGAGATCCTGACGGAAGGAGTATCAAGGCGCAACGTTGGATTCCCACCCGAGCACGCCAGGCGAAACGCCCAAGATGAACGGCAGCGTCTTGATCGTCGTGGCCGACTCGCCGGATCAGGTCATGCAATTGCTGAGACAGGACGTATATACGACTTCGGGCGTGTGGAATGTTGATCAGGTCAGTGCCCTATCTATTTACATCTCTTCTGTATCGTTGGAAGGAGAGTATTCTGTCGGTGGAGATGGGCGAGGTTGAGATGATGCCTGCTGCGCATGGCCATATCTGGGTTGGGACATGGGATGGTTGATGAGCTGCATTTGGGTTGATGATGATTGGTTGACGTTGATGGGAATAGGCAGTCATTACACCGGTAAGTCTATTCCTGTTCGTGAACTTGCGAGTTTACCCCTTTCTTGGCAGTCATCTCTCTACCTTACTGTACTGTTGGCCACGCTTCTTAAAGTCGTGACGGTATCTCCTCTATCGTTATCCCCTGAATGGGATAATCTCTAAGCATCAAATTGGTTTACTGACGTTATCTCCTGTCAATTCGTCGCTCGAATAGTTTCGCTCCGCTATTCGCGAACCACTTTAGACATGACGTGAAGACCGAGCAGTATCCCACCTTACTTGCATGTCCTCGCTGCGTCATCGGTTGTCATCGAGGTAGAGTACGCTGGCGATAAAATATCCGTGAGCATTTCTTCGTGTGGGTTTTCTTGTTGTTGTTTTCTTGTCATCCATGGAGAAGACTTTTTCTGTGGAGAGAATTGTCATAGAACAAGACTAGTGGCTACTATAGATGTAGCGACATGATAAGAGCTTATATATGAAGTACATCTCCAACGATGATGGCGGGCAATTAGTATAGCAACCCAAAATAAGTGGCTAGATGATGCCTTCAGTAATTTGACGAAAATGATCTTGCAGGACGGTTTCATTGAATGTGTGACGATGAGGAATTGCTCACCAACAAACATGTGATGAGTCTTGCGAATCATTCCATCGAATGAGTGATGATGAGAAATATCTCCCACCGTCACGCAAATGATGCAGTGATCGTAGCACGTTTGTAATATCATTTGCACAGATCTGCATCCCGAACAAACGTGCAGAAGGATAGGTCATAACTTGGTGCCCACGGCACCACCTTTTCCGTTCTCCTCCATCTTGGCCATCTGTTCGGCCACCATGCGGCGCTGGATCTTTCCGGTTGCAGTCTTGGGCATGGTCTCGACGAGGTAAATCTATGGTGTGCACATCCACATCAGATCATCAGTTCAGGACCGCCTTGTTGGACCGCCCGAAAATCCGATCTCGAGGGCGGGAAAATGAACTCGACACGGAAAGGGGAACCGAATTGACTACCGAAAAAACCGACCTTGTTGGGAATCTTAAACTTGGCAACCCGTTCGCTCAACCACTTCTTCAAGACCTCGACATGGTCATCCCCGGCCTCAAGTCCCTCCTTCAGAACGACGGCGGCACCGACATCCTGGCCGTACATCTCATGCGGCATGGCAAAGGTCACGACCTCGGCCACGGACGGATGCGTCGCCATCACGTTATCCAGCTCGACCGGACTGATCTTTTCACCGCCCTTGTTGATCAGTTCCTTGATGCGGCCCGTCAGAAAAACATATCCCTCGTCGTCCAACTTTCCCTGGTCGCCCGTCCGAAAGAAGCCATCCTTCGTGAAGGACGACCGGTTCGCGTCCGGGTTCTTCAGATACCCGCTCGTCACGTTCTCGCCGCGGATACAGATCTCGCCCATATAGCCCTGCTGCTCCTCGTTGCCGTCGACGTCGAGGATGCGCACGTCGACGCCCTGTGGGAGCCCGACACTGCCGGGCTTGCGCTTTCCCGGCGGCAGCGGGTTCGAGGTCATCTGATGCGCCGCTTCGGTCATGGCGTACGCCTCGAGCACGGGCGCCTCGAAGGTCGCTTCGAGTTGGTGGAACACCGTCGGCGATAACGGCGACGAACACGACCGGATGAAGCGGATCGATGGTTTGGGGCTCGGTGCGGGGTTCTTGAGCAGGATCTGGTGGATCGTCGGCACGGCCGTGTACCAGTTTGCTTTGTGGGTGATGAAGTGTCGCCAGAAATCGGTTGCCGAGAACCGTGGTGGGATGATGACGCTGCCGCCGGACAGCAAGGGCGCGAGAAGACCGGCCAAGAGACCGTGCACGTGGAAAAGAGGCATCACGAGCATGGTCCGGTCTTCGGGCGTCAATTGATAAGTATTGCAGATGTTTTCTGGGCATCTTTAGTATCCTTCCTGATAAAATCAGTCAGGGGCAAGCATACGCATAGTCCGTGTGAGATTGCGATGCGTCAACGGCACCTATCGCTTGTCAACCGAACCATGCTCGACATCGTCCGGGAGCATCTCACAGCTTTCGGTCGACCAGTGGTGCCACTGGTGTGCAAGACGAGCGCAATATCATCCGGCATTGGCATCTCGACCTCACGCTCCGATCTTTCCTTCAACCTCGCACCATCGACGACGACCCGCAGCACGACCTCCTTCGCAACATCATCCCAATAGCACTCGGCCACCGTAGCACGGCGTCTCTTCGCCGCGCGCACCGCCGGTGTATCCTGCTCGACGGCGCCTTTGGGGACGAGCGCCAGCACCGAACCTAGGTCCTCAATGTAGAAGTCGAACTCGTCTTGCTTGTACGCCGGGTTCAGGGGCGCCGCGATGCAGCGCTGCCATGACGTCCCGAGAAAGGCGACGACGAGCTCGAAGCTGTTGGGAAGCGCAATCGAGATGGCCTCTTGCGGCTTCAATCCTAACGAGGCCAATTGACTTTGAAACTGGCGGATGTGCTGGTCCAGCTGGGTGTAGGAGATGGTTAATGGGTCCGGTTCGCCGGGGATGATGATGGCGGTAGAGTCGGACTTGCTGGCGCTGCTGGTCCTGTTGGTTGTGGATGTCAGTGTGGCCATGTTTGAGGCCTGGATTGATACGATGAGGGAGATCAGTTGAGTGAATCGTTTATGTTTGACATTGTTGCTTGCGCCGGGTGAGTATCGGCGCCGTTGTTTCTGTTATCGGACAGGCATGACGCCATTCGCGATGGACAAGTGCAATTCAAGACTTATGTAAGCGCACTATTAGCGATAGGGCTGACACGCGCAGGTCTCGTCAAATCACGTGACTGATCTCCTCGCTACCTCGAGATAGGCTTCTTCTTCCCTAGCTTCAAGCTTGATGATATCAATCTAGACACCAGCGAAGCCTAAGTCACTGAGAGCCGGGAGCCTAAAATAGCATTGCCCAGCCCTCAAGGAGCTGCGGCTACTTTTACGCAGCACTCAAGTCAACCTCACCATCACCATCTGCCATTCAAAGCTCGAGTGATACAACGGTCAAGATCAAGTCTTGCCATGTCATCCAACACAGCTTCGTCGCCACCTGCGCGATCAGGTCTGGGTGCGGTGTATGCAAGTCTACTGGACCCCTCGAGCAACGCATCCTCGGCATCCATCTCGCGCGCGCCGGTGGTCTTTGACACCGGCAACGCCGAGCAGCAGCACGATGACGCGTCAACCAAGAAGCAACAGCTCAACTCCGGTACATCTTCTTTGGACATGTTATCATGAAGCACGAGATATCAAAAGCCGGACCTGCTGACCGGGTCTCGTCTTCTGTTACATGATCACAGCGGCCCTTCGATTCCAACCGACCAAGCGACCACAGCTATCGACACAAAAGGCGAAGGGAAGACCTGCTTTTCCAAAGGCGCCACCCCCAGGTGGCGCGAACACGGCGTCGTCGACAACGACTGGGTTAGGCGCCCATCCCGCTCAACCGTTGGTCAAGACGAGCATCGCGGATTGGACGGGCGACGACGACGACGTCAATGGCTTCTACGGAGCCGATCGACGCCAGCGCGGCTCGCGCAAGAAACGGAAGAAGAACAAAGAGGAGCCGGCCGCACCGCAGGATTGGGATGACATCTATGATCCCGCGAGGCCGAATAGTTACGAGGAGTATAAGCACAGTGAGGAGAAGATTCGAGAGATCAGGGAGTGGAAGGATCGCTTGTATGCGCATCGCATGGCCCGCAGACGGAGCAGTGATGTCGAGAGCGATGACGGGGGATACTCGAGACAAGGGAACCGTATGTCAGGGGGAGTTTGGTGTGGCTGTACTTGGCTGACAGAGACAAGGGCAATTCGCTCCACCTACCGCATACTCCTTCGCGCCGCCTCCTGCGTACGACGAGGGAAGGAACGGTGCTGCTGTTACATCGCCGCCTCCGCCTCCACCTTCTGATGACCCGACTGGCGAAGAAGCTTATACTCGACGGCTGAGAATGAGTCAGGCGCATCAGGAGCAAATTGGTCAATCTGCTCAGCAGGAGAACATGATATCCGACGCCCAATTCACAGCCCAGCCGCCCCCTCCACCTCCACCACCACAATCAGCAGCCATGACAGCCATCAACTCGACAGGAACCATCTCACGTGCCCCAGTACGGTACAACCTTCCAGCAGCGCCATCCGACATCCCAGCCACCGAAGCCGAGTTACAAGCAGTCATTCACGAAGAAGACGCAGCCGCCCAAAATCCCGAAGATACCAACAACGACAATAACAATCTCAACGAGCCTGAACAGCGCTCGTTACGACCCGGACAGAAAGGTTTCGCCGAACGACTCATGTCCAAGTACGGCTGGACCAAAGGCAGCGGTCTGGGCGCGACTGGGTCGGGCATCATCAACCCGTTACGCGTACAAGTCGAGAAGCAATCGAAGAAGAACAACGGCAACGAGAGCCGTGGTGGTAGTGGTTGGTTGGGAGGAGCTGACGAGGGTCAGTCGACGAAGAAAGGGGCTAGTAGTAGTCGAGGGAAGATCATCGGGGGTAAGAAGAAGAAAGGAGGAGAAGGGGGAGGTGGAGAGGATGAGGGGTTGTTCGGGCGTATGAGCGAGGTGGTGGTCTTACGCGGTATGGTCGATGGCTTGGATCTCGATGCGGAACTGCATGGTGGAGAAGGGGATGGTGGATTGATGCAGGAGATTGGGGAGGAGTGTGGTGAGAAGGTGAGTTCTTTTTCTTATTTCCATGTTTTGTGTCCGGGGGTGGGGAGTCGGGAGGAGGAGGGGGACTTGCTCCTATCTTTGTTGGGTTGGATGCATCACGCGAAACCGCATCTTCTCTTTTTCTCCTCACGCCTCCCCATCAAGTTAAACATGGCATTCAATCATCCATCCTTTCTTGAGGTTATCATGTCGCATGCAACGCACCATGTCGGCTTTAAGAATTGACTGGGGACTGATTGTGGTCAATGATTGGAATATATAGTACGGCCGCGTCGAACGCGTCTTCATCTACCGCGGCGGACATGAAGAAGATGGCAACGATGATGATAAGGGTCCAAAGGTCTTTGTCAAGTTCACGAGTCAGTTGTCTGCGTTACGGGTACGTTCCTCCTTCCCCACTTCCCACTTTCCACGCCCCATCCCCCTCTTTCCATTCCCCATTTCCGCCACCCTTTTTCCAGTTTTTCAGTCTCATGTTCTCATGTCCCATACATTACCATCCTTCCCTCTATCACGGTCTTGAATCAGAAGCATCGCTGTCACTCGGCATATACCACAGCACCTAAAAATGTTTAAGATGTTAACGGGGTTTGAAATAAATAGGCAGTCAACGCTCTCCAAGGCCGGATCTTCAACGGCAATTCCATCTCGGCCCGATTCTTCGATGCCGAGAAATTCGAGGAGGGGGATTATTCCTGACCTATATCTCCTCCGCCCTCTCTCCTCTGTTCTCTCTTTCATGTCAATTCTTGGCTTCAATACAACACTATTCTCCCATTCCCAATCATCTTAAAATTCCTAGATGATAAAGATAGTTCCTTCTCCCTGCGACTCGGGGGAAATCAGTGGAGAGAAAGATGTAAGAAGTAAGGAAAGGTTCTGGACTTTGTGTGAGAGGCTTGGGTTTCTCCTGTCCAGTCGAATAGGAAGAGCTTGTCAAGAGGCAGGGCTTGGTATTATATACGATGTAATATGACTGTTCTTTTTAAAAATAGGGCGAGACGAGGGAAAAGAGAACGAGAAGGAAAGAAGAAGAAACTCCGAATACACCATCATAGGGCCCAAACGACGAACAACTGACAAGAACCAGGTGAAAACCCTATCACCATACCCTGCAACGCACACAAACAATCCCCTCCACAGCAATCGCCACCTCCCCGTTCTCAACACCCCTCTTCGCCCCCTCTCTCCCTGTCTCTGTCCTCACACACGATGAAAAAGCCAGCTCGATTAGAAACCTTTTGCCAACAAACCAAGAAAGCACCATGTAAAATCCGAAAAGAGTCGGACGAGGAAGAGAGAGGGGGAGAAAGGGGGGTGGTGGAATCAAGAGATGGAGGATAGGATAGGGATAGGGAATGGGGAATGTGTGGAAAAAAAGAATAAGGATGAGGACAAGGGGTCAAGCGTTCCCAGGTTTCTCCTGCGTATCGATATGCCAGACGATATAGTTCGGTAGTCCGACCACTTGATATCCGGCGCGTTTGGCCATCTTGGCGAAACCTTCCGTCTCGGCCTGGTTCTCGAAGGCGTAGCAGGGGAAGTTGATCCCTACATTTTCATATCATCAACATTTGATCCATCGATTCGAGGATTCTTCATAATCCTTCAATCGAGTTCCAGAAGAAAACATGGAAGGATGTTCGTGTCGGTGTTGCGGGCGATGTTTGGTTTCAGGAGAATTCAAAAACAGAGGGAGTTGGTGCTGGTAAGTTGGATTTTGGGCGAATGACGAATTGCGATGCGATGAGAATGGAAACTGGAGAGTTGGAGTTGAGGTCCTCGTCTTCACGAGAGAAGAGAAAAGGGAGAATTGCCAAGATGGAGGGTTGAAAGAGAAAGAATATCAAGCACGGCTGGATGGGTGTGAAAATACACCCCGGGGGAGAAGAATATGAAAAGGCACAACAACCGGAGTACTGAAGAAGGAACAGGGACAAATGATTGATGGACAATAAAAACGTACCTGATCGATGAACCTCGGCCTTGACCAGGATATTGACGCCGCCGATACCATCCAACTCGACCTCCTCGTCCTTATTATTCCGCCAGTCGCCCATCTTGGCGAGATATACTCTCTGCGTATCGAATTCCTTGTATCCTGAAATACCCATCCGCATCAATATCAACGCCCCCAAATCCAATTCTGCCGACTTGACAGCTGGAACAATATATCAAGGCCGTGACGGATTTCAAAAGCCCCCCAAAAGAACTGCTAAAGAAAAGAGGACCAAATTGCGAGAAAATGGAGAAGTGAGGATTATCATACCTTCGGCGAGAACGACATCCTTGTCGAGACTAGCGGCCAACTTCAGAGCCTTGTCCGACTCGATCCACGAGTTGTAGTCGACTGGAGCGTAAGGACCAACGTCAGTCGGTGAAAGATTGTTTTGGAAGTGTACATGATTGCAGGATACTCACATCGACCTTCGATATCCCGACCATTCTCGTATCGATGGAACCAGATATCTATTCCGCGTCAGCAACTTCACCCTCCACCGAACACAATCCCTCGGTCTAGACCTACTCGGAACGAGGATATCCTTGTTATGCGCCACGAAATCCTCAATAATCTTCCTCGGACTATCGACGATATCGACGTCGCGCCAGTAGACCCACGAATGCTCCGGCTTCAGCGCGGCCGAGAGGAGATAATTGCGGGCCCGACCCATGGCCTTCCGACGTGGGCCCTGCGCCGCGAAGCTATGTCGCTGCTCCACGTCGTTCTGACCCACGGACACGCCAAAGTCCTTCTCGACGATCATGGCGCTGCGGAAGGGCACGTGGTCGGTGCGACGCTGGATGCGGTCGAGCTCGGCCGCCAGCGTCGCGAGCGTGTCGTCCGTCGAGTCGCCCACCAGAAAGCCCAGGTCGATGAGATCGTGCGGGTACGTGAGCTCGGACAGCAGGTCGAAGTGCTTGTTCAGGTAGGGCGCCGCGTCCCGTAGCGGGGTCAGGATCAGCACTCGTTCCTGCCGCGAGATGGCCTCGGCCGTGGATCGGATCGGGTTCAGGTCGACGCGTTGGATGGTGGACGAGTTGATCTCGAGCGGTGCGTGGTGGTTGAAGATCACGGGCGTCTGTTGTCGGCCGGTCCAGTCGACCACTTCGTTGGCGCTCATCTCCATTGGTGATTTGGATGGTCCAAAACATACGAATCTGTGGAAGTCGCATCATCAGCCTCTTCGTCCCAGTAGATGACCGAGCAAGGACATCATCACCCACCTTTGCATCTCGGACGCCGAACTGCGGATCCCTCTCCATACTAATAGCATCAACGCCGTCAAGGCAATCGCCCATAAAACGCGTGGTCTTGTGAGGATATGCAGCACCGCCCTCGATGGTGGTAATCGAGCTCGTGCCGATTTCCACGACACTCCGCCCTTGGGTAAGAGCATCGTGGTGGATGTGTATGTAAATGGATCCTGTAGTCGGCTTCTCCGGGTATCCTCGAATCAACCGATCTTTGATTATCGAAGTGGTTGTCGGGACTCCAAGGAGCCCTCCCTCTCCACCAACCACCACTTTCGTTGTCCTTCGTCAACCGAGCTGATATGACACTCGTCGTCGTTGCGCGTCGAAGAACGTGAAAAATGAACCAGCACCCAGCCCCAGGACTTCCCTTGCACGAAGAAAGAAACAGCGAACAGGCGAAAAACCAAAACGAGCGTCAGCGATTTCGAAATCGCCAAATCATACGATCGTGACCGTGCACCGTCAAGATCGCAGATGAGGAGGAGAAGGAAGAGGTTGACGGAAGTTGTTGTCGTCGTCGTTACGTACTGCCGGGCTCTCTCTCGCTGGTGTCGAACTGCAGCAGAGTCGTTACTATCTTTCGGTATCAGCAACTTGTACGGTAGTCGAACTCAAAAGGAGCGACAGGAAGAACTATTGGATTTATGACAAGTTGATGCATGATATGCAGTGGTTCGCCGGGAGCCGAGCATGGTGTTTCAATAGTCATGGTGCTGATGCTGGATTGGGTAATTCTACCGATGCGGCTCCAAAAAGGGTTCCATCTCTGCTTCTTTTTTTGGCTTGGGGTTCCAATCACTAAGACCCGGGCTGGGAGAGGCCTAAGATTAGGGGACTCGATGCCTATGAGCGACTATGAGCTAGGCGGTTTGCTTGGGGGGTGGTCGTGGTTGTCAATGCAAGACCCCTGATGCTTTCGTCGCAAATCTCCAGTCAACTGGATTCAATCCATTCAATCTAATGAAACGTTTACATGAAATCTATCACCAGTCTTCTGAAATACTAATCATCAACTATCATTGATTATCAATTATCATCAGACCCGTTTCAATTAACCACAAGATAAGGGTCGATGATCATGTTTAGGAGTGAAGCTGGGTAATATCATCAGCAAATCATCATAGCCTCTGCGAAGATAATGCAGCTAGAAATCAATTCGGGGCTACTCGACTTTAGCGGCTAAGAACAAGTTGAGTATTGAGGAATCAAAGGTTTTTCTCATGGAGAAGAAAATGATGGAAACACCGCACTCCCAAAAACCCCCCAATCGGCATTCAGCCCATCATGCAATGCATACTGGATATTCAACCCCTCCAAGCCCTACCCCTCAACCCTCCTTGACCTCAGCCTCTCCCAGACTCCTCCGCACAGCCTCCTCGCTCCATCTCCACAACCGTTCCCATTCCGTCTGGTCCCTCGCCAACGCACTGGTTTGAACCTGGTGACATCCCCGATACCTCCTCGAGACCAATGACCAGGTAGGCAACCAGTACTGCCCATGCACATCATTCTCGACCACGTATTGGCTACCGGCCAGGTACACCTGCGTCTTGGCCGAGTCCTGGACCGTGTTGCTGACGATGTTGATGACGTTTCGGATCATCTTTTGCACGCCGAGTGGAATCGGTGTCTGTTCGCCGGATCCAAGACCCGAGTTTGGTACGGAGCCTGGTTGGGAAGTATCAGAATTTGGTCGTTGTTGTCGAAAAGGAGGAGTTGCGAGGATTACGTACCAGGGTGACAGCTGTTGCAGTAAATATTCTTGATACCCCGTTCATGTAGCCGTCGGTCCAGTTCGTTGGCAAAGTAGATGTTCGCGAGCTTCGAGCTACCGTACCGCACCATGGCGCCGCGCATGTCCATCAGCTTCTTGCCGTCGCCGGGGACCTGCCTCGTGAGCGCGTCGTAGTCGATCCGTTCGGCGAGGCTGTACGCCATCGAGCTGGTCATGACGATGCGCGCGTCGCCGTGTGTCTGTGCCGTGGACTCGATGAGGTCTAGTGTACGTATCAACAACGTGGTCCCACAACAGACGCTGGCAAGAACACAAGGCGAGGACAGCAAACCCATGAGACGCATCACGAATTGGAAATGTCCGAGGTGGTTCGTGGCAAAGGCTCGCTCGTAACCGTCCGGGGACAGGCTCTCGAGCGAACACATGCCGATACCGGCGTTGCAGATGACGATGTCGAGACGCGACTCGCGTCGCTTGAGGGCCTCGGCCGACTCGGTGGCCGCCTTGATGCTGGCTAGGTCGAGCTGGTGGAAGTGGATCCTGTCACCGCCATGCTCGCCGAGACACTGTCGCGCCGCCGCGATGCCGGCCTCGCTCTTCTCGCGGTTGCGCGAGGCCACGTACACGGTGGCGCCCTTCTGCGCGAGGTAGATGCTCGTCTCGAGACCGATGCCGGCTGCTCCACTGGATCACTGTCAGCATGGATGGAAATAAGATACGATGAGGGAAGACTGGGGAAGCACTCACCCGGTCACTATCGCGACTTTGCCGGTCAGATCCTGGATGTCTTCCAGGAATTGTGCTTCTGCCATCTTGAAGCGGTAGTGTTCTGGTGGATCTGATGGATCTGATGCTCGATAGATGAACGGCCGACTGGTATGTAGGATATAAACAGCAGCTTCGTGGCTACTAAATAGTCGTTCTACTCGCGATCATCGTGACAGCACGGCTTGTCGAATCAGTCTGCTTTCGACTAGCTCTGTTCTGTCCATCACCAGCGCGATCCACTCTCGGGCGCTGGTGAATCCGAACGAGAGTTCCGGCAGCGCCGATCCGTGCATGGCGGTATGGACCACGCGCCACTGTCATTTTCTGGGGCTGAATTCTCTGTCCCCTTTTCGATATCGGTGGCACGCCGGAGGCTGTGCGGAGGAGTCTGGGAGAGGCTGAGGTCAAGGAGGGTTGAGGGGTAGGGCTTGGAGGGGTTGAATATCCAGTAT
>QQTW01002109.1_pt1 | contig 14318 bp, 11 predicted proteins | sample 1904831 | NCBI WGS metagenome assembly QQTW01 (sample SAMN09435610, study PRJNA476489) | Subsurface metagenome, whole genome shotgun sequencing project. | reverse complement strand
AAACAAAGGTTTTAAGGGTGAGGGGTTTAACCATTCATGAATTAACCAACAGTATCCGCAGAAGTTGTCGGGGATCTAACCCTCACGACTTGTCATAATTAATGAAATGAACCACAAAGGACACAAAGAACACGAAGGAAGAAAGAAAGAAAAGAAAGAAAGAAGGTTCACCCTTCATATTTGATGTGGCGAACCACTACATTAATTTGTTCAAAAATTCGACACTGCTTTTTACAAAGCCAATACAAACTCAATGTTACTTATCGCTTGGAAACTCAATACTTACGGGTGTAGAACCATTGTGTTTTGCCTGCGGTACAGTAACTGGCATTCTCGGATAAATCGGTTGCGTTGTTTCACCCTGCTTGCTAGCAGATTGATTCCATAAAATCATTGACAGCAAACCATCAACCAACCCGTTAGTACTGCCATTGCCACCACCAACAAGAATATCAGGTATCAAACGGACATTGCTAGACCCGATAATTTGCATCATTTGCATCGCTGTATAACCATGTTCGCCTAAAGCTTGTACACCAGCTTGATATGTTTCTGCTTTCGCATTACCTGTAGCGCGGATACCTTCAGCTTCACCAATCGCTTTCAACTTGATTGCTTCTGCTTCACCCGTTGCTTGTTGAATTTGCGCGTTAGCTTGTAACTGGGCAATTGTTACACCTTGTTCGGACTTGACTAATTCTTGCTGAATATCAGCTATAGCTGTTTCCCTGACCAGTTGCTGACGCTGGGTTTGTGCCATTTGCTGAACTTCGTAGGTTTTGCGTTGCTCCTCAGCGATTTTACGGTCTGTAAGTGTATGCATTAATTCGTCGGGCGGAATAATCAAACCAATCAACGAATCTACCGCTTGAACATCGTAAGCACGCAATGCGGATTTCACATATTCGGAAGCTTCAACTTGGCGATCGCTTCGGGCAATCAAGAAGTCTAAAATAGTATACTCTTGAGCGGAGTTGCGGAAATAGTTACCGACAATAGGACGCAAAACCTGGTCGATAACGTTTTGCATCGAACCTAAGCGCGAAATGACTTTCGGTGCATCTGAGGCGCCAATATGGATGATTTGAAATACCTCTAAATCAAAGCTAAAACCGTCAAATGACAGCAATTTTAGTGCCTGCAAATTCGTATCGTAACCGTGCTGTCCGCTAATTCTGTCAGTAAAGTTTAATACAATATTTGTTGTCGGTACTAGCTCAACTTTCATTACTTTGGTGTTGAGAGGATGTTTCCCAGGATACAACGGCTCTACCCAAACGCCTTTGTGTCCTTGGTTGACCAAATTCCCGTGCGTGAAAGCTGCACCGCTGACATCTTCGTGTTCTTTACCCACGAAGGAAATTACTACACCCACATAACCAATGGGAATATCGGTCATCGGTACTTGTTCGACATTTACCAACCAAGGATTAAGGTTCCACGAACCCGATAATAACACCTGTTCTTGCAAACCCCGCTGTCCGCCAGCGTCGATAAATTTCTGACCATTTTGGAAATTATCATGTCCGCCGATGGTGCGTCCAGCAATTTCACCTGCGGCAATCGGTGAACCATCCAAAGTAGTTACAATCCCAACCTTCTCTGCTGCGATTTGATGAACGTGCAACTGTTCGGGACGCATCCCGTGTTGGTTAGCATTATTCGCAGTAATCACTTTAAATAAAGCCGTGTTGATGCGGTAAGTACCTGCGGTCAAGAAAGCAACTTGCCGTCCTTTTTCTCCACCTTGCGTTAGAAACTTCCGCGCATCTTGATAATTATCGCAATCAACGATTTTACCCAAAATCCGTTCGGGTGGAATCGATGCACCATCTGCCGCAACAATCAGCGCAATTTCACCTTGGGAAATCACGATTACAGCCTCTTTTTTGACAGCAAACTGCCAAGGAAAGTAACCCCAATGCCATCCCGGTGCGAGAGTATCCGCTTGTAAACCAGCTTCCCCGTTGAGGGCAATTAACCTACCTGCGGGAAGTCCCTTACGTCCAATCGTAAATTTTTTGACAACTATGCCGACTTCGCGTTCCCCAATTACTACTAACCCACCAAAGAACAGCGGCACAAATATCGCTAAACCACCAACTACAACGATGGGTACAATTGCCCAAGGTACGATTTCTGCTTGCTGTGTTGCTTTTAATTGGGTTACTGGGGGTACTGAGGATACTGGGGGTTTTGGTTGCGATACTTGAATTGAAGTTGCTGTAGTGAGTCGGCTGGTATTATTTATTTCAAGTTGACTTGCTTTGACAGATTCAATGCTACCTGCTATTGCTAAACTCGCTATAACTGACGCTGCAAAACGAAAAATCTTATTTACCTTGCGCTGACTCGAAGCAAGCTGTAAAGCTTCCATGATTTTTGCCACTCCCGGCATAATTGTCTAATGTGTAACTTCACTTTCTAACCGATGGATTTCGGAAAGCTACTGCATTTTCTGATTTTTTAGACATTTCTCGTGAGGAAGAAGATCCCCGACAACTGCTGCGAAGTCGGGAATCTGGTTTTTGCGATCCGCCGCAAGGCGGCAGCGCTTCGCTATCGCAGTACGTAAATCCATGTTTCCCCAAAATACCCATCACAGTACTATTACTGAAGCCGAAGATATCAATAAAGTGCAAAATTATCGATAACAGCTATGTAATACGATTTATCAATCACCAATAGTCAGCGGTAACAATCAAATAGTTTTGTATAAGCGGCGACATATTTGGCGAGCAAATGCTCGAAGCTTGATATTACTTTACTAGTCTTCCATGTATAAGCGATCGCGTAAATTTTACTGACTGGGGAATGCATCACCATGAGCCAAATTTTTGGAGAATTTATTGAAAAGCCGTCTAGTAAAGAAAGGTTAACTTTAGAATTCTTGCCTGATTCGATTTCAGTTAAAGAGTTCTGGCGTAATAATGATTTATCTGCAAACTTTATTGCTGATTTTTTGACAACTTTTGTTGCTAAAAATGATAGCGATAAAGTAAATTTGCAGCGACAAGCGGAAATCAAAAGTGCGACTAGCTATATTGCTAATGAACTTTTGGAAAATTCGGTCAAGTATTGTCATACAGCTTCGCAATTACCGATTACCATCAAGCTGTATTTAGAGCGAAATAAAATTCGATTTCTGATTACAAATAGTCTCAGTCACTTACGTGCTGCTAATTTGCAAGGTGTAATCTATCAGTTATCAAATTCTAACCCGGCAGATTTCTATATTAATCAGTTAGAGAAGAATGCTGATGATGAATATAGTCTAAAATCGGGATTAGGATTTTTAAGCATGATAAATGATTATTCGGCTAAACTTGGTTGGAAATTCGATACAATTCAAGAAAAGCCTCAAGTTATGACTGTAACTACAATGGTTGAGTTAACACTTTAAGTAATAGCAAAAATTAATTGAAGTGTCAGTTGTCAGTTGCAATCGGTCATTCGTAATATATTTGTGGTGATTTCTTATTTAGTGGTGAGTTACGTAGTAATTCTTAATCATTTGTCATCCATGTTCTTTTAATGGTTATTCAACAAAGGGCACGGCATTGCCGTGTCCCTACGACATAAATATATAAGTAGAATTACTGAAGCTGAATCGATTAATCAAGTGCAATATTGTTTATTAGATTGATGGTTGAGTATTAAAAGGCTCACGGTTCATCAAAATAAATCGAGATTTCTACTAGTTAACGCCTAGCCAGAAAGCCTAATTAAATCAAAAAGATGTGTAATAAAAACATGAATGTAGCCTAATACCTGGAATTAAGGATAATTTTATAAATTCTCGACTGGAACACATTAATATGACTCAAATATTTGGATACTACGTTGACAAACCACTTAGCCAAGACGAGTTAAGTTTAAGATTTTCGCCGTCTTCGATACCAATTAAAGACCGCTGGCGAAATAATGGTTTATCGGCAGATTTTATGGCAGATTATCTGACTGCTTTTTTTCCAAAAGATGATAGTGACCCTAGTACGCTGCAAAGACAAGTAGAAATAAAAAGTGCAGCTAGCTATATTGCAAACGAGTTACTCGAAAACTCGATGAAGTATTGCGACTTTAATGTTCGATATCCAATTAGCATTCAGCTTCAACTCGATGCCGACCAAATTCGGTTTTTCGTTACTAATAGTATTCATAAATCATCGCTAGATAATTTCAAAAGTTTTATTGAAGAGTTAATTATCTCCGACCCAAGCGATATGTATTTTCGTCAGTTAGAGAAGAATGCTGAAAACGAAAACAGTACTAGTTCGGGATTGGGTTTATTGAGTATGATTAATGATTACTCAGCGATGCTGGGTTGGAAAATCTACACTACTCAGGAAAAGCCAGAAGTAACAGCAGTTACTACAATGGTACAGCTAACAATCTAAAACCCAAATCAAAAACTAATTTCAAATATTATCAATTATGGAAATCACAGGCGAAAATTACAAAGTTTGCTATGATACTAACTCAGCTAGCATTAATTTTCATGGTAGTTTGCGGCTGAATGGGATGGAAGAATATTCACCAATTTTGAAAATGTTGACTGATGCTATCGATAGCAATCCACCAAGACTAACTGTAAACTTGATGCATCTAGATTTTTTGAATAGTTCTGGCATTACGATGCTATCCAAGTTTGTGATTGGAATGCGGGGTAATCAAGGAGTTCATATGATGATATTAGGTTCTAATGCAATACCCTGGCAAAGTAAGTTGTTAAAGAACTTACAGCGATTAATGCCTAATCTAAATCTTAAGCTTCTATAAATTAAAGGTTTTTGTAATTAATTGACATATTTTATTCAGTTGGGTTGATACATATATCAACCCTAATTATTTTATCGATATCCATACATGAAAGACATTATCAAAATTTTTCGTCCGGCGATCGCACTCATGAATCGCCTCAAATATCCGCAAAAGTTTTCGTTAATTAGTTGTATATTTGTTTTGCCATTAAGCTTGTTAATGTATTTGCTAATATCTGAAATCCAAATGCGAAATGATTTTGCAGAGAAAGAGATGTATGGTAACGCATATCTTCGTCCTTTGCGACACATTTGGTCAGATATTCCCAAAATACAATTGGCAAGTAATGATACTTCAGAACCAGCTATTAGAGAGATTGATAGGTTGCGATCGCAAATTGCCAGTCACCTGCGATCGTTAGAAACAACTGATAAAAAAATTGGTAACGAACTAGAAACCACTGCTCAACTTAATACCTTAAAGCAAGCTTGGTCAGAATTACAAAATAACCAAGATACAAATATAGAAGCTAAAAATAAAACTTATCAATCAATTCGACAACAACTTGAGGATTTCAAAAATTATGTAGGTGATAAATCGAACTTAATACTTGACCCGGATATTGATAGCTATTACTTGATGGATGCAATTCTATTGAAGCTGCCAGAAATGCAGCAAATGCTAGTTGATATTCAATTACTGACTCAAAAAACTATTCAAAGTCAACAAGATACGCTCGAAGCACGATCGCAACTAATTAAGATATTAGGACTTTTAAAGTTCTATAATCACCAACTTAAAAATAATATGGTGAAGGCTTTAAAATATCAGCCTGATTCTAATTTAGGTTCTAAACTCGAACAAAGTTTAAACAATTTTACAAATAGCATCAATTTACTAACTGATACCGTAGTTCCACTTACTAGTAATGGTGACACTACTAGCGCCAAAGTGTTTTCGATAGCAGCAGAACAAAATTTACAGAAAAGCTATTTACTCTGGGATAAAACAATTAACGAACTAGATTTGCTTTTAGAAAAGCGGATTGATGGTTTTGTGAAAAGGCAGTTTCTACTGTGTATTTTTATATCAATTATTTTAGGAGTTATCTTATATCTCTTTGTAGCTTTTTATCTAGGTGTGAAGCAGACGGTATCAAGTTTAAGCATTGCATCGCAGCAAATGATTGATGGGACTGCCACCAAAACTATTACCTTAGATAATCGAGATGAATTAGCAGAAGTTGTTCAATCTTTTAATAATATTGCTTCAGCTTTAATCCGGGCAAACCAGGAAGTTAATCTTCTCAATCAATGCTTGAAAGATGAAAACCTGCGGATGGGTGCAGAATTAGAAGTTACTAGTCGGCTGCAACAAATGATTTTACCCAAAACTCAGGAACTAGCTAAAATTAAGGATTTGGATATTGCTGGGTTTATGCTTCCAGCTAGCGAAGTGGGTGGCGATTACTACGATATTATTTACCACAATGGTCATGTCAAAATTGGTATTGGTGATGTGACTGGTCATGGTTTAGAAAGCGGTGTATTAATGATTATGGTGCAAACTGCTGTCCGTACATTACTGGAAAATAATGAAACCGACCCGAAAAAATTTCTCGATACTCTCAACCGTACAATTTATCAGAATGTACAGCGAATGAATTCAGATAAAAATATGACGCTTTGCTTACTAGATTATCAAGATGGCAAAGTGCGAATTTCTGGACAGCATGAGGAGATATTGATTGTTCGTCGCGGTGGTTTAGTGCAGCGAGTAGATACGAATGATTTAGGTTTTCCAATTGGTTTAGAAAAAGAAATTTCTGATTTTATTGGCTATGCGGATATTCAATTATATCCAGGTGATACTATTGTACTTTACACCGATGGGGTTACAGAAGCCGAAGACTCTAACGGTGAATTATACGGCCTGAAACGACTAACGCAAGTTGTGAAGGAGAATTGGCAGAAATCGGCTGAGGAAATTAAACAAGCTGTTGTAGATAACCTATACGAATATATGGGACAGCAGAAGCTTCAAGATGATATTACGTTAGTCATTTTAAAACAGAAGCAGTTACAAATAACTACAAACATAGAGGAAGTTATTGAAGAACAATCAAAAATTTATACGGAATCAGTAGAAAAATTGGTACTAAGCTAAATAATTTTTATAAGTCTTTTAACGTCATCTAAGATAGAGTACACAGTTAAAGTAATACATAAATATATATATGAAAGACGCTTTATTCACTTTTAGAAAACTAGTTGCAACTCAACTCATGGTGGTGATTACAATTGCCGTCATTATTAGTATGATGCTAGTTGCATCTGTAGGTTGGAATGTGTGGAATATGTCTAATAGTTTTAGAAGTGTTGTTACCACAGAATTTCAACTTCAAAGTTTGAGCGGTCAGATTATTCATCTCGATGAAGTTCTTACTATGTCTGCCAGAATGGCTGCAAGTACAGGGGATTTGCAGTGGGAACAACGTTATCAAAAATTTGAGCCAGAGTTAGATACGGCAATCAAACAAGTCTTAAAACTTGCTCCGGAAGCATATGCCAGTAGTGGAAAAGAAACTGATACAGCTAACATTAAGTTAATCAAAATGGAGCAACAAGCCTTTGAATTAGTACGTCAACAAAAAACCAAAGAAGCTCTGAATTTACTATTTAGTCAAGAATATACTTCTCAAAAACAAATTTATGCTGATGGGATGAGTCAGTTAACCACAGCATTAGAAAAAAGAATTACATATAATCTGGAAAATTACCGCTTAAGTTTATTTTGGTCGAGTCTATTTAGCATTATTAGTTTTCCTATTTTAGTATCTGCGTGGCTAGCAATTTTGGGTTTGGTTAGATGGTATATTCAACAGCAGCACCAAGGGGAGAAAGCATTACAAGCTGCTAAATTTGAATTAGAAAAAGCCAATGAAACCTTAGAAAGCAAAGTTATTAAACGTACAGAACAATTAGAAAGTGCAAGTCAGGAAATTTTCGAGCTTAATGGACGTTTAGAAAATGAAAATATTCGCATGAAAATGGAGTTAGATTTAACTCGTCAGGTGCAAAGGAAAATATTACCAAAACCAGAGGAACTAAGCCAAATTGCTGATTTAGATATTGCTGGCTTTATGCAGCCTGCTACTGAAATTGGTGGTGACTATTATGATATTCTCCAGCAAGATGGACGGGTGAAAATTGGTATCGGGGATGTCACCGGACATGGTTTAGAAAGCGGGATGTTAATGTTAATGGTGCAAACCGCAGTTCGCACCCTTTTGGAAAATAACGAAACCGACCCGCAACAGTTTCTCAATGCACTTAACCGAACAATTTATCATAATGTTCAACGCATGGACTCTGAAAAAAATATGACCTTGTGCTTGTTAGATTATGAAAATGGAAAAGTTCGCATTTCCGGACAGCATGAGGAAATATTGGTAGTTCGTAAGGGTGGAATGATACAGCGAATCGATACGGTAGATTTAGGTTTTCCGATTGGTTTAGAAAAAGAAATAACTGAATTTCTTGCCTACGCTGATATACAGTTACTTCCGGGTGATGCGATAGTTCTATATACTGATGGAATTACTGAAGCCGAAAATATAAATAATGAACAATATGGACTTAAACGGTTAATAAAGGTAATTAAGGAAAATTGGCAAGAAGCAGCCGAAGAAATTAAGCAAGCCGTAATTAATGATTTGTGGCAATTTATTGGAGAACAGAAACTTTTAGATGATGTTACTTTGGTTGTTCTGAAACAAAATGTTGCTACCGCTACAGAATTGTCATCTGCTGCACTTTTAAATCATTCCTGAAAGGGGAAGGTGGGGCCCCCTTTGGGGATAAGGGGCAGGGGGAAAGGGGAAGAAATTAGTTGTATTTCTGTCCAACAATGAAGAGGCAGTCGCAATGAAAACAATTCATCACTAACTATATATATTCTTACTTCCTCACCTTTCCCCTTTCTCCCCTAATTTATACCATACCACCAGCGGCTTGAAAACGAGCGCGGGCGCGTTTCAAAGCTTGGTTGGCTTTAATTTGGGCTTGCCGATCGTCAGCAGTAACTTTACCTAGAACAGCTTGAGCTTCGGTATAAGCACTTCGAGCTTCTTCGAGGTTGATTTTGTCACCGCGTTCGGCACCGTTGACAAGAATTGTCACTTCGTCTTCCTCAACTTCGGCAAAACCTCCCAACAACGCGATCGCAACCCAATCTTGGTTTTTGCTAGTACGCACGCGCATTACACCTGTATCAAGTGCGCTCAACATTGGTGCGTGTCCGGTGAGGATTCCCAACTGTCCTGTGGTGCTGGGTAAAACTACTTCTTCAGCCGCAGCATCCCAGACAGTTTTATCTGGAGCTAGTACGCGAACGGTTAATGTCATAAAAATCGCAACTGTCCTTCGTCATTTGTCATTTGTCGTTTGTCATTTATCATTTGTCATTTGTCGCAATCCATCTTTTTGGTCACAGGTCAAGTAGTTATTAAGTTAATAAAAACTAACAACTAATGACCAATGACCGCTGACCAATGACCAATGACCAATGACTTATTTTGATTTCAGCTTTTCGCCTTTTGCGATCGCTTCGTTGATATCACCAACCAAGTAGAACGCTTGTTCTGGTAACTCGTCGAATTCACCTGCCAAAATTTGCTTAAAGCCTTTGATGGTATCTTCAAGCTTCACATATTTACCAGGAGAACCTGTAAATACTTCCGCAACGAAGAACGGTTGCGACAAGAAACGCTCAACTTTACGCGCACGCGCTACGATGAGACGGTCTTCTTCCGACAACTCATCTAAACCGAGAATCGCAATAATATCTTGCAACTCTTTATAACGTTGTAGCGTTGATTGTACCGCACGCGCTGTATCGTAGTGGTCCCGACCAACGATATCGGGTTGCAACATTGTCGAAGTCGAACCTAACGGATCCACCGCAGGATAAATACCTTTAGAAGCCAAACCGCGAGACAACACAGTTGTACCGTCCAAGTGGGCAAATGTAGTCGCAGGTGCGGGGTCAGTCAAGTCATCTGCAGGTACATATACAGCTTGAATCGAGGTAATCGAACCTTCGTTAGTCGAGGTAATCCGCTCTTGCAGCGCACCTACGTCAGTACCGAGTGTTGGTTGATATCCTACCGCTGAAGGCATCCGACCTAAGAGCGCGGATACTTCCGAACCCGCTTGAACGAAGCGGAAAATGTTATCGACGAACAGCAACACGTCTTGCTTGTTGACATCGCGGAAATATTCAGCCATTGTCAAACCCGACAAACCAACGCGCATCCGCGCTCCAGGTGGTTCGTTCATCTGACCGTACACTAGCGCAATCTTCGACTCGTTGAGGTTGTCTTTGTTGATTACGCCGGATTCAATCATTTCATTGTAAAGGTCATTACCTTCACGAGTGCGTTCGCCCACACCCGCAAACACCGACACACCACCGTGTTGGGTTGCAATGTTGTTAATCAACTCCATCATGATTACGGTTTTGCCGACACCTGCGCCGCCAAATAGACCGATTTTGCCACCACGACGGTAGGGAGTCAAAAGGTCAACCACTTTAATTCCCGTTTCAAAAACCGAAGGCTTGGTTTCCAATTCGGTGAATTTAGGTGCTGGACGGTGGATGGGCAAAGTATCCTCGGCGTTTACTGGTCCCTGGTTGTCTACAGGCTCACCCAGAACGTTAAAAATCCGTCCTAAAGTCGCTTTCCCAACTGGCACGCGAATCGGCGCACCCAGGTCTGTAGCTTCCATTCCGCGTACTAAGCCATCGGTGGAGCTCATCGAAACAGCCCGTACCTGATTGTCGCCCAGCAACTGCTGCACTTCGCAAGTCACGGACTTTTCCTGTCCGGCTTCGTTAGTGCCTTTAATAATCAAAGCGTTGTAGATGGGGGGCATTTTGCCGCCGGGGAACTTCACGTCTACAACTGGACCGATAACTTGTGTAATGTAACCAACGTTTGTTTTTTCTGCGGTGCTGACCATGCTGGGTCCTATTGATTGAAGCTATGTTTGAGATCGAGTCTTTAGAAGAGGCTTGAGTTCAAGCAATATTCATCTTCCAGATTAGCATTGAACGACCACAGTCTTTGGCATAAATTAATTCTTAAGAACAATGGCTTCGATTGAAAATTGCATTATAATCCCAAACAACTTCTAAATTTGCACTTCCTCTTATTTAGTATTATTAGTAACACAGTAAATAATAGCTCCCCAACCCCCTTGTAAAGCCAGGGCTGTTTCATTTTCCCTTGATATACTGCTAGCGGCTAAAAATTGAACTTTTTGTAGGTTGGGGAGCCACACGAAAGCGCGGGGGTTCCCCCCGCCATCGCGATGTGGCGTTGCAGCGATAGCGTAACCCAACATTTACGTTGGAATAGTTGGGTTACGCTCCGCTCCACCCAACCTACCATTTACTTTTTAATTTCAGTTAGCTCCAATCTAAGTAAATTGACAATATTTTCTCTCATCGCAAAATAAATAAATATCGAAGCGGGGCGTGTGTTTTTCATTGTCAAGCGGTTTAGTATGGGAGAAAGGGACCTTCACTGACTCAGTTGGTGATGTTGTACTAGACGTGCAAGATGTCCAAGATATCGGAAAACGTCCAGGTTAAAAGTATCAGAACTCCTCCTTTCCTGGTTTTTGAGAATGCAATCGCACTAAACCCTGTCAACCTATCCCCCCTGCATTTGCCTATGAACTACTTGTCAGCGCGAAAATATTTTTACCAAGAGATTCAGCAGCCTGATGAGTATATTGACTTAGCAAAGGCAGCTTTATACTTGGCACAAGAAGAGTACCCCGACCTCGACCTAGAGGAATATACTAATGCATTGGATACGATGGCATTTGAATTATTAGAACGCTTGCCAGATGAACGGTATCCAATGCGCGTGATTCAAAGTATTAATCAATATCTATATGAAGATTTAGGGTTTTATGGCAATACAAAAACCTATTATGACCCTCGCAACAGTTTTTTAAATGATGTAATTGAGCGTCGCACGGGAATTCCAATTACTTTAGCAGTGGTTTATCTAGAAGTTGCGCGTCGCATTGACTTTCCAATGGTAGGAGTCGGAATGCCAGGACATTTTCTCGTCCGTCCGGATATTCCCGATATGGATATTTTTGTTGATGCATTTCATTCCGGGAATATCATGTTTCCCCAAGATTGTCAGGATAGGTTGAACCAGATTTACCAACAACCTGTGACATTAAAGCCAGAACATTTAGTTACGGTGAGTAATAGACAGGTATTAGGGCGCATATTGTCGAATCTCAAGTATGTTTATTTAAATCAGCAGGAGTTAGAAAAGGCATTAAGTGCGGTTGAGCGAATTTTACTGCTATCACCCGATGCCCCGTTAGAGATACGCGATCGCGGTCTATTATCTTATCAGTTGGGGCGCTTTACGCAAGCTGCTAGCGACTTAGAAAGTTATTTAACTCAGTTACCCAACGCGCAAGATTCTGCGGTAATTCGTCGCTTGCTGACACAATTGGGACGGAATAAGTGAGTGGTCAGTGGTCAGTGGTCAGTGGTCATTATTAACTCCTAACTCCTAACTCCTAACTCTTAAACTTCCTACTCCCTACTCCCCTCATAACCTTTCCGCAATTTGCTTCAAGCGACCTAATTGCGCTTGCATATCTTGAAGAGTCCAATTTTGGGCAAATGTTTTAAAACCCCAACTTATTATTGGGTTGGGTATTTCAAACTCAAAGCGATTCAACAAGCAAGTTCCTTTTGCTACGGGTTGACATTCCCAGCGATCGCGTCCTTGAAAATAACCTTCAAACCCCCAGACTATCAAACCGGGTTGCCGCTCTACAACTGTAGTATTCAATGTCGGTTTTATTATAGGTATTTGAATGACAAATCGACTCTTAGTGCCAACGTCGGTACTCCAATCACCAATAGGTTCGCAGCGTAATGCCGGATTCAACCAACGATGCATTAATGTTTGGTCGGTAATGCAACGCTCAACAACGCAAGCAGAGGCATTAATTTGAATTGTTTGTTCAAAAATTTGAGTTGCTGACATTTTATGATTATTTAATTATTTTGATGTTAAACCTGCACTTAGGTTAACTCATAAATACTTTGTACGAAAGAATTTAAGAACATTTAGTCAAGGTATCTTTATAATAAACTGTGTATATATTGCCACCTAAGGATAAGTAGTAAGACGATAATTTTAATTATTTTTCGTCGCAAAAATATAAATCATAAATAAAAAATCAAAAGTGTGCTAAAAGTATCAATTACCTGTAATATTTTACTGGTAAATTACACTGCAAGAAATCGATAAAGTTACCGGGGTTGCGATCTGTTTAAAGCAATTCGCGCCTTAATAATTTATTGTGCTTGCAATAACCTAAACATTTAATATCAGAAAACCATGAATGCAACTTGGCAAGACATAACCCAAGTAATGGGATTTGGTTTTTGGATAAGAACCAGGGATTTTTTAGCACAAACGTCACCTAGCTTGGTTGTTAATCAATCGGTTGATTACGTCCAAACGACACTGAATCAGATTATAGGGTTCCTACCTAACATACTAGGTGCAGTATTAATTCTGCTGGTTGGCTGGTTGATTGCAGCAATTGCATCTGCTATTGTGCGAGGTATTTTAAATCGCACAAGGATTGATAACCGTATTGCCGCAAGTCTCACAGGTGGTAGAGATGTTCCTCAAATTGAAGGAATTATCGCCAATATAGTATTTTGGGTGATTCTACTCCTAACGGTAGTTGCGGTTCTCAATCAACTCAATTTGCAGGTAGCTTCGCAACCGCTTAACAATTTCCTCAACCAAATTGGTCTATTTCTACCTAGACTATTTGGTGGTGCTGTTTGGTTGGGTGTCGCTTGGATAGTAGCAACGCTAGTCAAACTGATTACAGTGCGCGGACTTGATGCATTACATGTTGATGAACGGTTAAATCCACCGACTCAAGATGGCACAAATCTGAACCGAGTGTCGCTATCGGAGACGATTGGGACTGCATTGTACTGGTTTATCTTCTTGCTGTTTTTGGTTCCGGTTCTCGATACCTTGGGACTGCAACAAGCATTGTTACCCGTGCAAACACTGATTACTCAAGTTTTATCAGTTCTGCCAAATATTCTGGGTGCAACGTTGATTGCAGTAGTTGGCTGGTTTGTGGCAAATATCGTGCGACGACTTGTTACCAATTTGCTGGCAACAACAGGTGTAGACCATATGGGTAGCAGATTCGGTTTGAGTTCTGCTTCTGGAACGCAACCGCTGTCGAGCATTATCGGTACGTTAGTATACGTGCTGATTTTGATTCCTGTGGCAATTTCGGCGTTGACTACATTGCAAATTCAGGCTATTTCCGTGCCTGCGATCGCAATGCTGCAACAGGTACTCAATGCTGTTCCACTCATCTTTACTGCTGCGGCAATTCTAATTGTTTCTTACTTCTTGGCACGGTTTGTTGCTGATTTGGTAACAAGCATCCTCACAAGTATTGGATTTA
>QQTW01002108.1_pt1 | contig 14319 bp, 20 predicted proteins | sample 1904831 | NCBI WGS metagenome assembly QQTW01 (sample SAMN09435610, study PRJNA476489) | Subsurface metagenome, whole genome shotgun sequencing project. | reverse complement strand
CGAGCAGGTTCCTGATACTATGGCCAATGACATCAGTACTGTTCTGCGGTTCGCTCTCCAGCTGGATGACCATGTACGGGGCTTTGGGTACCGAAAGTGCCAGCATCGTATTGAATAGCGCTGTTCTGCAATATCATCACCAGTTGATCGGTATTTGGGACGCTGGCCAAGGCTGCGGAACAATCGGCCAGCAAGGGACTCGTGTTTATGCCATTCTCGCAGCGTGTGGTGTCTCCCAATACGGAGGTGGACGTTGCGCAGACATAGAAGATGAAGAGACCGGTGTTTGCAAGGAACCACATACCGAGCGCAGATCATGAAATCATGCGGCTGCCATGGAGTAATAAGTCTCACCAACCCCAGCTTCAGCACGTGTGGGGTGCATGCAGCATACATATGAACTCCGCTGTTCAGGGGCTGCCAACGACGTTAGCTTGCTTAGACCGGCTGGCGGCCGATTGGCGCAGTGATGCAACGGTTGCACTGATTCCAGAGATTTTGCAGGCAGAGAAGAGGACCGCTTAGAGAACAAAGCACTGGCCACCGATCCTTTACGCTCCAGGCGCGTTTTCCGGCAGGCGCAAGCACATGACACGGGGTCTCCTTACCTGATTGGCTTCTATAAGTGGGATGGGAGGTGATCATCTTGGCCCTACTCCGTACACATGGGTCAATCACCGCCTCAAGGAGCTTGAAATTCGATTATGGCAGAGCCAAAGCCATACACAAAAGAACAAAGCAGTGCTGACCTTTTGGCTCCAGGACCTGAACTGGTATTGAGGCCTAGGTCTTCATCCTGCAGAGTTGCCGCTGAATCCTTGATTCCGTCATTGTCGATGAAAGCCCCCGCCATCAGTTTGTCGATTGTTGCTTTCCTTTTCCAAGCCCCGGCCGGCCTTCTTTTGGCGACCCCGATGCGTTCCATCTGTCTCTCCGTTTCTGAAACACATTTAGCAAGATTCAATTTGGCTGGCTGCCGGTGGTCGGCCTCACGAAGGTCACTATGGGACTTCTGCCCATCTGCACATCAGTTGGTTCAGGATCGGAACTTAATCTATTATGGTAAAGGAACAAAGGGTCCGAGACCATGATGCGAGTCTCTTAGAGACGATGGAAGCAGTGTGGCCCGTTGAGATTTTACTCCTCGTTCTGCCATCTAAAACCCCAGCCACTGCCGAAAGGAAACGACAGCCAGAGGCCAAGGAATCGACCACAAGGCTATTTTCTCCAGGATACCTTACTCTTGACGAGGGCAGAATCACCTTGCACTATGCTAGCAGGCAAGCATGTCTGCGCATCTGTACCTATGGTAGTCAAGATCTTGGCATAACCATCAAAATCCTTGCGCGTATATCATTAAAGCCTCAGTATTACGTTCTGCCAATCGAAATAGGTTCAGAATTTGGCCTGTTTCGCCATGCTCCTGACGCATATCAACCTCGTGTAGCGCCAGGAACAACAGGCTAGAAGCGGCTGCAGCTGTGTCGTACAAGCGCACCTCTTTCAACGTTCGCTTCCCGCGTTCCATCAAATGGATCTGCTAGGAGTATGCGTCGAAGATGGGGAAAAAGATATGGAGCGAAAGTTCTATAGATATCAAGAGCTGATTGCACCGAGGAACTAAATGCAAAGCGGTGTTCTTCACGCAATAATATAGGAAGTATGCCATCCGCTTATCCTGCTCTGCAAAGTATTTTGAACAGGACCTCGCAAGAGAATATCGCTGGCACACGGTGTACAAGTAGCAGTTGATCGACCAACACGAAAACTAATATTGGGGAGCGTGATAACTCAACATATTGTGTAAAACCCCCAGGACAAAGGCAACAAGAACTCACTATCAGGTCATCTTTACAACGTGCAGGAGACGCCCCCATGGCTGAAAGTTAAAACGAGGACCTGAAGCAAATCGGCCAGTCACAGCCCTAGGTTGGAATACAAGATAGGAAACGAGATCCCTGTCATCTAGATAGAAAACCCTCAGAATTTGGAATAGCGCTTACTGTACTTCAATGTGGTGCAAACATAAGAACACCGATGTCATAAATGCAAACTGGCCTCAATGCCGCGTCCATCTTACGAAAAAGTATGCTAGTAGTGTATGCTGCATCTTCAGAGTACGGTTTTCAGGCGCAGATATCAGAACTTCCCATGGTCCCGACAACCGGTACCAGGCCTTAGAGCCAAACCCTGCATTCGATCACTGCTTGGAACAAGCAAGATCGAGGCAGTATCCCAAACCAATTTCTGGTCTGGCCCCCAAGGATATGATAAGGTAACTCCTATGTCCGAATATGTCCGAGAGATGATAAATGCTCCGAAAGGGCCCTCATCCTTCCTTTCCGTTTTTTGACCTCCACGGGCCTCATAGGCACCTGGTGATGCCGCAGAACCAGGTTGCACCTAGTGAGACGACACCATTGCTCCGCGATCAATTTGAAGCCCTCCCGGAGATCGGAGACGCACCGAACGGGTCCCTCCCAAATGGCACTAATGGCCAAGCATGCGGATCTGTCAAAGGCGGCACCGATGAAGAGAGTCAGAATGACGCCTCCGAGTATCAAGGCATGCCGGAGGTCAAAGCGAAGCTCAAGTACATTCTGCCCGCCATTGCCATCGGCATTTTCCTATCGGCTGCAGACCAGACCTTGATCGTTACCATGTACGGCAAGATTGGCAGCGATCTGAAAGCCTTGAACAAGACCTCATGGGTATCCACTGCGTAAGTGCTGGCACAAAATCACCGTAGTGATCCGGTGCTAACCGGTCAATCCAATAGCTACTTTCTGACCCTCACCTCCTTCCAACCGTTGTACGGCAAGCTCTCTGATATCTTCGGACGGAAACCTGCCCTACTTTTCGGGTATGCCATCTTTGGCATCGGCTGCCTCCTCTGCGGCCTAGCCAGGGACATGAACGAGCTCATCGCAGCCAGAGCCTTTGCAGGAATAGGTGGCGGAGGCATGACCACTGTGGTCTCGATCATGATGAGCGACATCGTACCTTTACGGGAACGAGGAACGTGGCAAGGCATCATAAACATCATCTACGCCGCTGGTGCAGGCTGCGGCGCGCCTCTTGGCGGTGTTCTGGCCGACCTCTTCTCCTGGAGGTGGGCCTTTCTTGCCCAAGCACCCATGTGTGCACTGGCTTTTGTGAGCGTCACCTTCGTTCTCCACCTGCCGAAAAGAGAGAGTGTGGGATGGAGAAAGAAACTTGCTAGGGTTGACTTTTTGGGAGCTTCTGTCCTGGTTTTGGCTGTTTTTACCCTACTGCTTGGTCTTGATCGAGGGAGTAATGTCAGCCGGTCGATCCCGGTCACCATCGCATCGCTTTCCATCTCGTTTCCATTGTTCATCCTTTTCGCTTTGGTGGAGCAGCGGTTCGCAGCCGAACCTTTTGCACCAGGTCGCATCATCTGGAATAGGAGTCTAGTGGCATGCTATTTCTGCAACTTCTTCAGCTTCGCGGGATACCTTTCCGTCCTGTTTTACCTACCGCTGTTCTTCCAGGCCGTTGATGGATTCACGGCTACTCAAGCTAGCGTAAGAATCATGCCTGCCATACTCGCAGGAGTTTCGGGGTCTTTGTTTGGCGGCCTTTTGATGCAGAAAACTGGAAAGTACTACTGGCTGACCGTTGTCGCCTACACCATGCTCTTTCTTGGTGTCCTCGTTATAATGCTGTGTTCGAACGTGCTTGTCAATAGCACTTACGGAATTGCCGTCGGTTTAGTGCTCTCGGGCTTCGGAAACGGCATTGGCGTCACTTCATCACTGATCGGTCTGATCTCAAATGCAGCACAAGCGGATCAAGCAGTTGCGACGGCATGCTCGTACCTCTTCCGAACTATGGGGTCTGTCGTGGGGTTGTCGCTTTCGGCAACGGTCGTACAAGAGTCACTACGCAACCAGCTACAGAAACGGCTCAACAGTGGGAAAGATGCGGCAGAAGTTGTTCAGAGAGTGCGGCAAAGCCTAGATTACATCAAGACTCTCGAGCCCGAGACCAAACGGATTGTTCAGGATTGCTACAGTATAGCTACGAGAGACGGTTTTGGCCTGATGTTGGGTATCTGTTTCTTTGCCATGCTGAGCGCATGTAAGTCTGCCGCTGCCTCTGTGTATTTAGTCTGACTCAAGCCTTCCAGGGTTCTTGCGAGAGAAGCGACTGGGGAAGTGAACTACACATTACGGATCATGAACTCGGCTAAAGCCCTCGGGCCTCAGCGCATGCAGCCAAACAAGCTCGCTCCGGATCAGCCTCAATATCAACCCCATTCACCAGCTCACGGCCGCTTGTCGGACCGGGGTATTGGGAATCACTCTATCGGCACAATAGCCTAGCGAACTCAGATTCCACCGCGCCTTGGATATGCTATGCACATTGGGAGTGTTGGGCGAGTGTCAGCAGAGCTCGCACACACAAGAGAAGCCTCTAGAGTCACCGATGAACCTCCCCAGACCCTGGACCACGAAACCAGAGACACAGCGCGCTAGAGGCGGCGACGGAATACGCGAGTAGTGTAGGCCGAGACGGCAAGTCGATCAAGCTCCAGCAATGGACATCTGGTCGCAGGGTCAAGGTGTGCAGGATTAAATGAAAGCGAGGAAGTGTAAGGAGCAGAAAGAAGCGAGGACTCGGTCACCTAAGTAGCTGCCTCGCGGCCGATTCTTAGGCAACAATTATCCGATAGGAAGAGGAGTATGCCTACTGTACAGTCACATTTCGTAAAAATATACCACCATTAATTCTGCTCAGCTCTTCAACCCTCACTGCTCGGTCTCAACACCCGTGTACCCCTTTCACATCTCTCCCTTGCTATAGAAGCCATCCCAAACCCCCTAAATCTACCCTTCGATCTCCGCCGGGTTGTCTACACCCGGCACTTTCCATCTCAGACCTCGACTTCTCCGCTTGGTTTGAGCCGACAGCTGAGTAGATCATTATCGCGATAGGAGATCTAGATCGTGGGGAGTCGAGCTCGAAGAGCCAGGCTCGGGGAGCCGGGGTGGACACTCGGTTTTAGAAAGGCGTAGGCCTCTACGATGTCACATGGTCCCAATGGACAGTCGCGTTGATGGTTGTGGGGCTGGACGCTTCGGATCATCTGCGAAATAATGTGTTCCCTTTGTGCACGAATAGAGGGAGAGTCCTGATACTCTCCCTCAGTGGCTGATGACCAAGGATAGCGCATAAAAGTCTGGGAACACATGCCATTACCAAACCACCTGCAGATCCCTGCACGCAAGTTCCTGATTTGTCTCGCAAACTCGTAACCTCATTGTCGTAAACATCATATCTCACGCCTTGACCTCCCCATTACCATTCACCACCTTGCCCTCACCCCCCTTCTGCTCCCCATCCTCCTTCGGCAACTCCACCTTCCCACCAGGACTATCCTCCAACCTCGCCGTCAGAATCTCGCACCCGTCCTCCGTCACCAACAGCGTGTGCTCAAACTGCGCCGTCCGGCTCCCATCCACCGTCACGCTCGTCCAATCATCCGGCCACGTCTTATCCCTCCCACTCCCCGCACTGATCATCGGCTCGATGGTAAAACACATCCCCGGCTTCGCCACACCCACCGCCTTGTTCTTCGCATAATGCGGGATATTCGGCGCGCAGTGGAAGAGGGTGTTGATGCCGTGGCCGACGTACGTGGTGATGACGGAGCATTTGTTCTCCTTGGCGTGTTTTTCGATCGTGTTGCCGATGTCGCGGAAGGGGAGGCCGGGCCTGACGGTCGCGATGGCGAGGCGGAGGCATTCGCGCGTGGTTTCGACGAGATGGATGTTTGAGGGGGAGAGGGCCGAGGGGCCGACGTAGTAGGTTTCGTTGAGGTCGCCGTGGTAGCCGCCATGGTAGAGGGAGACATCGAGATTGACAATATCGCCGTCGAGGAGGACGCGGGAGTCGGGGATGCCGTGGCAGATTACTTCGTTGGCCGAGGTGCAGATGGATTTGGGGAAGGAGTTGTAGTTGAGGGGGGAGGGGTAGGCCTATGGAATAGTTAGTCGTGGTTTTGAAGCAGATGGCCGGCGAAAGACCGTACGTTTCGTTCTATGCAAGCGTTGTGGCAGACTTCGTCGAGGTAGTCTGTTGTTACTCCCGGTTTGACCTCGCGGGCTACGGCGTCGAGAACTTCGCGCGAGAGACGGCAAACTTTTCGCATGGCATCCTGGCCTGCCTGGTCGAGGATAGTGATCTTGTTGCGCCCCAACATTTTATATTTCGGATTGCCATCTTCAGACCAAGGAGGCTTGACGATGTGCTCGGGTATAGGCCGCCGTGGGGAAAGCGGGTAGACAGGCCTCAGAGGTCCTGTGAAGTTGAATGAAGGAAAGGGGTTGTGTAGTGTGCCTCCGGAAGCTGTTCAACGAAATCCCATGGGTCAACGACAAACGCGCGACAAGGAATGAAGGAGGCTCTCCATACCGGCCTTGTGGACTATTTTGTGCTCGCCCTGCGTTGGTGTCAGCGGCCATTGAAATGCTTCCTCCGCACATGTACCTTGAAAGGGCACAAGGGCGCCTACCCAACTCCGCTTAAAGCAGTCTTGTGAGCAAAAGGTACTTTGCTTCCCAATCTTCAGACATGTAGGACATTGCAGGGAGCCGGCGTCGTTGGGGCAGTCAACGCCCATGCACGCCTTCTTGATGGGTACTTCGGCTGCCATTGTTGCGAACAGGCTCTAGGCTTGAGGTACCTTACGAGCGATTGCCGTATAGGGTATAAGTGGACTAAGGAGAGCTTCGTAGAGAGCTCCAATGCAGAGCAGTCGCGTAGGATTACTCCATACGGATTCAGAATTTTAGCATCGGTTACTTGCGGCATCTGAAACGCAAGCGCTAGCGTAGAAAATACACTAGCCGCTTCCCGAAAATCTCCTCGTCATACGTGAGATTCCTTTCGATACAACGGTTTCACAAGATGGTCAAGTCGCAGGATAGACAAAAGGTGGTTGTGATAGGTGCTGGGCCGGTCGGTGCCCTTGCCGCGCTCTATGCTGCTCGGAGGGGAGACGAAGTGGAGGTCTACGAATTACGAGATGGTATGTATGGTTACACACCCGGGTCCCTGCATCATCACCTTCCACATACGGATAGCCCTCCAATTTTCATGTAGCACCGCGTATATGTCGATCAAGATAAGCTTAAAGCCCACGATTGAAATGATTCCTTGTCTTCTTGTGTGGCGAATATCGCATAATTTCGTTCTTCGGATCCTGTGGTCTGACTTCCCAAAATGATTAGACCTGCGCAACCCAGAAACAACACCTCTGAACTTTACCAAATCGATCAACCTAGCTTTGTCAGAGCGAGGGATCAACGCGATGAGATTGGCCAAATGTGAGGGTCTTCTGGATGCGGTGCTCAGTGAAACCATCCCTATGCACGGTCGAATGATCCACGGTCGAGGAGCTCATGGCGAACTATACGAAGAGTCCCAGGCCTACGATGCTCATGGCAGGGTATTGCAGCTTCCAGGATCTCCGTTAATGTGCTGCTGACAGGTGCCAGTTTATCCGAGCAGTAGACCGGGCTCTCCTCAACAAGCGGCTGCTCGATCATTTGGAGCAGATGCCGAATGTCGTGTTACACTTCAACCACAAGTTAACCGGTGCCGACTTCAAGAAAAACACTGCCTGGTTCGAGCAGCGCAAGCACCCAAAGACTGATCACGCTCAAAATCCTACCGGCGACACTTCAGTCCAAGCAGAGCACGAAAGGCCCAAGGAGATATCCGTCAACTTCGACTTTCTCATTGGCGCGGACGGTGCACATTCGGCCGCAAGGTACCACATGATGAAATTTGCGAGATTGACTTACCAGCAGGAGTATATCGATACGCTCTGGTGCGAGTTCCACATCGAGCCGCGCTCCTCGGATGGCTCTTTTGCCACCTCACCCAATCACTTACACATCTGGCCAGGCGGTTCCTTCATGTTCATTGCCATCCCCTCGGCAGATAAATCTTTCACCTGCACGCTGTTCGCCCCAGAGTCTTACTTCGCGTCCCTGTCCGATTCGCCACCAGGGCACTTGGTCTCCTCGTTCGCTGAAAACTTTCCAGGCGTTTGTCCAGAACTTATTTCCCCAGCGCAACTGAACAAGCAATTTAAAGAGAACCCACACCTTCCCCTAATATCCATCAAGTGCACTCCGTACCATTACAACTCCAGCGTCGTCATACTTGGGGACGCGGCTCATGCCATGGTGCCATTCTACGGCCAGGGTATGAATGCTGGTCTTGAAGATATACGGGTTTTGTTCGAGTTATTAGACAGCCACGATGTCTATAGCGACGCTTCCAATCTGTCCACCTCCATTAAAGAAAGACGAGCAGGGGCTCTGAACGCATACACAGCGCAGCGTACACCGGATGCCGCCGCCATCAACGACCTGGCACTGCGCAACTATGAGGAGATGCGCTCCGGAGTCAAATCGCCGATGTACAGGATGAGGAAGTGGCTTGAAGAGACAGTTAACGTCTACTTACCCAGTCTAGGATGGAGAACCCAGTATACCAGGGTAAGCTTCGAGAACCAAAGATATAGTGAAGTCGAAAAGGCGGTGGCGAAGCAAGGCAAGGTCATCATTGGAGGAATTGGTCTCGGCTTCGCTGGTGTATTGGGTCTCACAGCTTTTGGGGTTCTAAGAAGGACTTACTTGCGCCGCTAAGAGCCAATCCCATGACCGCAGCCGAAACGCCGCAGGCCTGCCATTCAAGTCCAGGTGAGCACGACATAAAGACCGTGTTAAGAAGAATGATGGAGAAGAAGATGCCAACAAGTTGCTGCGCTGGCCCGTCGTTCGGCCGAGACCAAAACTTTGATGGCGCTGAAGACAGGCCAAGCTGTGACTCAATGAGACCGACTGGACCTTTATCGGAGATCAAGGCCACTCTAGAGAGCCTCAGCTTACCGTATGACCACCATATCACATGTCCGAGCCAGCGAGCGGTAAAAAGGGGCTTCAGTAATTGCTTCAGTCATTCATCGAAATGTGTGGTACACAGAGTCCGTGTGTCATAACTCGCTCTCATGGGCCTGTTAGTGACGCAAGCTTCGAACTTTCACGGTGGTGTCGATAACCTCAGAATGTCTGGGCACGAAAACATTGGTCTGGACGCTCGAAGCATGAGTTCACGCTGTTGGGAGGGATCAAATTGATTAGCTCTTCTTGTGGTGCTGTCTGTTCTCTCTTGCCCGTATCTTCCCACTACTCAGCGCTCTCAATCTTCTTTGATCATGCTCTCCCAGCTTTCACACCCTCGTGAGTCCATACTTCGCTTCTCAAGGTGTGGGTGTTGGAACCGGGCACTTGCTGCAAACCGCAAACTGCCCCGAAATGTCCGAAGGTGAGCACAACAGGAACGGGACCTGAGCCTCGGCGCAGGTGTATTGGCAACATGGGTTGTAAGTCGTCGGGCAAGCGCTGGCGCTGCTGCGAGAGCATGTAGAGGTGACGAAGGTAGAGGTAGGAGGGGTCGTTGCATTGGTGGAGAGTTGGCTCTTCAGGCAGCTACAGGCGCTGGAGATTCTCTATGAAACGAGTCAATAAGATTCTCGACTTGGATTTGTGGATGCGGAGATTGGTCACCGAAGGACCGCAAGTTGCGACGGGAGTCGGGGCTTGCTTGATACTGTTGAAGGGTCAGGAAATGAGGTTCATCATGATGCGGAGTGGATACGGGGCTTACGAGGTTGCAAGGAACTGGTTGCAGAAAGCCGTCGAGTTTTGCTCATAGTGCTTGATTGCTCTGTAGCAGTTGTCATGGTTACATTTATTTCCCACTGCGACCGCGACGATCCCAGCAAGGGCAGTGAGGGTAATGAGGACATGCATCTTTGGTTCTTAGGGAGTCCTTTGACCCGGAGTTCGCGGCGTTGGGAGCGGTGGCTGGACAAATTCGTAGGGCAAGTGATAGTGGAAGAAGTGAACAGGTACGAGGGGATCACGATTTATGTGAATACTCGATGTAAGACGTGCATTAGCTTTCCACTTTATTTGACAGCTGAGGTCGAGCTTAGCCTTCACGATGTGGGGTTGCGAATGCGTACGGTAACCTGGAGAGGAAATCAAGAGGTTGATGTTGATGCTGTACAAACCACGTCACTTCCCAGGCTCTCGTGGGATTTGATTGGACAGCATTTATCTATTTCCATACTCCGTAGTCTATGTGGATACGTAGCTGGTAGTGCTTAGGTCTTCAGTGCACCAATTCGGTCAGTCTAAACATAACGATATTTTCTCTCTGGAAGGGTTGTTATGATCGAGTCTCACAGGTTGCGGGGCTCATTGATCTCCCCACCAACGGCTTCTCGCGCTTGCTTTTAGGCGCCAACCCAAATTTTCTGAAGCGAGGCATGTCTACTTCAAGTTCATACTACGAACATTCCGTAGACTTTCATCGCCTAACACGGTGCTGTCAGATGGTCGGAAGCTTTAAGATCAGGTCCAAGATTAGCAAGCGCAGGTACTATACGACAGACCCAATTGATGATTTGGAACATCTCGCCCAGCTCGAGTTCAGTCTATGAACACGAAAAAGTGTACATTTCAGAAGCGAGTAAAGGCGAGGCAGCATAAAGGGTCAAACGTCACCTGAACTCTAGGCTGAAACTGGCAAGATTTTGGTGAAAACTCTGCGGTCTACATCGGGACCGTGTTCGTTGTCACAGCTGGGATACTGATCCAGTGGACATTGGTGGAAAAAACCAAAATCCCGGATCTGGATCACTCGAGATATCGACATCAAGACTAGCATTAGTACAGGGATCTAAGCTCCGCAATTGCTGTTGATTTGAATTTTATTCACTCTGCACGTCATTCCCTTGCGGCCTTCATCAGTTAGCACGACTCGCAGTGGACTGGACAGGGTTGTCATCATCCGTGCTACTCCGCTGTTTCAATTCGACTCTTACAGGCAGTAGACTTCAACCATCGGATAGCAGACGCACTACCTCACGAAAATCCTTGCGGTTGGTTCCCTGGTCTCTGGGTCAAGATTTGATTGTCGCGCTTGAGCAAGCAACCGTTCTTTCACGGTCGCAACTCTATCAAACCATCTTGGGAGGACTTATATACGACCTTATTCATCTGCATCCTCTGAAACTTCCCACCATCATAGACGCCATACAGCCTCCCAGGAATGCCTGCTTCTCCGCTTGAGCGGCTACGAAGTGCCGGCGAGGGTAGAAATGCAGATAACAATCGACGACCGACCACGGATAACCGAGGAGGATACGACAACTTCTACTCAGGAAACCACTCAGCATATCAGCTAAACGATTCGGCTCGACCATCCAACGCTAGACGTTACAATGCCGATGAGCCTCCTACAGGACCAAGGCATCAACCTGGTGACAGGCGACAGCCGATGCCCTATACACCTATCGATGATCGTTACCCTGTTGAAAGCAGCGGGATTAATGGGCGAATACGTGGAGAAGTTTTTGATAGCGATACGAGCCGGTACGGAAAATATTCTAATGCAGCCCGAGGGGATGAAGCACGGGGGCCTTTGTCTGCCGCAAGATCTGAACATCACGAGACCAACAAGCGGCCAGCTCCGTCCCTGCGGACGTCATTCGAGAACGAAACTCCTACGAAGCGCCAACGTTGCACTTTGAATGAGGAGGACTCTGTATTAATTAGCTCTAGAGAGCCCGGGCCTCTGTCCCGCGCAGACACCTCAATCAAAACCGAGGTTAGGCAGTCGGGCGGCCAAACTAACAAGCATATGGAGCCCAAAGTTGGTATGTAACACGCCTTGTCGCACGAGCTCCCTTTCCGGAGTCACTGACCGATGACCCTATTAGCCAAAACATATATCGACGCGGGTACTCAAACTGACATCGTGCCAATAACATCATCGAAACTTGCTATGCTTCAGGAAGAGCAGGCTATAGCCAAGATCAAGCATGAAGCAGAGATGGCGCGCATGCAGGAAAACATGGATCGTACATTCGAACATGAGCGTAGAATGCTGGAACTCCGTAATAGCTTTCGAGGACCAACGCCACAAAGGGACCAATCGATGCCGGCTGCGAATGGCTTCACCTCACCAATGCTCCCGGATACATCAAAACAAACTGCTGAGTCTACCTTGGCGCTTAAACACGGGGGCGGTGTCAAGCAAACAAGCCGAAGAGACGGCCAATCAGTGCCACCACAAGAGCCAGCTCAAGAGGTCCGAATCATGGGAGCCTCACTAGACCCCTCGATTGTGACACAGGTGCTCCCAGGGCCGGATCCCGTAGGCAAGGTACTGGCATCAGAGAACCCATCTGCTATCCTGGATAGACTACTTGGGACTCCACCTGATCCTAGCACGCAAAGTCACGTAAACAGCACACTAAAGGCCCTGGATAAGCCATTCGACAAGCCTACATCGGAAGGCAAGCGTCGCCCGCAATCTGCAGAATCTGACTCGGTCCAAATTAAGACTTCCTTATCACCTGCCCCTGTCAAGCACGACAACATGATGCCGGAACCAAGACGTTTCCCAAGGGTCAATCACTTGACCTGCTACTTTTGGAAACATGGGACATGTACCAAGACCGCTAACCAGTGTTCATATGCCCACTACGATACAGGCTCTGTGGCTATGGCTCCAGACTCGCTCAAGAAAATAAAGCGTGACGGGGCTTACTATAGGTCAGGGGGCTGGTAGAAAAGCCTTTCCTCGGTGGTACGGGGCACGGCTCGGGAAGATCTACGAGTCTTGCCACTACCAAGGTTGAAGGCCTAAGACTTTTGATATACTGACCTGCCGTCTGTTCTAGCATTCCTTACATGCCCGGTTCATTCCTTCCCATGGGTTAGTACGACCATATTACGCCTAAAGTTCTCAAAAGCGTCATGGCCTCCACATCACAACAACCTACACTGCCGGCATGAGCGAGGACGGACGTGGACTGCAAGCTGCGGAACTCGAGGGTAAAAAGGGGTCCAGGGCTCAGCCCTAGACCCTGCAGCTTAATCCGGGAGCCATTTCTTAGCATGAGTACCTTATCTCAGGTTGAGCTTTCCTTGAGATGCAACGACTCCCAGCACTCTAGGCGAATACAATAGACTTACTCACTACCCATCAAAATGCGCGATCCCTTTTTCGCGCCACCTGACATTCTCGTAAAAGCCACCGAACCTGTTGCGAGAACGCTCGCACTCAAGACATTACCCTACCACGCTCACGAGATCCTCCCCGCCTTTTGCTTCTATGAATTCGTCAACCGCGTTGTCTCGCCATATGTTTCCGCACGCCTCGCTCCCAGAGTCTATCCGCGGCTGTCGCGCAAGACGAAGATCAACTGGAACGTCCATTTTGTGTCCATGGTCCAATCCTGCTTCATCAACGCACTGGCTCTCTGGGTAATATATGCGGATAAAGAGAGGAGGATGATGAGCTGGAAAGAAAGAGTCTGGGGATACACGGGCGCCGGAGGTATGGTACAGGGGTTCGCCGCGGGATACTTTGCTTGGGACCTCTTGGTCAGTGTGCAGGACCTGGACGTACACGGTTGGGGAGCGCTGTTTCATGCGGCGAGCGCTCTCACCGTGTCCATGATGGGCTTTGTACGTGCCCAGCGACCTTGCAAAGGCGCGCACCTGGGCTAACGATGGTTGGCAGAGACCCTTTGTGAACTACTATGGCATCAACCTGATCCTCTATGAGCTCTCCACACCCTTTCTGAACATCCACTGGTGGCTAGACAAAGCCGGCATGACCGGCAGTAACCTTCAACTCGCGAACGGTATCGCCCTTCTTGCAACGTTCGGTGGCAGCCGATTGATCTGGGGGACGTATCAGAACTACAGCATGTATAAGGATATCTGGCAAGCGGTCCAAAACCCAGGGGAGCTTCCTGTGCCGTCTTGGCTGGCTCTGGCGTACCTGGCGAGCACGACTGCATTGAGTTGCTTGAACTTCTACTGGTTTGGGAAGATGATCCAGGCGGTTGCGAAACGGTTCCAGGAGCCGAAGGCAGTCGGAGATCAAGAAATGAAGAAGCGGTGACGATGGATCAAGGCCAGGCTCACTCTAGACGCGCTTTTACTGAAGGCATGGGTTGCGATTGCTGGCGCATACCATTTGGCTACGGCTCCACAAGTTCTTCACGCACCAGGGAGTATAGGACCGATACCCAATGCGTGGAGCTCTTCAGATCAGAATCGGTATTACGACCGGAACTACGGACATAGTCATACCTACATCGCGGCAGAAGTGTGGCTGCTGATAAACAGAGCAGACATTTTCCGTGAACATAGAGGAGGCCCATGGGCATGCTCTGAACGATTTCGGGCAGCCCCA
>QQTW01002107.1_pt1 | contig 14321 bp, 10 predicted proteins | sample 1904831 | NCBI WGS metagenome assembly QQTW01 (sample SAMN09435610, study PRJNA476489) | Subsurface metagenome, whole genome shotgun sequencing project. | reverse complement strand
CGTCAATGAAGTCCTCTGATACAAATCCAGATGTCTTGCAAATATCGCTCCTAAATCTGTCCATGGAAGACATTTCCAAGTTATCAACACACCCAGTGATGGATCCACATTCCAGACGAGCCAAGGAGCACGCAAGTCTTCTTTCCTTTCCAAAGCTCTGAGTAGTCCAAGCATAAGAACGGAACAAGAAAGCCAATTGATCCCCGGTCTCACCCCCGAAGAAGATTTCTCCAAGAAGCAGAGAAGTGTCGGAGGGAATATTGAACTCATCACCTGCCCCCCCACCTCTTGCTACATTGATCACTTTAGCTCCCATCTTCGTCCCCCATCGACCAGAATGACAACAAGCACCCTCGCAGCAAAAGCCTGCCGAATAGCACAAGCCATGCACGTCTTCTGCACATCCGCCGTAACAGCCGAGAGGCCGAAATGCGCGCACCACGCACGGGCGCAGATCGCGTTGTCAGGGGCCCCGAACGCTTCGATGACGAGGACTTTTTCGGGATCGTTTTCCTCCAGCTCCCGGGGTTTAAGGCCGTGGTGGTTTGTGGTACCGGAACTGGAAGGACGTGGCTTGTAAAACTGATCGTCCGCGCTCGAGAAAGAAGTTTCTGGTTTTTCGTTTCCGGTTGCTGTACGAGGAGCGTACGGACCCCAGCCCTCAAGTTCAAGCAAGTCGTCAACTTTGATAGCGCGATATGCGTAATCGTAGAACAGGACGTGTGGGCCGAAATGGCATTTGTGCGCCGCGATATATTGGACGTCGTAGCGGAGCCGGATGTCCCAAGACTGGCCTTCGAACTCGAACGTCACGGCACAATGATACATCGACGGTCCTTCGCTGTCTCCGTGCGTATCGGTGGAGCGACGACGCGAACGTTTGAAACTCAATTTCTCCACCCGCACACTATCTACGACGTCCTCCGTATCCGGAAGTACAAGTTCGTAGTCGTCGACGGGGTAAGCATCCTCCGGCGGACCGAGTGGGTAACTTCGGTCATTGATGCTAGTTACATCTTTGAGCGCGATGTGGGGATGCGGAGGGCGTTTTTGGCGGATCTGGACGGCTTCGATGCGCGCGAGTTCGGAGGTGGACATGCAGGGGCCAATCCAGCCCGCGACTTGGGTGACGCCTCGGGCGGCGGCGAGGACTTTGCCAACAATGCATTCGTGGGACCAGTAGGTGTTCGCGCGGTATTGGAAGCCTGAGTTGCGGTGCACGTGGTTGAGGGTGTTGAGCGAGGTGCCCGTTCCGGGGTCGCAGGCTATCAGAGTGATCATCATGAGCCATTGCGTGCTGTTACCCGGAAGGACGACGCCAGAGAACCACGACAAGGCTTCGGCACTGCGCTCTTCGACGTTGATTTCATTCTTGTTCTCGTCTAGGAGACATTCCACTTCACCAATGTTTGGCCATTGGAGAAGCAACGCAAAGTCCCGCAACGCCTCAACCTGGCGGCGCTTACTATGAAGCGTCAAGCCGAATTCTCCGTCTGATTGACGTCTGTCAATAGCCACGTTTTCCAGCCAACGTTGCGCCATGACCAAGTTCCAGGCAACCTTTGGAGGCACGCCCTCGAGAAACCGAACCCTAGTGATCTCGTCAAACGCTGTCGAGTGAAGGCGGAGGTAAAGCTCGATCGAGAGAACTAGCTGATGGAAAAAGCGATGGCGAATTCGGTCATCTTCGCTTCCAAAAAATGAGCCAAGAATCTGGTTCCTGGGAGAACCAAAGTCAACCCATTCGTCGACAGTCAACACATTAGTCAAGTCTTCAACTTGTTGCCCTACATTGCCAGGAAAGAGAGTGTTCATTCCGCAATCACATAGGAGGTGGTTGTATACGATACGTTGAAGAGTTTCCAACTAGATGTATATCAGCAGCAGCTTGTAGCAGTCCGAGACTAGAGTACCTACGTCCGTATCGAGACCCAGTTCAAGCTGTCGGATGCGATTCAATAACCAAGAATACCCAACCTCCCGCTTCTTCATGCTAGAATCGATTTTCACAGATAGCTGAGGGTCACTGAAGGTGCCAAACCAGTGATTCAAGGTGATCGACCCAGGGCCATCCCCGAAGGAATGCTTCATGGATGGATGTTCCAGACTATCCCAAGGATGCTGCGGATCTAGAATGTCACCCAAAGTTGCGGACATGCTCTTCGTGAAACGATCGGGCGGATTCACTATTTCGTCAGGTTCAGCAAACAGACCATTGCCCACAATCGCGTAGAATCGATGGCGTCCGTGTGGCATATCTTCGTAGCACCCATAGAAGTCTATAGCGCCACGTGCAATGAGCCGTTGCGCCTCTTCCAGTCCCAGACTATCGGCTCGTGTCATTTGCGCCGGTGGCCATTGAGATGCGCCAATGCATGATTCAGATGCCGAGACATTCTGATTAGCGTATATGATGCGCTGCCCTTTCCGATCGCGACAGTACATCGTTGGGTCAGGTTTTGGCGGGCTTCGATGCTGGCTGTGTTGCTTGCTCCTTTCTGCGCTGCTTAACATGTTTGACTCCGTACCCAGCTGTGACTTGAGAAAGCTCGACGTGTGCGAGTGAATTCAGCTTTACGCGCGTAACCAGGAAGTAAGAAACATAGCTCAGTGGTTGAAGCTTCTGGGAGTGAAGTGTAAAGCGTTCAGTATAGCTTTGTGAGGTTGATGATCAGCAGCTGGTCGTGGCTGTAGTTGTTGGAACGAGAAGGGTTGTGTCCAATGTAAAGTAGTCAAGAGGAATTTGCACATGAGATGCGCATGGTAAGATTAGGGTCGCTAGATTCGTAACGTTAGGGTTCGATGCGCGAGTTAGGATTGCCAGCCAGACTAGTAAATTAAAATGAAATGTTCATGGAGCGATATTCTTTCATTTTTCCACTTGCTGATTCTATACCAAGGCCAAAACTCCAAGCGGCACTTTTCGATGGGTGTACATTCAGCAACAGTTGTCACGCACCGGGAAGACGTCGGGTCGCTGCAGATTGACATAGCAGAAGGGATTCCGGTGGGTTGCTTTATGTAGCTTAGCAACGAAACAATCAATCTCGTGAGAGCTTGATAGTCGACCGATTGGTACAACTTCTGCTGAGATTGTAGTAGCTGTTAGCCAAAGCTTCGGCGCACGAGTCGACCGCTTTCGAGATCCTTTTACGCCATGCCACTCGAGGTGTACTCTTCGCAAACCTTCTTCGCAAACCTTGCTTTCGCAGCGAAGCGGACCAAGCTTGCCATGGATTACAGGCCGGCAAGCTGACATTATATATCTGAGCGTCCGTATGATCGGGAAGGGCGTTCGGTCGGTTAGCAGTGCAGGGTTTCTACGACCAACTCCTCTGTTAAGACAGCGCCGCGCTTGCAAGCAATCCAGCTGTTTGATCCATCATAGGATGGTCGTTGCTGCCTGTTGTGGAATTACGAAACTAGAATAAAGGGTCAGTAAGAAGAGAATGCATAATAGGTTGGAACAGACCTGGAATGCAAAGTTGAGGCACAATGCAACAATCAACGCTACACAGACGACAAACGGCCCAACAACATTGTCAAAGTCTTTCCCACTCCTTTCTTCAATCATTCTGCTGCGCAACACATACATCCACCAGCCCCACGCACCGGCAAAGATCGCAATCGCAGTATAGACAACAGCCAGACCGCGTGCGACATTGTTCGACTCGCCAGCAGCGTTGTATAGTCCGAGGGATAGTGAAGCCAGCAGAAGTGAGACATTTTGCCACTTGATGAAAGTCCGTTGGTTCGCAAGCCAGACTTTCGGTTCCACCTTTACCGGTCCAGAGTCCTTGATGAGTTGGCCGGGATGTCGTACTCCGGGTGGCAACTGGACGTGGCCTTGTCGATGTGCACGAGCATACTTAGATGTTGAAAACGAAGAAAACAAGCCACGAAGATGCGACGACGGTTTGGATTGTTCTCGATTAGCTTGTGGGCCGTCGTCGTCAGAATCATCTTCCTCTGTGACATTATCTTCACTAGACTTTGCCTTTGGTTCAGACTTTGACGAGTCCAGGATTTCGATCGCCGTGCTGGACTTTCGGCGATGAAGATGCGACTTTGCAATTGGAGAGCCCACTGCTGGCTTATAGGCGGGGCTAGCCCTCGATCCAAGCAAACTACCGACGGCAGACTCATCCTCCGCTTGCTTTGCCTTCTTATCCTGTTCCTCCTCGAAGGCAGTCTCGGGGTCTTTTCTGATGTCCGTCTCGAGATCACTGAGCCAGAACGGAAAGCTATTGACGTAATCCTCGAACAACGAAGCGACTCCGTGCACGAACTTTGAGAATCTAGGTGCTTCCTTTACAAGGTGAGAAGACATCAGATCTGCGACCCATTCGTTTGTTCTTTTCTTTGCGCCATCCCGGACTTTGATTTCTAATAATGCAAATGGGAAGCGTGAAATTTCGCCCTTCCGGATGCTGGTGAAGGGATACTCCATTCCGGCCTCGTCAATATCGGATCGATGCCATTCTTCAGGGTCTCGACAAGGCCTTTCCGGGTCGAGAGCATCCTCCCTTATAAAAGCTAACTCAGTATCCAAGGAAATCCGCACCATGTCGTCACCCGGGATCTGAAAAGCAGTGCGTGTGTAGTTTGCTCTCAGAACAGGTTGCAGATCGTTTTCCCTGACAAAGTTCTTGATCTCCTCCACACTACTCCGAAACTGTTCCACGGCGTCTGTGTTCTTATCCTGACGACTTTGCATCTTCAAAATGCTTTTCTCCATCTGATACTCCCCTTTCAAGAACGATTGCACGTATTTTTCCTTGATTGGAAAGCGGACCTCTTCGCTGTGGCCACTTTCTATGATAGTCTTCTTCTCAAGGGTTATCTCAGGCTTGTCTTGTAACTGGCCGAACCAGCGCAGCCGTAACGACGAGACATCAGAGGCTCGATCAACCTTTTGCGTGTAAAGCGAAAAGCTAGGATTATCGAAGTAAAGAGAGGTAATGGTAGGATCACTCTGCGACGCTTCTGCAATTTTTGAGGTTTGCGGGTTGTAGACCAGGACTGGCAGACGTCGAAGTATATACGTCTTGACTTCTAGGAGATTCTCGGGGTGTACCCAAACTGTAAATCATTGTTAGTATAATTGGATCAAGTCAAAGCAACACCCACACTTGTGAGACTTGTATCCCTCCGTATTCTGTCCCTCGGAGAAGGACTTGGTTCTGCCTTCAGTCCCTCCGTCGAGGTTCTGCCGGATGAAGGAGTACATTGCGGAGAGACTATCACGGTCAGTAACTATGCCGACTGCTCATCATTCGTCAACCATACCGGTAAAGCAACGGGGAGTAATCTTCCGAGTTGAACGGCAAGGCTGCTAGTCGGACCTGCAGCAATGGTCTCACACGATAATTGGAGCCTCGTTTCCGATCATGCTTCTTTGCAGCTTTCAAGAACCCCGTAAAGTTGATTCGACTGTACTTCTCCAGCTCGTTGGTCTCTTTCGTGATATTGTCAAGTTCTTCCAGAACTTCCTTCAAGACAGACTGCTTGTCCTCCTTTTCCAAGTTTTGCTTCTCGCCCTTTTCCTGTTTCTCCCCCCGATCTTTGTCCTCGCTCTTGGAGAAGATAGCCTCTAGTCTCGCCTCGCACTTTGAGGTTCGGTCACGAAGTTGTTTGTACGTATCCACCTGGAACTGGTTGACCTTCTCCAATTGCACATTTATCAGCTCCTCCACAAATGTTCCCTCATCCTGGTCCGTCCACTTCTTCCCCTCGTCATCCTGGCCAGCAATTGATTCGGTGTCTGAGACGTCGTTTTCTCGCAAGAGCTTCTTCAGGCCCTTGTAGTCAATATAATTCTCTCTCCATGGCTTGTATATGGATTTCTCTAGGGTTCTGCCGAAACGCATCCTCACTTTTCTCGTAGGTTAAGTGACTGTTCAGGTCGCGGGTTCCACAAACAATGACCGAAATCCAGGAGACTTGATAGCTGAGGATCTCAGTTCCACACTCCACATCGAACAGAAAATGCTATAACCCTCCTTTTCTGTCGTTCGTGAGAGGACCACTCGGTTTTACAGACGTGAAAACTGAGGAGCTCTTCGGAAGAGCTTCGCCCAATCATTTGCGGCACGAGCGGTACGGGAATACTATCTTCCCTAGTTACGTTCCGGGTCGTAGATGACAAGTTGTTGTACAGGTGCAATTGGGACTTCAATTGATACAGACTGTACCTGTAACCAATACTGAGTAGAAGTCTACACATAGGCTGTCAGAATATAACTTTGTATGACTCAGTGATATTGTGTAGTGGAGATGTATATAGTTGAGAATGGCCGCTACCGTACCAAAATACTTTTCATTTACGACCTAAAGGCGGTCAATCATTCTGCCGCCTCGGTCCAAAGAAACTGCATCATCACAGATAACTAACACATACCTTCCCCAACCAGAATGGCACCGTATTCCGCTTCAGACGAGACTAAGCTCATCAACGATCTTCACAAAGCCCTCTCCGACCTAGCAGACAACCCCTTCCCTCACGTCCCCAATCCACCAAACTGCACAAAGCGAGCCGCCGTCGCCCTAATCATCCGAATCCGCCCAACATACTCCCACTGGCCGTCTCCCACAGCCTCGAACACTCAAACCACCACCGATGAACCCACCAGCCAGCAACTTCAGACCTTCTTCTCTCAGCAATGGTCTCGACACGGCGACCCTGAGATCCTCTTCATCAAACGCGCCGCGAGATCGGGCGATAGATGGACAAGTCACGTTGCGCTCCCGGGCGGGAAACGGGATCCGGAAGACGCAGACGACAAGGCGACCGCCGTTCGCGAGACGATGGAGGAAGTAGGCATTGATCTGAGCGACGGACACGCCTTGTTCGTAGGCAACTTGCCAGAACGAGTGGTCACTACGTCCTGGGGGAAGGTCCCGTACGTCGCAACCCTACGCTACCTCAAAGCCAACATTCACTGACGCCACTGACAATAAGAGCAGTCTAATGGTCCTTTGCCCCTACATCTACCTCCTCACCCGCCACGACGTTCCCTCCCCCAAACTCCAACCAACAGAAGTCGGTTCAACCCATTGGGTTTCCATCCGCGCCCTACTCTCGCCCTCCTCACGAACCTTCGAGCTTGCCAACGTTTCTGACCGCCTAGCGCGGCGAAGCGGACATTTCGTCCAATTCATCCTCCAACTCATGCTAGGGCAAATGCGCTTCGCAGCCGTCCGGCTGACGCCCACAGAAAGCCTCTACTGCAGTTCCGCACCTGGCTTCCTCCCTCCCTGCTCAGCCGGTCCCACATCCACAACCACCCTTTCAAAACTAACAAAAGCCTTCTACTCTGGCAATAAAGCAGCATCAGCAGCAAGCACATCTAAACCGCTCCTCCTGTGGGGTCTGACCCTCGGCATCCTAGCCGACTTCCTCGAAACGCTACCGCCACACGACGCCCTGAGTCTCTGGACGTATCCGACTTTCACGCCGCTGGACGTACGATTTGTGGTTTGGGCCGTGACGTACCCGCTTCGACGCCGGAAACGGATCGAGCTTGAGGCAGGTGGGGGAGGTGGTAGTGGTGATAACGGACCAACAACACCGGCGGCGGTAGAAGTGGGGTTGGATGCTATTAGTCTTGGAAGACAGACGGGTAATCATAATCGGGATCAGGATGCCAATAAGCCGGCGGAGGTGGGGATTGGGGGACTAGGTGTGGGAAGGTATTATAGTGGCTTGCAAGGCGGGCGAAGGGGGTCGAGGTCCAGTGCGGTGGGCATTATGTTGGACGGGTATTATGAGCTGTTGAGGAGGGCTGTTTTCTTGACTTTTTTGCTTAGGCTTGGTGTTGGTGTAGGGTTGGGTTGGGTTCTGTGGCGGAGGTATAGACGGCGGAGGAGTTAGTGTTAGAACGTTAGGTACCATATCGGGTTCGAATGTGATATGGGGTTGGGCGTATGAGGTATTTTAGACTGGTATGGAAAGGTTTTGTTCAACACTGGGAGATTTTGATCAAATCTGGCGAGTTGACGCTATAAACCTTTGAATTGTGGCTTCAAACATGGATGTCTTCTCTAACTTCAAGTGTTCCATCGTCGTCCGCACCATCCCATCGCCATGCCAATAGCTTCCAGTTCAACCCTGGACGCCAGAACAGGCCATACCCCAAGCTTTGCGAGCCCGATTCCTCAGTCTGTTCTGCCTGTTCGGAGGCCTTGTCAGACGGATGCCCACTACTCAAGCCTCCACTCCGCGGCATCCCTCTCCCAAAGACCACTTTGCCGAACCTAGAGTGGTTGATCGCCATCGAACACATGACACACGGCTCATGAGTAACGTAAATCTCTAGATCGACACACAAATACTGGTTCGGAGCTACGGTAGGCTGTGCATAGTAGAACCTTTCCACATCGGTAAGAGGCCTGTCCTTGAAAATGTCCTTCTCATGAATCTCGGTGCCGTCCGTAACAACTGCAGCGGCGTCCAAGCTCTGCACTTTTGTACGCCGTTTATGAGCGACCATCCCAATAACCCTCATGACTGCATGAGCCATAACATTTCCGTTGCCGCCACCCTTTTTAAAAGTCTCCCCCAAGCCGACGCGGCACCACCGCGCATCTCCAGCAGCAGCCAGGACAACCGGCTTTACACCCATTTTCCTCTTCACGACAACCGCACCAATCCGTTCTCCTATGTCCAAGTCATCAACTTCCGCCGCAGTCCGCGCCGCCAAAGCCATAAACCCATCCACCTGCGGTTGTATCTCAGCCTGAGCTCGTGAGACAAGACTGGGATGTGGGCCGAAGGGGTTATTGCGTTTGTACACCGTCGGCCAGTATCGCTGGCTCCATAGCGTTGCTTGTTCATCTGACGTTGGGGGTAGAAGGGGGACCGGGATGGTGCGGACGGTAGGTGGGGTCTTTGAGTCGGAGAAGGGGGGGTTTGTCGAGAGGATGGAGACCAGTCCGGGAGTGGTGATGATGCTGGCTGCGCAGACTAAGAGATGGAGAGTTGGCTGAGGAACAGTGTTTGTGCTCGTAGAAGAGTCGTCTTGCTGTACAGAATGCTCTACCTGCGCATGCGTGTGCTCGAGCGATTCATCTTCGTTTGTTGTCTCAGTGATGCATGGCTTCAGGTAATGAGGTAGATAATCGGGCTTTGCGAAGCGCCGAAGGTGTTGCAGGTTGACGGCATCTTGTTCTGGAATGGCCTGTCGGAGCACACTTTTTAGGTCAACATTTGCGTCATATGTGGCTATCTGTTCGTCGAAGTGTTACCTCAAGATGGCATTCGCGGAGCGAGCTGGTATTTCAACAACGTGCGCCTGTACCGTCTGATTCAATGCCTGAGTCTCTAACTTCGTCTTAAGTGGTATGAGTTGACCGCTTCTTTGTGAGAGACCCGACATGCCATCATCGAGCTTCTCACACTGGTTTTGTTAGCTTGGCATGTCAGGATGAGTTTCACCCTCCCGCTCAGCCTCAACTCACCCAATCTGTCAATCTGCAATTTCACAATATCAATGCATCCTCAGGTCTTCTCTCAGAATCTGTCTGTGATTGATGATGACCTTAGACAAATTATATCTGCAATTGATTTCAAAAATGCTTTCATGCTCAATCTGTGAGTTTTCTGAGCAATACAAACGATCTTGCAGTGTGATCTATTCTTCTTCTACTCTCTTTCTAGGTAACAATCTCTCTGTGGATTTCATATTTCCCTTTTTCCCTTAAGCATTACAGTTTATTCTATTATCTGTTATATATAACTAATTAAACTGTCAAAAAAAAAAATTGCGGACTCAAGCAAAAGTTAATACAACTCTGTTATTTGGTCTCTGCTCGTCTCCTCATCTTTCTGAAAAGTGTTCACGATGAGAGCTTTTGTTTTCGTTGGGGAGGGTCGGGGATGTGAGGTTGGCAGTGCAGGTGAAACGAATACCATACAGCTGCATATCATCTTGGGAAAGGCACTTAATTCAGCATTCAAATAACTTGCTACCGGCATTTTGTGTTTCCTCAGCGATGATCTATCACTTGAGGTCGAAAGCCTGCATGAGCTGACGTTGACGGGCAAACTGGATCTTGAAAACAGTTTGGCTAGCTGAAATCGTGTGAGATCGTCTTTCACGATGACGAAAAGTTAGGAACTTTGGCAACAAGAAGTGTCACTGGAGATGCGAACCGAAAACCCTGCGGACGGTGCTGTGCGGACACAGGAAGGCGTGAGTAGACATGATGGTGGTGTCAACGGATGAAAGCATCAGTGATTTCTCTTTGGCATAGTACTTCAGTTGCTTCTGGAATGCTCGAGCATAATGACAAAGCTGCAACATTGCAGACGATGTGACCTCTCAGTTGATCACTAGGGCTAGGGATAGAAGACTCTTTCTGAGAAAGACAACAAGACACCAGTATCATCCGCACTCCGGTACGGATCGAACCTTGGATCTTGGAAGCGACTGTCGCAAGCTTTTACTTCCTGTGTTTGACCGATGCAAAGGGAGTCCCCAAGCCTCCGCAGAAATTCCATAAAATTAAGTGCAGCTCGACTCGAATCGCCCATTCTCTTCTGAACCCGTTTTTGATATGCCTCGGCGCTCCAGGAAGCTGAAACGGACCCCATTCATACAGATCTCGAAGACGACTAGAGAATCTGCCACCGTGCGAAGGGCCGATGCTGAATCAGTGTGAGGCATATCACCTGCCTGTAGAGTGCATACGACTTCTTAGCAGTCTAGAAAGTGGCGCTTATTCAAGCCCTCAAACAGATCAAATGAACATCTCCATCTGAGCTAGACACAATGGCATTGCTGACCAACGATACAGACTCGCCGAAATGGAACCAGTCCAGCTAGCGACAATTCTTGAACTGAGACACGTGTATTTATTTAGACATTCATGAACCATTTGTGCTCTAATGCTTCCCGCGCTGTGATCCTTTTTTCCGGATTGAAGTTCGCCATTCTCAAAATAAGGTCCCTAAAGTCTTCGTCGATGATTTCATCCTGCCATAGAGAGAATGGTTCCCGAGGGTACTCGGCGTTGAAACTAGACCGCGCTGCTTGGAAAATCTCGATCCAGGGGTTTTCTGGGTTCCCATTATGGAGATATTGAAGAAACCCATTGAACGCTTCTGGATCCCCAAAGTAAGACAGTTGGCGTTCAAGGACGATGGAGAGGAGTTCTTCGTCTTCGCCCAGTTCCTCTTTCAAGACACCAAAAATACATCGTTTAGTCAAGGCGTAAATGCACTGCAAACTCTTTAGCGTCATTCTCCAAGCTTAGGGCATGACACATGTCCTGTTGAACTTACGACGATAGCGAATGCGAAAATATCGGAAGGTTTGTTCATAGGGCCTTCTGCATGTGCTTCAGGGCTGCGCCACATCCAATTCCCCAACTGTGCGCCGATCAGGTTCCCAGGAGGAGGGCAATGTGCACTATCTTCGAGATCAGTGAGCTGCGTCTGCTCAACCACGAATCCGTGCGGGCCATCCGCCGCATCAATCAGGATGTTGTTTGCTTTAATATCTAATGTTTATCAGCCACCGCCTAGCTGTCTGAAAAAGAAACGCTTTGTTACCGTTGTGGACAATATCCTTATCATGCAACGCAGCAAGCCCTCGCAGGGCGTCCTTGAGAATTCCTTTCGTAATAGCGATCGGTAAATTCTTCTGCACCAATCCTAGAAGGTTTTCTTTGAGGTATTTGAAGACAAATATTGACTCGTCCGGGGCAGTATCTTTTAATCCGCGCACGTAGGGGCAGCTACCCACCCGTCCGTATACCTGAGAACGGAATTGGTAGTTATTTCGAGGAATCTCTTTCAAGACAAACTTTTCATTGCCGTCTCTGAATTAATTTAAGTTAGTAACCCGTACTGGTCCTATTCGGATAACGGATCAAGGTACGTAGCAAGAAAGACACAACCCAGCAAACTTCCTTTATCTTGGAGGACGCGTTCGATTCTGTACTGACAGCCCGACTGACCTTTGATCTCCGTCGGGTAATCTCTCTGTGAACATGTATTCATAGCGTTCGTTGACGATGAAGACGGTGCTATTGTGCTGGAATAGCAAGGAAATCGCAACTGAGCTTGCAAAGTCACAGCTACTAGAATTCGCAGGCAAATTGGTGATTCTCGGGGAGTGCTCCAAAACGCTCCAGGAGAGAAAACTTTTGATGGACGCAAGACTGCGGAGGGGGTGCGGCAGCAGCGAAACGCACTGACTCCCATCATGGAAACCAGCGAGCGCTAGATCGTGCAATCTTCGATTTTATCTTCTCTCCTCGTCGCCCATCCCAAGTAACGTTTCCCCCTTATATGCACACTACAACCATTGAATCTTCAAACTCCTATGGTGGGCAATTGAAGACCAAAAAGTGTGAGAAAACGAGCTCTTGGATCCCACAATCACTAGAGGACGGTTTTGTCAAAGTAGCTCAGAACAACTCAGATTCAAGGCGGGTCACAGGATTTTGCCATCAACATTCAAATGCAGCCAAAATTAATAAATGATCTTACTTATGACATTTCAACTCAAAACAAGCATTTTCACTGTCTCCAGATTCGCATCTTGGCAATTCGATGAACAGCGGGACGGTCCGACGCGCTTGGCGGATGCCGTTGGCTGAATTGCCCTATGATGCAGCCTAGCCACGAATCGGCTACGGTCTCTATTTGTATGTTTGAATTACTGGTCTTATAGTTGGTTTTACGGCGATCCAAGACGAAAATCTATCAAGAGGTACGAAGATTCTCTATATCATTAAGATGGACTCTGGATATTGGACTGTTTCTATGGAGTCTCCCTACCCGGACGTTATGCTATCAACGGAAGGGCATTATATTACAAGAGTCCAGTAAAACTCAAAAGACATACTATGTCGATTAGCTGAGAGTAATACGCAGGATATATCACGGACTCACCGGAATGAACAAGTAAGGCACCTGCCGTTTGTACTCCTCCCAAGCTTCGCCGTACTTAGCTTCACACCTCTGAATATCCCTCAGAGCCCGGTGGGCGATCATCACCGCAAAGAAGAGCGGGTAAAACCATGGAAAGGGGCTATTGAAGCCGGTAATCAATGCCCATGTCAAAGCAAAGTAGAGATCACATGTGTAGTGGATCTTTCGAGCATAGCCATCTGGACGAAGTATCAGTACCTTTGCGTAGATCCATTTTATTTAGGTAGCCTTACACCACCCGTCAACCAAAATTGAGTCACCAGTCTTAGTCTTGATAACCTTTGGATTTTTGACCGTCTGCCAAGGTAGTTGCGGAAACGTCTTCCTCTCTATCAGGGTTCCGCGCTCCTGCTGCCGGAATCGATTCTTCTGACTGTTGGTGGTGTCCCAAATCCAGTACATGAACAGGTAAGAGACGTAGAAGACCGCGAGAGCGTATCGATTCCAGTGGTATACAGAAGGGTCGTGGTTGGCGAGGTAGATCGTACAGTGACAATAGCTCAAGGGTACGCCAGCAAGATTCCAGAAGATTAGCATGAAACCCCACTTTTCGTAGTACATATCCCTGACACGCGGTTAGAGTCTTGGCTGATCGATTAGCGTAGCCTGAATTGACTTACCATGTAGTAGCAATGCATTCTTCTCCCTTTGCGCACGCATTTGCATATAAGAAGTGTGCCATAACCAGGAAACCCACTTCACCAGATACATACCCATACTGCTCATACTGTCGTGCTGCGGCTCCGCAAGAAAGTAGGAATAGAATGTACCATGGCATCCTCACTTCGAAGAACATCTTAAAATCCAGCAATCCAAACATTCTAGGGTTCAACTCTGCTCCCATGAAGAAGTCATAAACAGGATATCCAGACATTCGATGCTCGGCGCCCCGGTACAAGGCCGAAAAGTAGGCAACGAACGAGACAATGAAACCCGTGATGATCGCAACCGACATTAGGGGCCCGAACTCGTCAATGATGGTGTACAGCTTGAACAGCCCACTGATATGAAGTGCCGCCGTGATGAGAATGGTAATGTAGAACGACCAGATCCCAGAGCAGTGATACACCAGTTGCCTGCCATTTTCGTGGGGAAGCGGCTTTCCCATCACCGTGACACCCGGTAAGAGCAGGTAGAACGCGCCCTGGACGATGAAAAAGCTCCAGTATATCGCCCAGGCCTTTGCGGTTGGGAACGCCCCTGCGTAAACTAAATGACCCAGATGTTTTACAAAGTCCGCCCAGCGCTCTCCGTTCGATGGTAAGGGCAGGTGCCCGTCATAATAGGTGGCTCCGATCCACATGTACCACATCAGGCACGGGAATCCGATCATCATCGCACTGACTCCCCACGAGCCGCCGAATTCGAAGTGACCACTATA
>QQTW01002106.1_pt1 | contig 14322 bp, 15 predicted proteins | sample 1904831 | NCBI WGS metagenome assembly QQTW01 (sample SAMN09435610, study PRJNA476489) | Subsurface metagenome, whole genome shotgun sequencing project. | reverse complement strand
TTAAGGTTCAACATACCACCAGTGAACGTGCCCGTATCGCGGCAGTAGAAGCGAACCTTGCTAAGAGCCAGTTTTTGGCAAACATGAGCCACGAACTGCGTACGCCCTTGACCGCGATCATCGGATATAGCGACTTAATTCAGTGGCAAATCGACGAGGGCGAGGAAGTTCCCCCAGATTTCGTTGACAGCATACGCCGTGCAGGCAGCCATCTTCAAACGCTGATTAATGACATTCTCGACCTGTCGAAGATCGAAGCCGGGAAGATGGAACTTGACGTGAGCCAGTTTCGGCTTGAGCCATTGGTTGCCGAGGTGGTTGCTACCGTACAACCGCTGAGCGATCAAAACGAAAATACGATCGTGGTCGACAGCCGGTACAGTGGGACCATTCGTTCTGACAGTACGAAGATGCGTCAGATCCTGCTCAACCTTTTGAGCAACGCGTGTAAATTTACGAAGAACGGCACGATTACGCTCGCTGTCGATCGCATAACCGGTGATGACGGCGATTGGATATCCTACTCGGTGCGGGACTCCGGTATCGGTATGACTACGGCGCAAATCGCAAATCTATTCCAGGCCTTTACACAGGCTGACGCCTCGATGACACGGAAATATGGCGGCACTGGTCTCGGGCTGGCCCTCAGCCGTCGACTAGCAGTGATGTTAGGTGGCGACATCACGGTTCAAAGTGAGATCGATCGTGGCTCAACCTTTACAGTCACCCTTCCAATAATTGCCGATGAGCCGCCTTCCATGAGCCACGCCAACGATGAACCAACAAGTGCATTGCCACCGCAGCAACTATCAGTATCGACTGTTTGATCGACGGCCTGGTATACGTCATCTCGATTCACCATCACATCTCAAGGCGTGCGTGGACAACACCTTCCTGCCAATCATAGCGCGTATGGAAACCGAGCGTTTGAACGACACGCCGCATGCCCGGATTCTCCGGCAAAATCTCTGCAATGATCGCAGAGATTTGCTCGTCTCGCCCAATCGCTACCAGACGGCCCAGCAATTCAGTTCCTAACCCTTGTTGTTGGTACGGGTCGGCGATTAGAATGGCAAACTCAGCCTCAGATGTGCCCCGTATTTTACTCAGGCGTCCCACCCCCAGGATCGCGCGACCAGTTTCGGGGTCGTCTCGTTCAGCCACCAACGCCATTTCACGATCGTAGTCGATGAAGCAGATGCGCGTCAGGCGTTCGTGTGCGATGCGCTGATCAAGATTGAGGTGGTGGAAATAACGCGTGTACACCGTACCTTCCCCAAGCGTGTGGTGGAAGGCAACCATCAGCGGCTCGTCTTCAGCCCGGATCGGGCGTATCGTGATCGGCGTCCCATCGCGGAGCGTCCATGGCCTGGCATATTGCAGTGGATAGGGCCGAATAGCCGAACGCGGCAAATCCGCGTCGGCGATGCGCCCGTCGTGCAGCCATACCGCCGCGCCAAGTGCAACGACCCCGTCGACCGTTATGTTGAGTGGATCGATGATGATTTCGCGCAAGCGGCGCTGTTCCACGACGAGTCGGCTGAAACGCACCAGAACTTGTTCCAGAGACGCAAGATTGAGGGAGCCATGCCCTGCCTTCAGCGCCCCATAGAAACGCGTTTGTTCCAGCATCCGCCGCGCGAGGGTAGTATTGAGCGGTGGCAATGCCAGTGCAACGTCGTCGAACAGTTCCTTATGTGCTCCACCAATACCACAGCGCAGAACTGGGCCAAATTGCGCGTCAATGGTTGAACTGAGCGCCAGGACGATATCTTCGATGCGTGCGGTGCGGAACTCCGCTGCGATCCCATAGGCGGCCAGCAGTTGCATCGTTTCATCGTCGGTGAGTTGGATACGACCCTCGTTGCATACATCTTGTAGCAGACGTTCGACCTCCCCCGCATCGGCGACATCGTGTGGTTCGCTGGCAAGGATGGGTGTTTCGTACAGTGCTCGAAGGTTATAGGTGTACTGCCACATGTTGCAAAACATGCGTGCAGCAGTATCAGGATATGGCAGCGTCGGGATGTTTGCACGGTTGAGGGTATCTTCGGCGGCTGCGACCTGTTCGCCGCCCATCCATGAGGCAAGCAATGGTCTGCGACCGTCCCTGTACTGGACGACATGCTGAGCGACCGCTTCGGGGGAAGCAGTACCTTGCGCCGAGAAGATCACCAGTGTGCCGTCACTACCTCGATCCTGTGCGAGAATCCGCAGTACCTTCTCCCAACGTTCTGGCTCAGCATCTCCCAACACATCGATCGGATTAGCTCGGCTCCAATGCGTCGGAAGCAGTGCTTCAAGCTCGCGCAGGGTTTCAGGAGCGAGCGTCGCAAGCTCACCACCTCGCTCGATCAGGGTATCGGTTGCTAACACGCCTAGCCCTCCGGCGTTGGAAACGATTAGCAGACGTGGTCCTTGCGGCCGTGGTTGTTTCGCCAGCGCATCGACCATCGCAAACAAATACCCCAGAGTTTCGATTCGGAGCACGCCACAGCGTCGAAATGCAGCATCTAGCACCGCGTCGCTGCCCGTGAATACACCAATATGCGCTTCGGCTGCTTGCGCGGCCTCCGTTGTGCGTCCCGCTTTGATCACGATGATCGGTTTCGTGAGGGCAACTTCGCGTGCCGCCCCTAAAAAGGAACGGGCATCGCCGATGGATTCCATGGCGATCACAATCGCTTCCGTCACTGGATCATCGCCTAGATAGTCGATCAGGTCACCCCAGTCGATGTCCATCATCGAGCCAACCGAGACAAAGGCACTAAATCCAATGTTTTCCCGCGCACCCCAATCCAGAATCGCCGCTCCCAGTCCACCGCTTTGGCTGATCAGAGCAAGTGACCCTGAACGAACCGCCGTTGGCAGGAACGTGGTGTTGAACCCGGTGCCTGGCCTGATGATGCCCTGGCAGTTCGGCCCGAGGACACGTAGCCGACCGCGTCGCGCACCTTCGAGTGTTGCTTGTTCGAGTGCAGTACCAGCCGGGCCACGCTCCCTAAATCCCGCCGAGATAACGATGGCAGCTTTGACGTTTGCTTGGGCACATGCCGCGACGATCGAGGGGACCGTTTCTGCAGGCGTCACGATGACAGCAAGGTCGACCGCAGCCGATACGGTGCTGATGTCGGGATACGCGATCATCCCATCAACCGCCTTATGGTGAGGATTGACCGCGAATACCTGCGCATGCCCTCCTTTCAGATTACGCAACACAGCCAGGCCCACACTGCCGGGTTGCTCGGTGGCTCCAATGACCGCAACGGTTTTGGGGGCAAAAAAAGCGTCAAGGGTCGAGCGCTCGTAGCCAAGCGCATCATGCACAGAACGTGTCGGCGAGCGCTGCGTCATGGGACCTTTTTGAACTGACCACCGACCACCACGCCCAGAGGGCACCCGCGACCACTCGAGACGAAAGCAAAACCCTCCGCAATCAGTTGTTTCCCGTCACCCAGCACCCAATACCTCGCTTCGTTTGCTCACCGTATCCCCCAATACCCAACACCCAGCACCCAACACCTAACTCGGTACTGCCTCACGCACCCGTTGTGGAGCCACAGCTGGCTGCTCGGCGAGCGTTGCCGCCGTCAAGAGGATCAGGACGATCCAGACGATGTCGGCGAGCAACAAATGGATCAGTTGCATCGGGATCGGAGCGAGTAAAACAACGTTGAGCGAACCGACCGCCAATTGTGTTACAAACAAGACTGACAGTGCCCGGCTGAACCGGCGGGTATCGGGGTTGGGCCGAGCAACGCGCGCGAGTGCTCCGAGAACGACGAGGTAAACTGCAGTTCCGAATGCAATAGTAGGATGTAAGAACCGCAGCCTGATCAGAAAATGGGCCGTTGGCGAAAAGTCGTCCCTAATTCCCTGAGCCAACGACCCCGACGGAAACAGCGTATCGCCGAGCGCTGCAACCGCACCACTCACGCCGAGCATGAGTGTCGCCGCGCATCCTAGCAAAAGCAACCACAGGATGCTGCCCTGGCCGCGTAGCTGCATCGGCCGTCCTCCCGATGCCCACCATGCCGTCAACGTGAGGGCTGCTACCAGCAGAAAGGTATTGGCAAGGTGTACCGACATAAACAGCGCGCGGGCAATTGAAGCGTTGTCGGCGACCAGCGAAAACAACACCAGCCCGGCTCCGACCAATGCCTCGGTGATGATAAAGAACAATGAAAGTGCGGCACCACGACGTACGATATGGCGCTTGGGAAAGGTGCGGAAGGCGGCAACAGCGAGACCGACTACCAGAATCAGCGCAATGCCACTCGTGAATCGATGCGAAAACTCAATCAGCGTTTCGACGCTCGGCGAACGTGGGATGACCTGCCCATTACACAACGGCCAATGGCTGCCACAGCCCGCGCCTGAGCCCGACGCGCGAACAAACGCGCCCCACACAATAATTCCGAGATTATAAACAAGGACCGACCAGGAAAAGAAAACAAAACGGCGATTGACCATAGCTATATTCCTATGCGCGCAGCGCGCGGGGAGCGCTTCCGGTTAGGGTGTATGTTACACCAAAACGCCGCCGTGGGGAATGAATCTGACTGCCATCACGGCCCTTCGCGTTCTATCTTTTGGACGATCTGCGCCATAAAGTGGGCGTTGGGAATCAACGAGACAGTACCATCGTCATCACGAACGCTCGTAACCGCATGACCGATGTGCTCGATCGTGCCCGAGGCACCATCGAGTCGAACGCGGTCCCCCTCTGCCAGTCCCTCCGCGATATAGCGGCCAGCCACGATGTTTTGTGATAGCTCACGCAGACCGAGTCCAACGGCGAGCGCTGCTGCCAGCACCACGCCTCCCAGGACGAGCACGGCGATGACGATCAAAATCGTCACATCGATCTCGAGGACTGCGGCTACCAGTAGGACGGTGACAAAGATCACGCTGTACCGGACGAAGGTACGCAAACCTCCCGCTCGCGCTATGCCGGCATTTGCGAGTGCCTGGCCGGTTAGCTCGGCCAGAAGACCGGCAGCGGCGGTGCCCAGAAAAAGCAACAAGACACCCAGCAGTGCACGAGGTGCGAACAAAAAGACCTGATTCAGCGTGCCTGCCAGGAACTCCAGCCCCAGGTTTCCGAGGGCAGTCAGCAGTGTCAACACCAGGATACCGTAGAAGATCAGCGTTCCAACGAGCATGGAGGGCGAGCGCTGGACATTGCGTTGCTTCAGAATTGAGGTCACGCCTGCACGCTCGCCGAGGTGGTCAAACCCAAGGTGCTGTAAGAGCCAGGTGCTGACACGCCGTGCGATGAATGCGAAAATGATCCCGCCGACCAGAACAAGGAGCGCACCGACCACACGCGGGACATACAGGATCGCGAGGTTTTGAAGTTGGTCCACCAGGAGGTCTCCTTAGCGCAAACCCAGGTAAAAGATGATCGCCCGCCCGTACGCCCCGGCGAGATCATAGGTAAAATTGGTGATTCGTGTGAGGTAGTGCGTGACGACAACCTGCCGCATGATGCGGGTCGAAAGATCCGCAGGCGTACGAAGATCTTCGGTTGCGGCTATCGTGAACAACACGAAGAGACGCTGGTAACGGGCCAGCTCGGCCCGCAACTCTGCGGACTCTGCCAGGGCCGCCTCGACCTTCGCTCGATCGTCGTCCAGGAGTTCGCCGGTGACGTAGGCTGGCAGCAGCTCTTCTACGTTCACGTCAATATCTCCTTCAACCGCTCACGTCCACGATGTGCCCACCCCTTCGCAGTTCCTTCCGGCACGTCAAGGATGCTTGCGACCTCTCCGTAGCTATATCCTTCTAGATCGCGCAGGATCACGGCGACGCGATGATTGTGCGGTAAGATCTGCAACGCACGGTGCACAGAGGCCACAGCATCAGCCCGCATCGCTGCCGCTTCGGCGCTCGGCGTTAGGGGCAACTGGAGTTCATCCAATTCTTCCACGGGCTGTCGACGATCGCGTGCATTGAGGCTAACGTTCACCGCGACCCGAACCAGCCAGGTTTTGAAGGCACTCTGCTGGCGAAAGCTGTCCAACCGTGTATAGGCTCGAAGAAAGCTTTCCTGCGCGGCGTCTGCGGCATCGTCGACGTCGATCAGGATGCGTACACAAACGCGATATACCGCTACTTGGTGGCGCTGCACTAATACCCCAAACGCCCGACGGTCACCTCGCTGCGCACGTGCAACAAGCTGCGGATCGTCCTCTTCTTCTATATTAGACAGATCCAGCTGCGCCTCCGTTACACATCTGCACCGGCTACGTGGGTATTCGCGCCAGTCAACGCCTAGTATAGAGTATTTTGGGGCCACTCATCCGTGCGTCATTCGTCGCTTCATCGATTGCGATGTTCAAAGGCGACGTTCATGTATCGGTGCACAACACGCAATAAAAATGGCACCAATCGTTGCCTGTTGGGAGGTTGGTTGTTGGTGGATGCCAATTGAGTTCTGCAATATGTTCAAAACTGGTGTAACGCTTTGATCGCCTCGGCTGTCTAATACACCGAGAGAGGAATCGAAGGAGCAGCGCATAGCGATAAGCAAGCTACGCGGGGAAACTCTCCGCGTAGCTATGCGCTGCGTTCCTTTGATCGATGGCATCCGTTGTAGCAAATGTGCTGCAACCGGCGAGAAGGAAGGAAGAACATGACACCTATTCAGGACTGGGGCGAAGCGATCCGTACGTCGGTCGCGTCCGCGTTGGCTTTGTTTCTGGGAGCAATTCCCAGGATCATCGGTTTCGCAGCAATTCTCATCATCGGCTGGATCATTTCTGGGCTTCTGTCGAAGGCAGTCGCTGCGGTGCTTCGCGCTATACGCTTTAATGATCTTGCCAACCGCTCAGGTTTCACCGGCTTCGTCCAGCAAATGGGCGTGAAACATGACCCTGCTGGCGTGATCGCCGATGTCGTACGCTGGTTCGTTCGACTGATCGTGCTCGTCGTCGCCTTTGACGCGCTCGGGCTACCGGCTGTCTCGCAGGTGCTTCAGGGTCTGCTGCTCTGGCTACCAAACCTGGTGGTCGCGTTGGTCATTCTGGTCCTTGCTGGTCTTGCGGCCAATGCGCTCGCCGACTTGATTCGTGGCGCGACCGGACGAGCTGGCTTCAGCAACCCCGATCTCCTGGCGAACGTCGCACGTGTCGGCGTGTGGGGGTTTGCAATTGTGGCGGCCGTCAATCAAATCGGCATCGCCCAGACCCTCGTCAACACGCTGTTCATGGGCTTGGTCGGTGCCCTCGCACTTGCGCTTGGATTAGCTTTTGGACTAGGTGGGCGTGATACGGCGGCCGAGATCGTCCAGACATGGTACCGGCAGGGACAGGAAGCAGCACCAAAGCTGGAGCAGGCGGCCGCAGCGGCCAAGCAGCAGGTGCAAGGTGGCAGCGACAACGTGCGGACCTATGGTTCTGACCCGCAACCACTTCAGCCGCGTTCAAGCTAAATCGAAGGGTCGGGCCGCAGGTATCCACGCCTGCGGCCGATCTGACTGTGTCACTCCGTCGGAACTGCTCATCCCTATGCTCCCTGTGTCGTGGTACAGAAACCGCTTAGAACAGCGTATGGGATTCACACGTTGGACCATCAAGGCGCATGAGGAACGCAGCAAGCAGCCAGGTAATTTAAAATGTGGAGAAGACGGCCATCCGGATGCATAAGCTGAAGGACGGTATTTGCGTGTAAGACAACATGCACTCAGGTCGTACGTAGTCTAGTGCTTTTGGACGTGGATCGCTTCGGAGAAGCCGGACGGATTTCGGGTTCGATCGCACACGGATCAATAGCGGAACGCACGGGGAGAACCATCATGGCAAAGAACGTCGTCGGTCTTTTTGATAGCATCAGCGATGCTCAGGCAGCGGTTCAAGATCTCTCACAGGCGGGTTTCACGTCGAACAATGTGACGTTCATTCAGCGCGCGTCGAGCCAACTCAACGACATATTTGGGCAGCTTGGCATCCCACAGGACGATGCAGCCACCTACCTTGAAGGCGTCCAAAACGGCGGGGGACTGGTCGTCGTCCAGCAGCTAGGAGACGACGATGCCAACCGTGTTGTCGATATTCTCAACCAGCATAATCTCGTCGATACCTCGAATCGAAGTCACTCCTCACGACAAGTGTCGGGGGGCGTCACCCAGGATGTCGAGGTGTCAACCAACACGTCCAGCACGTCGACCCGTACCAATCGTTATGATGGCGGCGAAATGGTGATCCCGATCATCGAAGAAGAGATCCATGTTGGCAAACGCGAGGTTGAAGGCGGCGGTGTGCGCGTCGAGACGACCATCGAAGAGCTTCCCGTGAGCGAGCAGGTCACGCTGCGGCAGGAAGAAGTCCATGTCGAGCGTCGTGCCGTCAACCAGAGCATCAATCCATCCGAATTCGATAGCCTTGTGCAAACTGGCACGTTCGAAGTGCGCGAACGCGACGAGCAGGCGGTGGTAAGCAAAGATGCGCGCATTGTCGAAGAGGTCGTCATCAACAAAGATGCGCAGCAGCACACAGCGACAATCGAGGATACCGTGCGTCGTACCGACGTGAATGTCGAGGAACTCTCTACGCAGAATCGTGTTTCAGCTGTCACCGAAGTTTCAAACACATCATCAAGTTCAACGGGATCCGCAAGCACTAAGAATAAGAAGCGCGGCAAGAAGCGCGGTCGGAAATAGGCTTCACGAATCCAATGTGACTAATCAGGATGTGGATGAGCGCTCATCCACATCCTGATTGATGAGTTCTGTCGGTCAGGGGTGCAATACATCAACATGATGTCACGTGGAGCAAAGGAGCAAGCGAAGGATTGATAGATAGCCTACTTCGGACTTTCCTACGACGGGACACGCAACGAGCAGCACTGGTCGAGTTAATTGGCACGTTCTTTCTGACGCTGGCCGCACTGCTTGGAGGTCATCCCTATGTTGCCGGTGTCACACTGGGCGTTTTTGTTTATGCATTCGGGCCCTTGTCTGGAACTCACCTGAATCCGGCTGTCACCGTAGCGCTGGCTTTTGGGCGTCGAATCCAGTGGGCACCAGCGGGACTCTATATCGTTGCTCAGATTATCGGTGCGATTCTGGCGCGGTTCGTGGCGGGACTGGTCGGGGACCTCGCGCCCGACTACCAGGCGGCTGGCATTTTTGCCGAATTCTTCGGCTTCGGCTTTCTGATCCTGACGGTCCTGGCGCTGACGGACGGCTATGTGCCGCAAGCTGGTAGTGGAATCGCCATCGGCGGGGCCTTGGTGGCCGGTCTGGTTGTGAGCAAAGGAGCCTTAAATCCTGCGGTCGCACTTGCGATGGGCGAAACGATTTCAGCGGGAACTTGGGTGCCACTCGTGAGTGGCATTGCGTTTGCTGCATTGTTCCGGACGCTTAAGCCTGCGAATCCAGCTTGATGCCACTACGTGGCAACGATATTGTAGGTTTACGCACATTCGTTTGACTTTCTGTACAACTCGTGCGGAAAGGTATGGAGGATCTATGCCACGTCTCCAAGGACAAAGCTCGAAGTCCGGACTCTACATCGTTGCGCTCATCCTCGTTCTGTTGGCGGTGCTCATTGCATTAGAGCTGTTGGGCATTCTCAATCTCGTGGCCACTATTGGACCTGCATAAAGGAAGGATCATATGCGCAAAGGAACCGACCTGATAGGCAAGCCCATCGTCAGTTTCGACACCGGAGAACGAATCGAACACATCCGCGACCTCATCTTCGATCAGACCAAAAATCAACTGCTTGGCTTCGTGGTTGACGAAGGCGGATGGTTCAGCACCGCGCGCGTCCTACCTTTACAAAACATCCATGCCATTGGTCCAGACACAATCATTGTTCGAAGCAAAGATGCCGTGGTCCCGGCAGATTCGGACCGGGTGATCCAGCGAATTCTCGAACGCAATAACGTGCTCAAAGGGACGACGATCGTCACCACCGATGGTCAGGACCTTGGAACGCTGGTCGATCTGTACTTTGACGAACAGACCGGTGTCATCGAAGGATACGAAGCATCCGGAGGTATCTTCGCCGATGCCTACTCCGGACGATCTTTTGTACCGGCACCGCAAACCCTAAAGATCGGCGAAGATGTTGCGTTCGTACCACCCGAAACAGCGGAGCTGATGGAAGAGCAGGTTGGCGGGCTGAAAGGTGCCACGCAGAGCGCTGTACAGACGGTTGGTGCAGCTGCCACGAATACGGATGTTGATCCTGAGCAGCAGGTCGAACAAGCGACAGGCCGACGTGTCACAAAACTGGTCCGCACGGACCAGGGATTGATCATCGCCGCACCCGGTCAGATTGTCACGGAACAGGTGATTAATCGTGCTCGAACCTACCACCTTGAAAGCGACCTTCTTGACGCTGTTGGTATAACGGCGACGGACGGCACAACTGGGGCATCCGTATCGGCGGCCGCTAGTAGTGCGAGTGATTCGGTGGCAGCGGGAGCGCAGAACGTCCAGCAGGGAGCGGCGAACCTGTGGGAGCGCATTAAGAATAAAGTAAGCGAAACCCAGGAATCGGTGACCTCGGAGCAGGAGGAGCAGCGAATCATCCGAGCCGTCGGGCGTCCGACTACGCGCGTGATTCTCGACCCGCAGGATACCGTGATCCTCAACGTGGGCGAGTTGATCACGTATGAAGCCGTGCGACGCGCACGGCAGGCTGGCGTGCTTGAGGTGCTGCTCACTTCCGTCTACGAGAAAGATCCTGAACTGTCTCAGGAGGAACAACGTGCTCCTGAACCCGGCGAAGCTTCATTGGAACAGCAACATGACAAGCAAGCGTAGTTCGAAGCGCTGAAGCCAATCCTCGCAGGGACAATTGCACTGGAGGGGCAAAGGCCATCTCGTTTGCTCCTCGAACACAAACTATGAGGAAATGCTGCAGGTAGGACCGCCACCCATGATTGCTCATGGGTGGCGGACTTACCACCCATGTCACGGATCGCGCGTACGGTGTGAGGAGAGAAAGCGATGGAAACCATACCATGTGACCGATGTGGAGGAAATGGGCTTGTTCCCGTTCCGGGAAACGCTCCCTCGGGGACCGGGCGTTGTCCGACATGCAAAGGCTTGGGCCAGATCGAACGACCTACCGAGGAAGCAGATCAGCCACAAGATCGTGCCGATATGATGCAACAAACACCTGAAGGTGATTCATCGCCTTAGGAAGCAGAGTAATTTTCATTTACCGGGACGTTCGCTGTGTGCGCTTCGATCAGTGACAACTGCGTGCCGTTTCCGCATCGTGATGGTTGGTAGAAGAAAGGATCCTGTACTATGCCGGCGCGCATTATGGTAATTGAAGATGCCCCCGAAATGCTTGAACTATTTCAGGAGTTGCTGCAAGACGAAGGGTATGAGGTATTTCCGTACGGCCACGATATCGACGACCTCGGTGAGATCGAGCGTATCCGGCCTGACCTGATTATTCTGGATTACATCATGGATGGTGCAGTCGTGGGGCGGCCCCTCCTCAAACGGCTGAAGACCTTTTCCGCTACTGCTTCGATCCCAGTGATCATCTGTACTGCTGCTTCCAACGCAGCACAAGCAGCGTTGGAAGCAGATCATCTGGCCAGCAGGGTTCGGCTTGTTGCCAAGCCCTTCGACGTAGAAGATTTGCTTACCGCCGTTCAGGAAACCCTGGCTATGCAAGACCAGAACGGAGACCGTGACCAGTCATAAACATCCTTCGTGCGGATCTTCGATGCTAGGTACTTCCGTCTAACTCACGCCAGCGCTCGTCGAAACAGTGTGAATGATCATCAGAGCCTATCGCTCACTACCTTGGTACGATAGTGACGAGTATTGTCATTAATCTAAGGCAATGGCATCGACGGACACGAACGTCCGCTTTGTGTAGCCGATTTCTACGTACGTACCACTTCTTGATAATTGTTGATTCATGATGGCATGACGGTTGCAAGCATTCTGCGCTTGTTCGATCCTCTAAGCTAGGAACGAGGTTTTCCCAAGGAAGGTGCAAACCGGACGAGCGCGGTGATGTTGTGTAGACACTCCAGCGAAGGCATCGGAGTGCCCATTGTTGTGGTCGATGATCACGCAGTGTATCGATCGGGGTTTAGATGAAGGGCTGCGCCTGCGTAGTCCTAGCATGACGGAGAAATGTATGGGGGGAAAGCAGACAGGTCGTGTTGCTGCCTATCGGACGCCCTTGGTTGCCTATGTCGAGGAATCCCGTCCGCTGCTACGTGGCTGGCTCCACGCAGCAGCGGCAGTTGCATCGGTGGCTATGACCGTAGCCTTTGTATCGATGATTCCACTTGACCGAGCGCACACGATGTCAATTCTGATCTTTGCGCTCAGTATGGTGATGTTGTATACCAGCAGCGCTGTGTATCATCTACGCAACTGGCGGGGGCGAGCCGATAAGGTACTCCAAATCGTCGACCATGCCATGATTTTTGTCTTGATCGCAGGAACCTACACACCGCTGTGTGTCGTCGTACTCAGCGGACCGTTACGTGTTGGTCTGCTTGTCCTGGTGTGGAGCCTCGCAGTGTTGGGTGCCGTTGGTGGTGTGTTCACGTTTCATCTGCCACGCTGGAGTATGACGCTGCTCTACGTGTTGATGAGTTGGGTCGGGCTGATTGCCCTGCCCGAGTTGTTCCGCCGCCTCCCACTCGCCGCTTTGGCTATGTGCCTTGTTGGAGGCATCCTGTACATGATCGGTGCAGTGATCTATGCTCTGCGTCGCCCCAATCCATTCCCGCACGTCTTCGGCTTTCACGAGCTCTTTCATCTGTTCGTCATCGCAGGTAGCGTATCATTTGCAGTGCTCATATGGGTATGGGTGCTGCCTCTTGCGCGTATCTGAACGAGGTATGGCTCCTGATCAGGCTGACGGCAATCATATCAGTGAACTTTAAGGATATGAGGCTGTTGGATTGACATAGAACATGAAGGAGCGAGGCCATACCTGATGGGCCTCGCTCCTTCATGACATATCTAAACGTTGCTAGGTCTTAAATCAACCTAGCGCCCGCTTAAGAATCGCTGTGCTGCTGTCGCCGCAATGCCAGCCAAGGCAGCCTTTGCGAGTGGGTTGCCGAGCAAACCACCAGCTCCGCCCATTCCGCCACCACTCATTCCGCCACCGCCCAGCAGACTACCGGCAGCACCAGCAAGGCCGCCGCCGCCACCGCCGAGAAGTTGTCCGAGTAGATTTGGCTGCTGCTGGTGAATTTGACCGGTCATCTGCGCCAGATAACGCGGATCTTGTAGGCGGTCATCGATTCCATCGCGGTTGATATCGGGGAAATTAACGCCTTGCTGCTGTGCATACTGCTGCAACTGCCGTCCGAACTGCTGACGTTCTTGAGGAGCTAATCGTGAATAAGACTCTTGGGCTGCCTGCTCATACATTTCGGGGGAAAGGTGCGGGGCAATCTGCTGGTAATGATTGCGCACCTCATCATCGGAAATACCGTCGTAGGGTGAACCCTGATTATAGCGCTGCGTGAAATCCTGGATCTGCTGGCGCTGTTGTCCACCGCCCAGAATGTTTTGCAAAATGTCCACGTCTCTCTCCTTCTCTTCATAGCGACACATGCATGTCCTGATTACATAAGGTATGCAAAAAGTGTGCCACCTGCCCTTTTCTTGCCTCATCTCTTGAGATAACACCCGCGTTGTTGATGAAATTGACAAGCATGAGCATGGCATCCATAATTGCTACGTGGTATTCAAATAATAAGTATTCATAAGATGATCAGGCGTCCTATCGCCTGATCATGGGGACCGTTGAACCTTCAAAGGCAACCTCCAGGTGCATCGGCGCACACCATAAAATGAAAATGCCGAGCTCGTCAAATGCTTCGGTTAAGGAAGCCGCAGCAAAGACGGTGAGCGGTCCAGTTGCTCCGGTAGCCGTCGTGGTTGCGGTATCAGCCGCTACGGTAGCAGTTTTCATAACCGCTGTTGTAGGATTGGCTGTGATTGTTTCTGCGGTCACAGCAGCTAGCGTCGGAGTTGTCGGGATTGCTGCTGTTGGTTCTGGTGCCAGTGTTGCTATCGGAGCGGATTCAGGCGTTGCCGTCGCAGCGGCAGCTTCAGTTGGTGCAGAAGTTGGAGCGGGCGCTGTTGTTGCCTCGGTCGTCGTTGGTGCGGCTGGGGAGCCACAGGCAACGAATGCGATCATTGCCCAGCATACAAATAAACCACGAAATACCTGCATAGAAACGCTCCTTTGTAAGTGACCACCGACCATCGACCACTGACCACGGGAGACGAACCTCGTCATTTTCATTTTATGGTGTGCGCCGATGCACCTGGAGGTTGCCTTTGAAGGTTCAACGGTCCCCATGATC
>QQTW01002105.1_pt1 | contig 14322 bp, 16 predicted proteins | sample 1904831 | NCBI WGS metagenome assembly QQTW01 (sample SAMN09435610, study PRJNA476489) | Subsurface metagenome, whole genome shotgun sequencing project. | reverse complement strand
GAGATCTCGAAAAGCAAGGAATTATTCAACGCCAAGCACGTCAATTCATCGTTTCGCATGACGTACCCCCCTTCTGGCATTATGAAATCTAGGGGGTATAAGGACAAGGGAAAATTACAAATTGCGAATTAATTATACGGTGCATCACAAATGCCCGATACACTTACAACTAAGCATAAAAATCATGCTTGCTGGTAGTCTAGTTATGCTTCTTTACAAGCTGCGATCGCATCACAAATTATGCAAGCCCAAGCAAACTACCAGCAAGCATTAGCTGTCGGTTTTCAGATGCATAGCTAAACCAGTACCAGCTACCCTATTAGCAACAATTATTGAACTGACTGAACAACACACAAGTTCACAAGAGCATTACAGCAACATTAGTCTGTGTCACTGATGCCTGATGTAACCATAGCATTTGTCAATTGTTGAATTTTGAGTTCTATTTTTTATCAACAGGCTTTGACCACACTCAAACTACACTGGTAGAGACAACCTGCAGCGAGTGCTGTTGAAAGTTAAGTGTTAAGATTTAACAACCTTCACCCAGCGTCTATCGCAACTACCACCCGCATGGCATTATTTGTCTGAAAGCAGTATAAACAAAGCCAAGTATGCAAGAACCACCACCACGTTTTTGGGAACAACTAAATAACTTATTGTTAGTTCGCTTTTTGTTACTTTTTGCTTCGGGTTGGGCTTTTGTCCAGCTTTTAGCATACTTTGAAACTGTTATTGTTATCTTCAGTTTTGCCGCAATTTTGGCTTTTTTACTTGGCTATCCCGTGCAATGGCTACGTCGTTTTTTACCGCACGGGATAGCAGTTATTGTAGTTTTCTTGCTCAGCTTTGTTCTTATTAGTGGTCTTACAGCTACAGTAGGCTTATCAGTTGTATCTCAAGCACAACAATTGTTTAATAGTGTAACTGTATTTTTAAATTCTCTAATACCGCTAACAGAGCGATTAGAAGAATTTCTGCTTAACCGCAATATTCAGGTAGACTTGAATGCTATTCAACAGCAATTAGAAGACCAAATTTTGTCGGGGCTTAGTGCAGGAATTACTTACAGTTTATCAACAATACAAATATTTTTTGCTAACTTTGTTACTTTAATATTAATTGCAGTTGTGGCTTTGTTCATGCTTCTTGATGGGCAAAGACTATGGATTCTTGTACTTAAGTTAGTACCAAAAAAAGTACGAGGTCGCTTTGCAACTATAGTTAAACGCAAGTTTTTAGGCTTTGTTAGAGGTCAACTGATTTTGACTTTCTTTTTGACTTCTTCTACTTTTATTGTCTTCTTGGTTTTAAAAGTACCTTTTTCATTGATTTTAGCAACTATAGTTGGTGTTCTTGATACAATTCCTGGGATTGGAGCCTCATTAGGAGTTAGTATCATTTTTTTGCTCGTCTTGTCTCAAAATGTTTGGCTAGCCTTCAAAGTTTTAATTGTTTGCATTATCTTGCAGCAAATCCAAGATAATTTGATTTCACCTAGGGTTATGCAAGGTGCGGTTAATATTAATCCCGTTGTGATATTTTTTGCATTATTAGTGGGTGCTAGAGTAGCAGGATTGCTGGGGATTTTTATTGCTATTCCTGTCACTGGTGTAATTGTCAGCTTTTTTGAAATTGATGAAATGAAAGCAGAAACATAAGTAAGAAGCTACTCTTTCAATCTGTAGATTTACTGTTTTGTCTGTCATTTGTCATTGGTTCAGCATCAATAACTTTAGCCTCAGCACCTTTGTTTCGACATTTAGCTTACTAGGTACTAGAATTGAGTTTTAGGTTACTCAAGTGGCATAGACTGGAATCTAGAACTTGTATCACTATGTAAAGAAGGCTTTGCGAATCGATGCTGGCAAGTAGCCCGGCAATGCCCACCTTACCTTAAGGAAGAGGCGTAAAACGAGCGAAAAGTTTGTCTTTTTTTCGCCATAAATGGAGAGGTCTTACACCGATGCGCGATTTTAGATTATTTCTTTTAATCCAAGGCTCCAAAATCTAAAATTGCCGCTTGTCAGCCCAATTCATAACTGGTAATTAGTCGGGGGCTTGGAACTACAATCAACAATTGCTCCGGCGCGAAATTGTGAATTGTTTGGTCAGTTTCACAAATTATTCATATTCATTGCTTACCTTAAAATCACAATCTTATAACACCAATTTATAGTTGACGAAATAATTTATATATGATATAATATAACGTTTGCCATGCAGCTAGTTTGAACAGCCGAGACTTTTCTGCCTTAACTGTAAAGAAATATGTAAAGCTGTAACAAGATTAAACATGGTGCAGGAATTCGGTAGTGTAAGGGCAATTACGAATTATCAAGTTTAAGTGCGGATGATTACGAATTATTCTGTATTGACGCAGCAGGATCGATACTGAGCGAACAAAAATGTTTAATGTCAAAACATCGCAAACATCAGATATCAGCACGCAAACTTTACCTAGCCAGAAAAATTCCCCTTTAGTTCTAGTAACAGACGATGAAGAGGCGGCGCGATCTTTACTGCGTATGCTGATGGAACAAGAGGGATATCGGGTTGTAGAAGCCTGCAACGGTAAGCAGTGCCTAGAAGCCTACACTACCTGCCATCCAGATATTGTCCTGTTAGATGCCATGATGCCTGTGATGGATGGCTTTACCTGCTGTCAGAAATTGGTGGAACTGGCAAAGAGAAATTATACACCCGTGTTAATGATTACTAGCCTTCAAGATACAGAATCAGTCGATCGCGCATTTGCAGCGGGTGCAACTGACTACGTTACCAAGCCGTTCCACATAGACGTGCTATGTCAGCGAGTGCGTCGTCTGATTCAGCAATCCCAGCTTTATCAGCAAGTGCAGCAGCTTAACGCCGACTTGGAATGCCAAGTGCAGAAACGCACAGAGGAGTTGCAGCAAGCACTAGAGTTTGAAGCAACGCTGAAACGGATTGCAGATAAGGTACGCGATAGCCTGGATGAAGCCCAGATTTTAGCAACAGTGGTGCAGGAAATCGTCCTGACTTTAGGAGTTCGCGCTTGCAATACTTCGATGTACGACCTCGATCGCGGTGCGTCTACTGTTCAATACGAGCAAGCCACTGCTGGGTTTGCATATCACGGTCGGATTTTGGAGATGGCAAATTTTCCTGAACTTTACGATCGCCTACTTCAAGAAGAGTATTTTCAATTTTGCTCGATCCCGATCAATCCCAACCGAGGACGGGTGAGTATGTTAGCTTGTCCAATTTTTGACGATAGAGGAGTTTTGGGCGATCTGTGGTTGGTAAATCAAGCAGATTATAGCTTCAATGAGTTAGAAATTCGTTTGGTGCAGCAGGTGGCGAATCAGTGCGCGATCGCTATTCGTCAAGCCAGACTCTATCAAGCAGCGCAAGCACACGTAGCAGAACTTCAAAAACTAAATCAACTCAAAGATGACTTTTTGTCTACCATTTCCCATGAATTACGCACCCCCATTACCGCCATCAAAATGGCAATCCAAATGTTACAAGTTGCCATTAATAGCGAAGGTGAGTTACAAGAGAAACACAAAAAGATTACCGAATATCTATCGATTTTGCAAAGCGGGTGCGAACAACAAATCAAGCTGATTAACGATCTGCTGACTCTGCAACAATTAGAAAGCGGGGAACAAATCTTAGATCGTTCAGCGATCGATCTGCATATCTGGTTGCCGCCAGTTGTGGCAAAGTTTCAAGAGCGTACTAGCAGGATGCAGCAGAATCTCCATCTTGACTTACCTGCCAATTTGCCCATCCTTTTTTCCGATTCCTCCAGTGTAGAGTCGATTGTGACCGAGTTGCTGACAAATGCCTGTAAATACACACCTGCCAACGAACAGATCCACGTTGCACTCAGCGCTAGCTCAACTCATATCCAACTCAGCGTCACTAACTCAGGAATAGAAATTCCCACTTCTGAGCTTGAGCGAATTTTTGACAAATTCTACCGCATTCCCACTTCTGACCGTTGGAAACACAGAGGTACTGGATTAGGACTAGCGCTGGTGAAAAAGCTGGTGGGGCATATAGGCGGCTTGATTCGAGTTGAGGCTACCGCCGGAAAAACCTGCTTTACTGTGGAGTTGCCTATTAATGGGTAAGAGGATCGATGTAAGAGGTAAGGGGAAAAACAATTACCGCGTTCCCACTTCAGACTTCAGACTTTAGACTTCTCTAGTACCTTAGCTATGTTGGAGCAAAGCAAATCTGACTGTAAAGATTGCCAAAATCCCAGAATTGATTGTCCTACCTGCTGGGGGTAAAAGAAGTGAAAAAAGTGACCTCCTTGGGGACATGACCACAAGAAATCGCCTTCTTTTAACCAAGGCTGCCATCCTTGCAGTATCTGGGGTTCTACAATTGTGTCATCCTGGCAACCACAAATCATCAATGGTACTGAAACACCACCAGGAAGGAGACTTTGATGCCCAAACAGAGAGTGAGGTGAAAGCGAACAATTCAAGTCTTGCTCCAAAATATTAACTAATTTGGCGATGGTACATTCATCGTGATAGCCAAACAAGTTATAAACCATCGCTTTAAGAGTTGCTCGGCGACTCAACAGCCGCCGATGAACGTAGTAGTGTGCTTGCCAGTCAATGCCTGGGTGAACGCCCACACCTAATAAAGTCAAAGACTTTACTTTCTCTGGATATTGACGCGCATATAGTAGCCCTAGCAAACCACTAGTGCTGTGACCGATCAAATGCACTGGACGATCGAGCGCTTGAAGATAATCGTGTAGCAGTTCCCCGGCTACATTTAGCGAACAAGCTTCATCCTCTGTTTGGTAATATTCCCAACGAGCAATGGATATGTCCTTAGCCAAGCAACCCAGCAGTAGGCGATCGAAACATTGCAAACTTGGGCTTGTACTCAACCACAAACTATCTGGTAATTTAGACATCAAAAATCCTTGAAAAATCATTTGAATGATGAATGATGAATGATGAAGCAGGGTGGGTAATGCCCACCGTCGCCACTTGAGCAATGATGAAGTAGGGGGTTGTCAGGGCGATCGCAAATTACTGGTGTCATTTTCTGATTCCTTGAGAATCTTTTTCATTTTTTGTTAGTAAAAAGCTGGAAAATAGTTGCAATTAATAGAATTTAGACATCAGGGAAAGGATGTAGATGCAAACCAGATCGGCAAGAAGGCGATCGCAAACACCGAGGTCATTGTCTACCACAGCACCGCCTGCACCCAAGACGATCGCGCAAGGCTCGTTCATTAGTTTTGCCGTAAACCTTACAAGTTCAATTACAGCCATTGTTCCAGCCCAGCAAGGAATGTCAGCAGCATTTTGTTCCACTGGCAGTGGACTCATAGAAGCAGTTGTCACAGCTATTGCCTCTGTTGAGAAAGATATTCAACAATCTGACGAATCAGCTTACAGCATTATCGTGCTTGTTGACAATAGTTTTTATTAAAATTCCTAGGAAGATGAGAAATTAGCGATGCACAAGACGAAATCAGGAAAAACTGAAATTATAGGCTCTTGTTAGATCTTTGCTTCTGGCAAGACTTAAATAAGCTCGGTAATATAAGCAGGCTTGCTTTACCAGATGAAGCGAGAAGTTGAAAGCCCGCGTCATTCATGCGGGGGATGAAAACTGAACGGCTACTTTAGTAGCTTTCAATATTATGCTACACTAACAAGCGTAAACTTTTAACTAAGTCATGCTAGTATACGAATTCAAGTTATGTGGTAAACAGCAGCAGTACAACCTCATAGACGAGGCAATTCGTACTGCAAAATTTATCCGTAATAGTTGTGTTCGCTACTGGATGGATGAAAAAGGAAAAGGAAAATACGATTTATCGGCATACTGTAAAGTCTTAGCTAAAAACTTTGAGTGGGCGGGAAAGCTAAACTCAATGGCAAGACAAGCTTCTGCTGATAGGGCATGGTCGTCTATTGTTAGGTTTTATAATAATTGCAAAAAGAAAGTACCAGGTAAAAAAGGTTTTCCTAAATTTGTCCGTACTGGTCATTCTGTTGAGTACAAAACTTCCGGGTGGTCGCTATCGTCAAATCGTAAATATATCACCCTAACTGACGGGTTTAAGATTGGCAAACTGAAATTAATCGGCACTTACGATCTGCATTTCTACCAAATAGAACAAATCAAAAGAGTTCGTTTGGTTAAGCGTGCTGATGGATGCTACGCCCAGTTTTGTATTGACGCTGATAGAAATATTAAGACAGTTCCTACTAAGAAAACTATAGGTTTAGATGTAGGACTATCTCATTTCTTGACTGACTCTAATGGGGAGAAGATAGAAAATCCCAGACACTTGAGAAAGAGTGAGAAGTCTCTAAAAAGACTACAGCGCTCAGTATCTAAGAAGTTTAAAAAGCCAAAGGCAAAAGGAGATAAACAATCTAGTAACTACAAAAAAACTAAGGACAAGTTAGCTCGTAAACACTTGAAAGTCAGTAGGCAGCGTAAAGATTTCGCCGTGAAATTAGCGAGATGCGTAGTTCAGTCAAACGACTTGATAGCCTACGAAGATTTGCAAGTGCGAAACATGGTGAGAAATAGGAAACTAGCTAAAAGTATTAGTGATGCTGGGTGGTCACAGTTTAGACAATGGCTTGAGTATTTTGGCAGGGTTTTTGGCAGAATAACTATCGCTGTACCTCCACAATATTCAAGTCAAGAGTGTTCAAATTGTGGTGAAGTTGTCAAAAAAGCCCTATCAGAAAGAACGCATATTTGTAAATGTGGTTGTACTTTAGATAGAGATGAAAACGCAGCACTAATAATATTAGCTAGGGGATTAAGTACTGTAGGGCATACAGGAACTTGGGAACTCGATTCCCTAAACACTTCAGGACAGATCGACCTCTGCGAGCGTAGATGAGAATCTAACAGATAAGTTGGCTGGATGAATGAAGAATCCCCCGACTTTAACGTAAGTGGAGTCGGGGGAGTGTCAAAATTGGTTTTGTGGTTGCAAAAGTTAAAACTCTAAAACTATCTTGTGGCAAGAGTTAGACAATCCAAAATCTAAAATCGTATTAGCCCTATGCGCCTGACTTATTTTGGAGCCAACAGCTGGCTGATTGAACTAGGACAGCAGCGAATACTAATCGATCCCTGGTTAGTTGGTTCCTTGGTGTTTGGTAATCTCAACTGGTTGTTCAAAGGTCAGCGAAGTAAACCGCTGGACGCGATTCCAGATCGAATAGATCTGATTGTATTATCTCAAGGGTTAGAAGATCACGCCCACCGCCCGACCTTGGAGCAGTTGAGCCGCACAATTCCCATTGTTGCTTCTGCTAGTGCAGCAAAGGTAGTGCAGCAGTTGGGCTATACGCAAGTAGCAACCCTGACTCCCGGTCAAACCTTCACCCTTGGCGATCGAATCGAAATCCGCGCCTTACCAGGTGCGCCGATTGGACTCCAGGTAGAAAACGCTTATCTGCTGAAGGACAAAGATAGCGGTACGAGTCTTTACTACGAACCGCATGGATTTCCCGCTGCTGAAGTGAAAAATTATGCCCCAGTGGATGTGGTTATTAGTCCGGTAGTTAACCTAGAGTTACCGCTGGTGGGGGCGATTATCAAGGGAAGTAAAACGGCTTTACAGCTGGCTCAATGGCTGCGTCCACAAGTTTTTCTGCCGACCGCGGCTGGTGGGGATGTCGAATATGAGGGATTGGTGAATTCTCTTTTACGTACTGTTGGTAGTGTCGAGGAACTGCGATCGCAATTTGCCCAGAATAATTTATCAACCCAGGTAATTGACCCGCGACCGGGAGAATCTATTGAAATATAATTTGTCATTTGTCATTTGTCATTTGTTCAAAACTCTCGCCACTCGCCACTCACCACTCACCACTCGCCACTCGCCACTCACCTGAAAAAGAAGACCAGATGGAAGCTTTTGTGCTAATTGTGGCAGAGGTGCTTTCGGAGTTGCTGGAACCAGCGGCGACGCTAACGAACCCTCGTATCCAGGTTTTCCATTCCATCGCCAGTGGGCTGATGGAAGTCGCGCCGATTTTGGACTCGAAGGAGGCAAAAGCCTTCCTTACCTTGCTTATTTGAAGATTAACAACCAACTTTGCCTGTACAATGTCTGGTCATTTCTTGGACGCGACCACCTGGAATATCTCCTACAACACCTCCGCTTTGTTAAAGGTGCGCCTTAACTCTCGACTTTTACACCTCGCCAGAAGGCGACATAACCCTCAATATTTTTTGCCTTGTCCTTAGCTGTTGGATAGTACCAAGCAGCGTCCTTATTTACTTGCCCAGCGACTTCGACGTTGTAGTAGCTAGCAACTCCTTTCCAAGGACAAGTCGTATGAGTGGAAGATTCCTTGAAATACTGCTTGTCGATCGCTTCTGGCGGGAAGTAATGATTGCCTTCTACAACTTCAGTGCGATCGCTTTCGGCTAGAACAGTCCCATTCCAAATTGCTTTTGGCATATGTTTGTTTGATTCACTCTTTACAAATATTATTATTAATCTGAATTACCCAGCCAAGAATTATTCAGGCTCATAGTCAGTGTCATCGGCATAGTAAGACGGTGGAGACTTGAGACGACTTCTATCTAAATTTGCTAAAGCCTCTTTGTCGGCTTCACTATTGCTAGCATACAGGTGCATGGTTTGTTTTTGATTAGCACTGAGACGATCTATGGTGCGGCGGGGGGAGGTAGGACGGGTCAAGGTTTTCCAGGCTGCTTTTACCCCACTAAAAACGCTCTTGGTGTTGACCTCAACGCTTTTCGCTTGGTTTCTGGCTTGTTCCAGGCTGCGATCGACTTGTTTAACGACTTGAGATGCACTTTGGACACCACCGCTAACATCATCAGTTAAATCGCTGATTTCCAACCCAGTTAGGCGAATGGCATCTAAAGTCGGTGGTAAATCGCGCCTGAGAGTATCAAATAACTTTTCCGCACTTCGAGCCGCCCGTGCTAACTCTTGTAAAGCTGGCACGGCTGCCACCAAAACTGCTGTAAGACTAACAGCAACTAGCAGAAGAGACAGTCCGAGCCAAAAAAGGGGATCGATCATCAAGATAGAACCTATAAGCGATCGCTAACAGAAGGACGATTATCGACGGGAAGGGCATCTTGCCGCTTTAGTGCTTGGCGTTCTTGCCCAGTGGCTTCTACCCCAGCTGCGATCGCTTCTTTGAGTCGCTCTAGAGTTTCATCCCAACTGCGTAGTGCTGACTCTGAGAGACGATCTGCCTGTAGCTGCACGCTTGTCGATAAATCTTCTGCCAATTCTGGTAGAGCATCGGCAGATTTTTTTAAGATCTGCCGCGTTTCTCGACCCGTGCGTGGAGCCATGAGCAATCCGGTAAGGGTACCGATGGCAGTACCTAACAAGAAACCGCCAATAAATACTCCTGAACGGTTGTTAGACATATGTAGGGTTATCTCCTTACACCCATTGTAGGCAGGTTTTAATTCCTTGTAAGACGATGCCCCGAACTGCCTCTGGTTCTGCTGCCATTGCCATTTAGGCGTTGCCTTTATCTATATTTAGCTAAAGGCTGTTTGACCAATGGCGTTTTGCGAGAGAATCGCTTCCAGGCTTGCTGTCCGAAAACAACGAGAGATAAAACCTGTCGTACTTGTTGCAGTTGTAATTGTAACGGTTTGTTACCCTGTCGTAGTCGATGAATTCCTTGTTGACCGAGAGAAATTGACGCTGGTGCGCCACGCAAAACCGCATGAGTACTGCGTTCGACGGCAATTAAACTATTAGCTACATTTGCCAGTCGCTGCCTCAGTTGCCAAAGTTGCCATGCTAAATACAGGAGTATCAGCGCTATTGCTAAGTTAATGACTACGACGACCGTTACCATTACTGCAACTCCCTCCCAAACTCAAAGTTTGTTTTAATCAACCACTGATAACATTTCAATATTCAATAGGCGTACATCATTAGAAGGATAAACGATGAAGGCGCTCAGGCTGAAATAGCGAAGGTTGAAATAGCGAAGGATAAAGGGTAAAGATCGCACTTCACACTTCACACTTCATACTTGACACTATGTACAGACGTAGCACTGCTATGTCTCTTCTTCACACTTCACCCTTGATACTTCTTTTAAGCCAGCAGCTTATATACACGAATATCTGGCTCAAAAGCAATTAAGCCTTTTAGTTTGTCCCCCGCTGCGGCAATATGAGTTGAAGCAAGGTGGGCATCAAGGGCAGCGTTTGAAGACCATTCCTCTACAAAAGTAAAATCGGTGGAATCAGCTTGGTTTTCTAGGAGTTCATATTTTATACAACCTTCTTCTTGACAGGTTGGCTCGATTAATTCCATCAGAATTGCTCTTACCTCATCCACTTTTTCCGGGATAGCGACAATACGAGCAACTACACGAATAGTTTGATTAAACATCTCGCACCAAATGTATAGGAGTCAGAATTCAGAAGTCAGAATAATTACGAATTACGAATTAATCTGACGTGCTGCCACCATGTAACGAAAGATATATTCCACTAATTCGATGTAATTACGTGCGGCTAAGAGTGAAGTTGCCCAGACAGTAATGCCGTGATCGCGGATTAACAAAGCTGGTATTTTAGGGGGAGTAATGCGCAAGCGATCGCTAATCTTTGATGCAATCTGGCGAACCTCTAGATTGTTTTCAAACACGGGCATCGTTACTTTTGGGTTCTCTTCCCATACGCCTAAACCCTTGAGCATTTCTAAGCAAGGCAATGGTAAATCGTCACCATTAGTAAAGTGGGAAACTAAATTCGCCTCAATTGAGTGGACGTGATAGCAGGCTTGAGCTTCTGGAAACAGAGTGTAAATTGTTTGATGGATCGAAGTTTCAGCCGAAGGCTTTCCATCACCTGCTGACTCTAATACTTTGCCATCGAGTGCGACGCGGACAAAATCACTGGCAGTTAATTCACCTTTAGATCTGCCACTAGCTGTAATCCAAAAGCTACCATCGGCTAAACGGGCAGAAAGATTACCCGCAGTTCCCACCATCCAGTCTTTGCGGTAGAAATGGCGCGCAGTGTCGATTAGTTCAAAGCGTGGATCTACTGTTTTTAATTCATAATTCATAGCTGTTTTAAATAGTCGCGTACTTGGAAAAAATCATTCCAAGGGATGTATGGCTTTTGCTGTTCATTTAAATATTGAGCGAGGCGATCGCGCGCAAATACTATTGGTGTCTCCAAAGCCATATTAAAATCAGTGATTGAATCCCCAATAGCAATTTTCTCAACATCTGAATATTGTGCCATCACTTGCACTTTATTCACGAGTTCCGTTCCACCCTCATATTCAGACACTACCCTTAAATACGATCCACTGCTATCAACATCAATCGCATGAATAGCTTGAATTCGTCCAAGCAAGTCTCCTAATACAACTTCTACCATCCCTCGTAATCCGCCAGAAATCACTACTATAGGGATTTTCTCAGACTCAAGCCAGTCTAGCAATTCTTGAAATCCTGGGCGGATCTTTTGTGGTTGAGTAAATTCGATAATTTCAGGGTAGCTTGATGAGGGAATTGATTCGAGAATTTGCCGCACTCCCTGCCTCAATGTTAATTGTCGTGCATACATTTGGGGAATCAACTGTGCTGCCAGATCTGGGGCAAATCGTTTCAAAACTGCGACAAAGGTTTCTTCTGCTGTAATTGTGCCGTCGAAGTCACAAAAAACAATTCGTTTCACTTTTGACTACTCGCGATCGTGCAATTCATCATTCATAATTCATAATTTTTAAAGCGGCAAAAAATGCTTTCACACCAGCCGCTGCACCGTCTGGATGATCCATAATACCAGTGCCAGAATTGAGAATTACGTCTTTACCGTAATCCGCCACTACTTGAGGAACCACACCAGGATGAATTCCGGCTGAGGGAACGGGAAAAACATGACGCGATCGCAGTTCGTCCCGAATTCGAGCTTCTTCAACCGCCTCAAACGGCAAACTACCATAGTGAGCCGGATAAAGTACAGCATCAGCCCCTGCATGAGCCATCAAAGTACCCAGCACGACTGAATAAGCAAAACCGTAGTCAGGGGAAGCACACATAGCTCCTGCTAAGGCGGGATGGGCAAAGATTGGGACATTAATTTCCGGATCGGATGCTAGGGCTTCCAAAACAGAAAAGCCGTAGGAAAGGACATTTAGTAAGAGTGCGTTTGCACCTGCACGTACTAGTAAACGCGCCCTTTCGAGTAAGCGATCGGCTCTACCCGTAACATTAACCGCATACAGCACCTTTTTACCTTTCTGCTGCTGTACTTCCAGCACCTGACGACAAGCATGAAGACGTTCTAAAGTCGGTGCGACTTCGAGATCGCCGAGAATTTCGTCATCTTTGATGATATCCAGTCCCGCAGAGGCAACTTCTTGTAGAATTGCAGCATGATCGGCGGCGGTTAGTCCCAGCGCTGGTTTAAAAATCGCCATCACCAGCGGACGATCAAACACTCCCAATTGAGCGCGGATTCCCTCAATCCCAAACTTGGGGCGCAGTCCATAGGTTGGTGGTAGCCGCACCGCCATTACTTTGGCTGCACCCGCCATTGAATACTTGCCGAATATCATTGTCAGCAAGCTAGAAATATCGCCTTCTACGTTTGCAATAGGAAAGCGAATGGTAGCAATACTAGATCCATCGGATTCAGTTTGAACTGATAAAACTTCCCCCAGATGAGAGCGAAAAATTTCTTCTCGATGGGCAAAACGAGCATCCCAAGTACCAGCCGTCTGACCAATTGCGATCGCCAAGGCTTGGCGTTGTGCATCTTTCCCTGGGGGAAAGCGGTAATCAACTTCTATCGCCATTTACTTACGCTCAGGCAGGTTGAAGAAAGCGGATTTTTCTAGCTATATATTCGGGTGTCCAGCCTTCAGTTCCAGTGAAGTAACGCACCGCCTTAACCCGACGTGCTGCTGTCAAACAAAACCAATGTTCTGTCCCTGCTGGCACGTTAATATATTCCTCTGGCTGCACCGTCAGTTCAACCTGAGTTTCATCCGGACGCACAAAGCCGAAGATTCCCTCGCCATCCACAATATAACGGACTTCATCCTCGCTGTGGGTATGAATGGGGTTAAACTTAGCCAGCATTGCGTCCAAGTTAGGTATTTCTGGATGCAGCACAATTAAGTCGCGGGATTGATAGTCAGCAGTGCGTTGCAGTTCCTCAAAGTAGCCATCCAAAGCGGCGAGTATTTGTTCTTTCTCTAAGTCGTTCAAGATTTCCTTTGCCAGCAGCCGATGTAATTGCCGCTCGTCGCCTACACTCCAGCGGTTGAGTCGAATATTCAAAGGAGCAAGTTCGCGGGTAATATTAGTGAGTTCAGTATAGGTAGTACCGTCTTCAAGTCGTAGAATCGCCATAATTTTATTTTTTTAGAGTGTCAATACTATTAGGTTGGAATTCTACAATATTTAAACTGCTGCAAACTACTAGTAGAGACACGAAATTTCGCGTCTATACATTCCAATACTCATACTCTACAGTCCAAAATCTAAAATTCGGACTAATAATGCCAGCTATCCCCATCAGTGTTTGGTTTGCCCCAGATTTCTAACTCTAGTTCCTCAAGATAAGCAATACCTTTTTGGATTTGGTTTAATGTACCTCGCAATTCCAAGTCAAACCAGCCGCGATCGCGTTTTAGTGAATCTAGCACTGCCCCTGTAATGTTAACCTGCCGTCCATAATCCGATGTAAGTTTGGATACAGGTTCTTGTTGATATCTCTTAGGAATAGCGACTCGTAAGCGTATTTGAGCTTGCTCATTGCATCTGAGATCGGTCGGGCTATCTCCCTGTTTGTAATTCTTAATTTTAATTCGTAATTCATCATTATCTTATTAATAGTTCACTGGGCTGATGTACATCTAATTTTTAGTGACGATAGGCAAGAGGATCGATGATCGATGGAATGTGCAATTTTTCTGTGCAATAGCTTACTGTCATATTGAGTTTGATTGCTGCTAATGACTAATAACAAAGGTGTCCAGCTAATTTACACCCCGAAAAGAGCGCGAAACCGAGCATAAGCGCTCGCTTTGGTGGAATTTAATTAATTCCTCCTGAAAAGCGTTTGCTTTTAGATGAAGCTTTTTTAAGCAATAACTAAAAATTTAGGAATAAAATATCTGCTTACTTTTTCATATTTAAATTATTATAACTTTGTCCGCTCTGAGCCAAATTTTCAATATATTAAGCTTAGCTGAGAACAAATATAGCCCTACGAAGCTGTATTAGGACGCTATAGTAGGGATAGTAGAGCATCAATAATCACGATGGCAGCCCCCTACAG
>QQTW01002104.1_pt1 | contig 14328 bp, 16 predicted proteins | sample 1904831 | NCBI WGS metagenome assembly QQTW01 (sample SAMN09435610, study PRJNA476489) | Subsurface metagenome, whole genome shotgun sequencing project. | reverse complement strand
GGATGAAGCTTATGTTGACTTTGCTGAATATTCCGCCCTGGCTTTGGTGCAAGAATTTAAGAATGTCATTGTTTTAAGAACGTTGTCTAAAGGCTATTCTTTAGCTGGGTTGCGTTTGGGCTTTGGAATTGCTAACCCCAAATTACTATCGGGATTATTTAAGGTTAAAGATAGTTATAACGTAGATGCGATCGCGCAATTAGTAGGTACTGCTGCAATGCGCGACCAAACTTATAAAAATACCTGTGTAGAAAAGGTAAAAATATCCAGAGCAAAGTTAACTGTAGATTTAAGAAAGCTAGGGTTTACAGTCAGGGATTCTCACGGTAATTTTGTCCTAGCTACTCCAACAAATTCCGCCGAGGATCTTTATCTGTCATTAAAGCAGCGAGGTATTTTAGTGCGGTATTTCAATCAACCAGGATTACAAAACAAGCTGCGGATTACAGTAGGAAATGACAAGCAAAATCAGCTATTAATTGAGGCTTTATCGACAATATAGTCGTTTAATAGTGCGTAGCTTTCGTATGCTCTATTGATAATAATTTTCAGAGATTAAAACAGCCCTTTTTAGCGGTTTGGTTTCGACTCTCGCCTAAAGGTAAATTGTAATGTAAGGTTATAGTGCGATCGCATTTACTCTAAATTCAACCAATCTTCAACCGTCATACCTGCAACTCTCAACATATCTGAATCATTAGAAACCAGAATTAAGCCTTTGATTATTGCGGTAGCCGCTATCAATACATCCGCATCTTGGATAGGTGTACCCTTGTGTTTTAAATCTGCATGAATCTCTGCTGCTTTCTCAATAATTTGCAAATCCTCTAACAACACCACTTTAGTATTTATTGCACAATTGCTCAAATTCAGATAATTGTCTTGTAGCTTTTGCATATAATAAGCCTCTTTTAATCTCATAAAAGGTTATGGAACTTATAAAGACTTCTTGTTCTTGACTTGATACTTTATCTAATTTGCGATTGACCTTTTCATTTTTCTTCAAGATAGCTGTGATGATATTTGTGTCAAGTATATAGCCAATACTTTTCATCTCCCTTCTACTGCTTCATCAAACATTTTTATTTGTTCTGGGGTTAAATCGTTAAGAGTTCCAGAGACAGCATGGGTTACTAAAATCCTATCAACTCTGTGAGTTAAATCTTCATCGTCAATATTTGTAAACTCCTCCAGCGAAAACGGTTTGAACAAGTCTACCAAATCCAGAACCATCTCATTTTTGTCTAATTTTTTTTGGTAAAACTTGTTGCTATTTATTAAATTCTCAACTATTTGTGATATCCGAACTAAGAATACATCCTTTTCTTGTGAAACTTCTTACATAAGATCCTCCAAGTTTTTTTATTGATACAACTACTTTATCAACTTTGCCTAAAAGTGCTTGGTAGCCAATAAAAAAGGTGGGCATTTATCGCCCACCTCTGACAATCAATGAAGAAGTATTAGCCTAATAAAGATTTTGCTTTAGCTACTACATTTTCTACAGTGAATCCAAACTTCTCCATGCAAACAGGGCCAGGAGCGGAAGCACCAAAGGTATCAATACCAATCGCAATTCCTTCATCGCCAACGTAACGACACCAGCCAAAGGTAACGCCAGCTTCAACAGATATGCGCCTCTTCACGGCTTTAGGCAATACAGATTCGCGATAAGCTTCGTCTTGGTCTTGGAAAATTTCCCAACAAACCATGGAAACTACCCGGACTTTCTTGCCTTCCCCGCGCAACTGTTCCGCCGCTTTGACGCAAAGTTGAGTTTCGCTACCTGTACCCATCAAAATAATATCGGGCGTACCATCGCTATCCGATAGAATGTATGCACCTTTTTCCACACCGTCAATTGAGGTATTAGGTAAATTGGGCTGAGCTAGACGAGACAAGGCAATAACTGTTGGACGGGTTTTGTTGCCGAATTTCTTGCCTCTAGCTGCTTTAATAGCTACTTTATAAGCTCCAGAAGTTTCGTTGCCATCCGCCGGACGCATTACCAACAAGTCAGGAATCATGCGCAGCGAGTTTACGTGTTCAATCGGTTGGTGGGTGGGACCATCTTCACCTAACTGAATTGAGTCATGAGTCATGACATAAATTACACCAGATTCCGACAAAGCAGATAAGCGAATTGCTGCCCGCATATAGTCAGTAAAGACTAAGAACGTTGCACAGTAAGGAATTAAGCCCGAACCATCCAACGCTAAACCGTTACAAATAGCACCCATACCATGTTCGCGTACCCCAAACCGGAGGTTGCGATTTTGGTATTGCCCCTTTTGGTAATCTCCTGCGCCTTTAATCAACGTATTGTTAGAAGAAGCCAAATCCGCCGAACCACCAATTAGTTCAGGTAAAATTCCAGATAAAGCATTTAGAGTTCTCCCAGATTGGACGCGAGTAGCCTCGGCTTTGTCTTCAGGAGTGTATTTAGGTAAAACCGATTCCCAGCCTTCGGGAAGCTCTGCTTCGTGCATCCGCTCTAAAGTAGCTGCTTCTTGAGGATATTGCTCTTTGTAACGAGCATATAATTGATTCCAATCTTCCTCATATTTAGCGCCGCGCTCAATTGCCTTGCGCCAGTGCTTCATCGCATCTTCAGGAATTTCAAATGGCTCGTACTTCCAACCCAAGCTATCTCTTGTTGCTTGTACTTCTGCCGCGCCTAGAGCCGCACCATGAGCTTCATAGCTATCAGCCTTATTGGGCGAACCATAACCAATAGTTGTGCGGACTTTGATCATTGTCGGCTTATCGGTGACGGATTTGGCAGTTTCAATCGCCTGATGAATGGCATCAATATTAGTATTGCCATCTTCTACAACCAAAACGTGCCAGCCGTAAGCTTCGTAGCGCTTACCTACGTCTTCTGTAAAAGCAAGGTCGGTAGAACCTTCAATCGAGATGTGGTTGTCATCGTAGAGGGCAATTAATTTGCCTAGTCCCAAGTGTCCCGCTAAAGAGCAAGCTTCACTGGCTACACCTTCCATATTGCAACCGTCACCCATAATTACATAGGTGTAATGGTCGATGATGGGGAAATCAGGTTTATTGAAAGTAGCAGCTAAGTGAGCCTCCGCCATTGCAATCCCGACACCATTAGCAATTCCTTGCCCTAGAGGTCCAGTAGTAATTTCTACCCCAGGATTCATAAAGTTTTCTGGGTGTCCGGGGGTTTTTGATTCCCACTGGCGGAACTGTTTGATATCGTCGAGAGTCAGGTCTTCGTAGCCTGTGAGGTAAAGCAAGGCGTACTGTAACATACTGCCATGACCTGCCGACAATAAAAAGCGATCGCGATTTAGCCAAGCGGGGTTTTTGGGGTTGAACCGCATAAAGCGATCCCACAAAACAAAGGACATAGGAGCCGCGCCCATTGGCAGCCCTGGGTGTCCAGATTTTGCTTTTTCAACAGCATCAATAGCTAGAAAGCGAATCGAATTAATACAAAGTTCTTCGAGGGATTGGGTTGCAACAGCCATAGTCTCTTAATTATGAATGACGGGTTAGCAAGCAGATATTTGGAATGACACTTAAATGCTATAGATTTTCCTACGCACATATTACCGATCATCCCATCAGGTGGGTTGACGGACAAGCTTTGTTTTTTTTAGGAGTGAATTATTCTTGTTTGAATAAGCGATATTCCCCAACAATTTTTTAGCTTGAAGCAGTGCGATCGCATTCTAAACGTACTTTTTGAATACCAAGGTGACATTGTGACCGCCAAAACCAAAGGAATTGGATAAGGCAACATCAACTTGTAAAGCGCGACTGTGATTGGGAACGTAATCTAGATCGCATTCGGGATCGGGATTTTCTAAGTTTATTGTCGGCGGAATTTTGTCACTGGCGATCGCCATTACCGTGGCTACGGCTTCAATACCACCAGAACCACCCAAAAGATGCCCGGTCATGGATTTAGTAGAGCTAATTGCTACTTTGTAAGCCGTATCTCCGAGAGCTTTTTTAATTGCCGCCGTTTCCGTTGGATCGTTAGCCCCCGTACTTGTGCCGTGAGCGTTGATGTAACTTACTTGCTCTGGACTGATACCCGCATCTTTCATCGCCAACTCAATGGCTCTAGTTGCCCCTTCGCCCCCCGGAACTGGGGAAGTCATATGGTAGGCATCGCAGGTTAGACCATAGCCAATAATTTCGGCATAAATCCGTGCGCCACGACTAACGGCGTGTCCGAGTTCTTCTAAAAAGAGAATACCCGCACCTTCGCCCATCACAAAGCCATCGCGATCGCGATCAAAAGGGCGACTAGCACGAGTTGGCTCGTCATTGCGTGTAGACAGCGCTCTGGCGGCGGCAAATCCGGCAAAGGATAATGGTGAAACAGCAGCTTCTGTACCGCCGCAAATCATTGCCTGGGCGTAGCCTTGTTGAATTAGGCGAAAAGCATCACCTACAGCATTAGAACCCGCCGCACAAGCTGTTACTGGGCAAGAGTTGGGGCCTTTTGCTCCGGTATGAATTGCCGTCAATCCAGCAGCCATGTTAGCAATCATCATTGGAATCATAAACGGGCTACAGCGATCGGGTCCCCGATTCAAATAAACCGTTTGCTGATCTTCTAATACTTTGATGCCGCCAATACCTGTACCAATTATTGCCCCGACTTGAGCGGCGTTCAGTTCGTTGATTTCAAACTGCGCGTCTTTAATTGCCTGTAAGCTTGCAGCCACTGCAAATTGAGCAAACCTGTCCATCCGTTTAGCTTCTTTGCTGTCAATGTAGTCTTGGGGGTTGAAGTCCTTAACTTCGCCAGCAATGCGGCACTTGTGTTTAGAGGCATCAAACAAGGTAATAGGTACAATGCCACTACGCCCCTCTAACAATCCTTGCCAGTAATCTTGGGGATTGTTACCTAACGGTGTAATCGCACCGACACCCGTTACCACCACTCGTTTCAAATCAAAATCTGCCATAAGTCCGTTAAAGTAGCGCGATTACTCACCCATAACTCGGAAAAATTGTCTTAATATTTCGGGTTTGGAGTTTTGGGCGGTGGCGGTTTGTTAAAGTAGTAATAGATGCTGCTACTCAAACTACATCGCTTTAATTCGCCGAGGGGTCTACCGCTTCACCCGAAAGCTTTTACTTTTTAAGCTGAAGTAGCAACTTTGTTGCTAATGTAGTCTACAGCTTGTTGAACTGTGGTAATTTGTTCTGCTGCCTCGTCAGGAATTTCTACATCAAATTCTTCTTCTAGAGCCATAACTAATTCGACGGTATCTAGAGAGTCAGCATTCAAGTCGTCAGCAAAGTTAGCGCTCGGCGTGACGCTATCGGGTTCGACACTCAACTGCTCGGTGACGATGTTTTTAACTTTAGCAAAAATTTCTGATTCATTCATACTTCAACGTCCTTAGCGATTAACTAATCAATTACTTGATGGCTCTAACAAGTTTTGAGCATACTTATCTTATCGTAAAGGCGCGATCGCATAGCTCGATGAAAGGTTCGATTTTCTAAGTGTCCATAATTGGCAGCAAGATTTTTAGACTGTTTTTGAGCAAACACAAGTAACATTAATGCTTGCAGCCTCTGCGATTGCTATTTCAATTTTTTTCTCGCTAATCCTACTCTATATGCTTGCTCAAACTTTAAAATATGCTTATTTTCCTGGCTGCGTCGCTCAAGGAGCTTGCCGGGAGCTTTATCAATCTACTCAAGCTCTAACTCAAGCTTTGGGAATAGAACTTGTTGAGCTTAAAAAAGCTGCCTGCTGTGGTTCTGGCACTTTTAAAGAAGATTCTCAATTGTTGGAAGATACTGTCAATGCCCGCAATATTGCTTTGGCAGAAGAATTAAATTTGCCCCTACTTACTCATTGCAGCACTTGCCAAGGCGTTATTGGTCATGTTGACGAGCGCTTAAAACAAGCAGCGCAAGAAGATGCCAATTACTTAGAAAAAGTTAATGGCTTACTTGTCAAAGAAGGCTGTTCGCCTTACCAAGGAAGCACAGAAGTAAAACATCTCTTGTACGCTTTAGTCACTGATTATGGTTTGGAGGAAATTCAGCGCAAAGTTACAAAAAGTTTACAAGGGCTGAAATGTGCGGCGTTTTATGGGTGCTATTTACTGCGCGCTCAGTCATCTATGCCTTACGACGACCCAGTTAGACCCAAAGCAATGGAAGATGTATTTAGAACTGTAGGCGCAACCCCAGTTTATTATCGTGGTAGAACTCAGTGCTGCGGCTGGCCCTTGGCTAGTTACGCGACTACCGAATCATTCAAAATGGCAGGAATGCACATCACTGAAGCCCTAGCAGGGGGGGCTGATTGTATGGTTACACCTTGCCCGTTGTGCCATCTTAATCTTGATTCTCGCCAGCCGGAAGTAGAAAAAGTAATCGGCAAAAAGCTCGGATTGCCCGTGCTACACTTGTCCCAGTTAATTGCTTTAGCACTTGGTATCCGACCAGAACAGCTAGGCTTAGAGCGGCATATAGTTTCAACTAAACCAGTTTTAGAAAAGTTAGGGATAGCATAGCGAATTGTATGCAAAATACAATACTTAGTCGCAAAACGCTTTTTTAATAGTGAAGCTCAAGTTTTAGACCATAGGAGAGTGCGCCTACTCCCCGCCTGTTGGCTTACTCTGAAGAAAATAGCCAATTTATGTTGAGTTCAAGATTTTATAGATGGTCAAAACTTAAACGAAGAAATGGCAGTAGGTAGAGGAATGCTAAAAATATTTTTATAAAAACAGAATGCGTAAAAACTGAGCAATATAATAATATTTGTCGGTCAGTAGCGTTTACCTAAGCTAATTTAAAGTAACGCATTCTTGCCAAAACTTTACTGTAGTATTTGCCTCGATAATTAGTTGCTCTCAATGCGGTTGCCTATTCAAATTTTTAAGGAAAGTTGCTAGACTTAACTTTTTGAAAAGATTAAGTCAGATAATATGCAAAGAAGTTGGACGAGCGAGCGCTACTACTAAATGACTAATTATTAATAAATTTTATGGAAAGTACAATACTCCGGGGACGCTATAAAATTACCAAACTTCTAGGACGTGGTGGTTTTGGAGAAACTTATTTAGCTGAAGATGGCGATCGCCCTGGTAATCCAATTTGTGTAGTTAAGCAATTACAGCCTAATTCTAATGCTCCTCATGTATTAAAAGCTGCACAAAGATTATTTAATAACGAAGCAGAAATATTATACAAATTAGGCAATCACGAACAAATACCGCAGCTTTTAGCTCACTTTGAACAAGATAACCAATTTTATCTAGTTCAAGAATTTATTGACGGACACGACTTAAGCGAAGAAATTAATCCTAGTCGCCAATGGAGAGAAGAACAAATAATTTCCTTCTTAAAGGATGTATTAATAATTTTAAAGTTCGTTCATCAAGAAAATGTTATTCACCGGGATATTAAACCATCTAATTTAATTAGGCGTAGGCGAGATGGCAAAATTTTCTTAATTGACTTTGGCGTAGTTAAAGAAATCCAGTTGCCAACTACTGCACAATCTAATACTTACCCCACAATTTCTGTAGGAACTCCGGGCTATGTAGCCAACGAACAATTAGGCGGAAAACCCCGTTTTAGTAGCGATATTTATGCTTTGGGTATTACTGCAATTCAAGCGCTGACGAGGTTGTATCCAGAACAAATTACCGAAAATGTTCAAACTGGAGAAATTTTATGGCGACACCAAGCCCAAGTTAGCGATCGCCTAGCTGCTATTTTAGACAAAATGGTGAAGTCTCATTTTCGCGATCGTTATCAATTTGTCGATGAGGTATTGGAAGACTTACAAAAGGTTCACTTCAATTCTCAAGATACTTTTGTGCCAACTACTACGAAAAATCAGTTGCCTACTACTAATTTTTTCGTGCCTAAAAATCCAAGTCAAGAACTAACTGCAAATAATAGTAACTCTAAGTTATCAAAGTATAAACCCGTAAGTTTACCTGTGATTATTGGTTTGATTGCAGCGACAGCAGGAGCAACTTTGTATTTATCTCGCTCGTTATTTCCGCTCCAGCAAGCTGCTCAAACAAGCGCCGCTAAAGTAACACCGATACAGTCTATACCGCCTCAAATTCCCCAATCTAAACCATCACAATCGCCGACTACAACGCCATCACTTCCAGCAGATCCTCCAGTAATGCGATCGCCTACAAAGCCAGCAAATGAACCAATTCCAAAAGCTTCGTTACGCCTAGTGACTCCGACACTGCCTACAACTTCAACCCTGCCCAAAATTTCATCACCAGTAATTACTACAAAAATCAGTTCCCCAACGAAAACAGTAACTTCAACAACTACTCCTGTACCTTTAGAACAAACCACAGAGCCGATTCCGCTAACGGAAGTTCAATGCTCAACGACAAGTGCTGATGCAAATAACCAGTCCTTCGTTGAATCACTCAAAAACTTGACTATTGGTAAAGCAACGGTGACAGCTATAGCTGAACTTGCTAGTCAAAATTCTAATAATCCTACAAATAGTCAAATCAAAGCTGATATACCTGCGGGAGTAGATTGCTTGCTCAATCCTCGCGATGCAAATAATCAGTTTAATACTTTAAAGTTGGCGTTTGGCATCAACGATACAAATAAATATTTAAGCGATGGTAGGGCTGGAACTACAGTAAGATTAACTATTTATCTTGACAAAAAAAATATTGGTTCAAAAGAAGTATCCAAAGGAGAAATAAAAACTTGGGGATTAAATATTGCCGATGTTCAAAATGTAGCTTTAGAAGCAGAATGTATAAAAACTACTAATGTCCCCAAAATTTGTCCTGCCCTTGTATTTACGCAAGTAGACTTAAATTAACTATGGGTGTATTCACAGCTTAATATATACAGTAAAATAGCCGTTGAGTAACGATTAATTAACTCAACGGCTTGTTATCTAGCAGTTATATTTAACTGCTAATAATTAAGACTTGCGTTAGTTATTAGCAGTAGCAGGCTGTTCTTGAGGAGAACTTTGATTATTTGTCTCAGAACTAGATAATATTTCTTGCTTATCCTCGCCTAAGCTAATTTTTACAACTTTGTGTCTAGCTTCTTGGGCTTTGGGTAAGGTAAGTCTTAAAATACCATCTTTGAACTCTGCCTGCACTTGGTTGTTTTCTACAGCAACAGGGAGAGGAATTGTGCGCTGAAAACTACCGTAACGCAACTCTGTGCGGAAAAAGCCTTGTTCTTGAGCTTTGTTTTCGTAGCGGTGTTCGCCACTAATAGCTACTGCTTCTCTCGCGACTTGGATATCTAAGTCTTTTGCTTCAACTCCAGGGATTTCTGCACGTAGGACTAGGCTATCTTCCCGATCTTGAATCTCAATTGCAGGTGTCCAATTTGTAGAAGATTGGGGGTTGAGTCCTGCTAGTTCATCAAACATTCGATCCATTTGACTGCGTAATGATTCCATTTCTGCAAAAGGTTGCCAACGTACTAATCGCATAAGTCAATTTACCTCTATTAATGTTCTACAAAAAACAGATGGATGTTTACTTAAAGTGCGATAAGAGATACATCGAGCCGGGATAGAAGTTCTTAAAACTATTAGGCTTGATGTCTCTTGCCTTTAACTTTATATTGACTTATTTGAATGTTTGAATAGGTTGGGTAAACTCTACCAAATAAGTAGTATTTTGCAGAAATCTGTAATTGCTTTTCACTTAGCTGGTTTGGCAAGTAGTTGATATTTCGAGCGATATCAAGCTGTTGGCGTGTCTAAGCAAACAACCACCAGGAAGATTTTAAGTGTCTCCATTGCCGCTCGTTGCTATAAATTATTTACGCTAGTATCGGTTTCTCTTTGCCAGCTTTAGTTATGTATGCACTTCGATAAACTTACGCCGATTGTTTTTGATTTACATCGATAACTGCAATTTAAACAGGTACGGTAATTACTACCAAAAAGGTAGTAGTTTACAAATACTTACAATTATTTCTCACCAATTCGCTTCTGCAATTGTTTGAGAACTTGATACATTTCTGGCAAACGATTGTAAACGGCGGTAGCTTTGACGTAAAGTTTATGACCAACGGCTGGAGAGCCAGAAACGATCGCACCAGGCTCGACATCGCCGTGGATTCCAGCTTTGGCAGACGCGATCGCTCCATTCCCAATTTTGGCTTGATTTGCAATACCTACTTGACCCGCCAAAATTACGCGATCGCCTATTTTTACTCCCCCAGCCAAACCGACTTGAGCCGCGATCACGCAGTTTGCACCGATTTGGCAGCCATGACCGATATGAACTAAGTTATCGAGTTTTGTTTGCTTACCAATCCGCGTTTCACCGACGGCGGGGCGATCAATCGTGCTATTACAACCAACTTCGACCCCATCCTCTAAAACCGCGATCCCTGACTGTTCCATTTTGTACCAACCCGTAGCGATAGGAACAAAACCAAAGCCTTCTGCACCAATAACTGCGCCGCTATGAATTACGCAATCAGAGCCGATTTGAGCGCGTTCGCTAATTGTACAGTTGGCGTGTAAGGTGGTGCGGCTGCCGATACGTACTTGGGGATAAATTACAACATTGGAGTGAATGCAAACGCGATCGCCTATATGTACGTCAGCTTCAATTACGACATGAGCGCCAATATAAGCATCTTTGCCTATTTGGGCAGTGGGATGAATGACGGCAGTGGGATGAATAGCAGGTGTTGGGTGGTAAGGTTGGTAAAATAGCGCGATCGCTTTGGCAAACAGCAGTCTTGGCTCAGATGTACCAATCCAAGCTATACCCCGTTCTTGTGCTTGATTTTGCAAGTTTGCGTCTAAAGGTAAAATTAAGGCATTAGCGCTAGTGGTTGCTACTTGAGAGGCAAATTTTGCTCCTTCTATATAACTAAGCGTGTTGGCAGTAGCTTCGTCTATAGCAGCAATTCCAGTAAGTTCGACATCATTATCTGGCAGGCTGTTATTAATAGCACTGTTGCCTAATTTTTGGACTATTTCGCTAAATTTCATATCTTCCCTTTAAAGTAGTTCAATATTATTGAACGTCTTAGCGCCAGGATTAGCAACGCAGTTAAGCACAAAGACAATTTAAGAGTCAAGAATTACCGATTGATTGTCCCGCTATCCACGCTGTTGTCCAAGCACTTTGAAAGTTGAAGCCACCAGTAACGCCGTCAATATCTAAAATTTCTCCAGCAAAATGCAAGCCTGGTGTAATGCGGCTTTCCATTGTTTTGAAGTTGACTTGCTTGAGAGTGACACCGCCGCAGGTGACAAATTCTTCTTTAAAAGCTCCTTTCCCGCTAATTTGATAAGCGCCTTGGGTAAGTTCTTGAATTATTTGGTTTAAGCTTTTGTTGGATAGTTCCGCCCAACGTTCTTCTATCCCTACACCTGCACGAGCGACTATATACTGCCAAAGACGATGAGGTAAGTCAATACCACGATGCAAAGTAATCGTTTTTTTAGGATTTTCTGATTTTACTAGCAGCAGTTTTGCTCGTAGTTCTTCGCTATTGTATTGGGGTTGCCAATTAATTAGTAAAGTTGCTTGATATTTGGAGTCGTGCAGTATTCTCGCACCCCAGGCTGAGAGTTTGAGTACCGCAGGACCGCTTAAACCCCAGTGGGTAATTAGTAATGGTGCTGTTTGTTCTAGAGTTTTTTTATCTAACGATAGCCTTAACTTGACTGGATTAGCGCTGATTCCAGCTAATTCTTTTAAATGCTTGTCAATAATATTAAACGTAAATAGTGAAGGTACGGGTGGTTCAATAGTATGACCCAAAGCTTGGGCAATTTGATAGCCCAATGGATTGCTCCCAGTAGCTAGTAAAATGCGATCGCATTTCAACGTCTCCCCAGTTTTTAGTTCAACTTCAAACCCTGCTGCTTTGACAACAGAGACAACAGTTGTACCAGTCCGTAATTCTACTCCAGCAGACTTTGCGGCGCTTGTTAAGCAATCAATAATGGTTTCTGAACTATCGGTAATCGGAAACATTCTGCCATCAAGTTCAGATTTTAGCTTTACGCCTTGGCTGGCAAACCATTGGACAGTATCGGTAGCTTGAAAGCGACTAAAAGCGCCGCGCAAAGCTTTTTCACCTCTAGGATAATTTTGAACCAATCCCATCGGATCGAAGCAAGCATGAGTAACATTGCAACGTCCTCCCCCAGATACGCGGACTTTGGCTAAAGGCTGGCTACTAGCTTCTAATAAAGTAACTTGGGTATGGGGATGAGATTTCGCACAAGCAACAGCACCAAAAAAGCCTGCTGCACCACCCCCAATTACTACGACTCGTAACGGCTGCATCAAATTCTTAAGTTTTTTACAATTCCAGCCTAACTAATTTATAGAATCGCACCACTCCAAACCTCCAGGAAGATTTGTTGCTGAATATTCAATATGCAGCACCCGGCGATGAGTAGGGTTAGTAGATGGCGAAGAACTATGCAGTAGTAGAGGGCGCATTAGCAAGATGTCTCCTGCTTGCATTTCGCAAGTATGCGCTTGACCTAATTTTGTCCAGCCTTCAATAGCTGTAGAGGCAATTTTGCCGTAGCGGTGACTTCCAGGAATTATTTTTAGCGCACCATTATAGCGATCGCAATTATCCAAATGAATCCTCAGCGTTAGCAAGTTTTCAAGTATTTCTACGGGCGGCTGTACGTGAACGATACCAGCTTTTTGCGACCAATTACTAAAACCTGTTACTGCCTGCTGCTTTTTTACTGCAATCGTTAAGTCTTGATGCCATGCAACTCGCCAATTTGCCTGGTGTGTCTTGTCAAATAAGAATGCTTTGACAGGATGCGCCTCAGCGTCTAAAACCATATTAGCTAGCGCCACAATTGATTGACTATAGGCAAGGCTGCAAATTTCTGGAATCAACAGAGCGTTGCGGAGAGCATAAGTGCTTTGGTGGCGCTGCTTAGTAAAGCTGTTATTTTTTACTTGGGCGATTTTTTGAATTAATAAGTTGATATTGTTAGTATCAATTACATTTTTCACCACAGAAAATCCATTTTCTGCTACAGCTTGTTTCAAAACCGATCTATTCAAGCTCATTAACTATTTAGATTACTTATATAAAGCTTGTGGCACAAATAGCTTATGCCACAACTTATGGATGAGCTAATATCTTCTTTTTGATCTACAACCCTTGTTGAGTCGGTTCAGATCCACTATTAACATCAGCCTGTGGAGACTGCAAAATTGAGGTTTCGTAAGGATTAGGCAAATCTCTAGTCCGAACTACCTGATCGCTAGAGCCTTGCTGTAACAAAGCATCTTTGTAAAGGATAGTAAGAGCTTTGGTGTCTGCATCAATTTCATTTTCAATAAAAGAAGTCTTTAGCGAACCAATACCGATGAGAAAGTCTAGCTGTTGTAGGAAAGAACGATTTTCAAAATAATCTTTGTCGTTAGTGTAAAACACTTGCTCAAATCGATCTGCGAGGGTTTCATACTGAGAAGACTGATTGATGGGAGTAGTTTGAGCCTTTGCTGGTGAACCAACACAAATTGTAGCCAAAATGGCTAAAGCGCCTGTTAAACTTTTAAATTTTATGTCCATGATATTTCTGCTCACTTTTAGATATTTTGTTTATGGTTGCATCTAGCATCAGTGTTAGCTTATTTTTGGCTTTGCTACAACTATTAAATTTTAGTCATGACAAACCAAATTCCCAACCAGATAAATACGGAAATCTGGGCAGTTAATGCAGACTTAACTAGCTTAAAATCGCATTTACTCGATTTATTTTGCACTCTTGCCTACCAAGAAGGTGATTTTATGCTTTCTTCGGGGCAAAAAAGTTCTTACTACATCAATGGCAAACAAGTAACATTGCATCCTCAAGGCGCAACTGCGATCGCTCGTTTATTGTTAGCTCAGTTTCCTAGCAATACTCAAGCTGTTGCTGGGCTAACTTTGGGCGCAGATCCGATTGTTAGTGCTGTAAGTGTGGTTTCTGTCTATGAAAACCGTCCAATTCCCGCTTTGATTATCCGTAAAGAAGCAAAGGGACATGGAACTATGGCATATATTGAAGGCTTAACTTTGCTACCAGGTACGTCTGTGGTAGTGCTAGAAGATGTTGTAACTACAGGACAATCGGCCTTAAAAGCGGTAGAAAGGTTGAAAAATGCGGGTTATAGCGTTAGTGAAGTGATGGCGCTAGTAGATAGGCAGCAAGGGGGAGAACAATTGTATAAGTCGGCGGGTTTAAATTTTCAGTCCATTTTTACAATTACCGACATTCAAGAGCGATTTCGGGTAATGGGCAAGTAGGTAGCATTCATAACTGCTACCTACTTACTTTTATGCCTTAACGGTTTCTTT
>QQTW01002103.1_pt1 | contig 14331 bp, 11 predicted proteins | sample 1904831 | NCBI WGS metagenome assembly QQTW01 (sample SAMN09435610, study PRJNA476489) | Subsurface metagenome, whole genome shotgun sequencing project. | reverse complement strand
AATGTGGAAAGCACTCGACAAGGCCAAGCTGATTTTTCCGACACCAGACGTAGCTTTGAAAGAGGGGGAACCAAACTGGGAAGGCTGTGAATACTCCAAGTCCGGCAGAACCGACAAGGGTGTCAGTGCATTTGGCCAAGTCATTGGCATAAAAGTGAGGAGCAACAGGCCGCTGGACGAGTCGGAGACGGACGTGGAGGCGGTCATGGAAAGACAATTTGTCAAAGCAGACGGATCAGATCATGGATCTGATGACGATACTCTGGCGCCACACCGGGTAGTTTTCGACCCGATCCAGGATGAGATACCTTACCCACAAATCCTCAACCGACTGCTTCCGCCAAAGATCCGAGTTCTGGCTTGGTGTCCTTCTCCACCTGCGGATTTCTCCGCTCGTTTTTCTTGCGGTGAGAGGTGCTATAAATACTTCTTCACACAACCAGCATTCATGTCTGCAGTTGGCCAAGAAGGCTGGCTAAATATCGAAGCAATGCGGGAAGCAGCACGAAAGTTTGACGGCTCCCATGACTTCCGGAATTTCTGCAAGGTGGACCCCAGTAAACAGATCGACAATTTCATGCGTGTGATCAACAGGTCTGATATTGTGGAGATAAAACCCGGAGAGATCAGACCGGCTGGGTATTCTAAACTCCCCGAGTCTCCTCCACCTCTAATGCAGGCGCCAAATGAAACTATCACGGATAAGGTTGCGCGACCTGCATTTCAAGCTACCCCTGCGGTCTACGCCTACAAAGTCCGCGGTTCGGGTTTCCTATGGCATCAAGTCCGCCATATGGTAGCCATCCTTTTTCTTGTCGGCCAAGGCCTCGAAAAGCCTTCTTTAGTAGATCAACTTCTCAATATCAACTCTAACCCTAGAAAGCCAACATACGACATGGCGGAGGCCGCACCCTTGGTACTGGAAGAATGCAACTTCCCAGGAGCCGGACTTCAATGGGTTCATCCCGGTGATTACAACGGTACCGAGCCCGGCATCAGAAAATCTCGAGTGAAAGGTGAAGGGAACCACAGCCTTGGCGGTACCGTGGCCGAGTTGTGGAGAGTGTGGCATAAGCACAAAATCGAAGAGACTTTGGCTGGAACGCTGTTAGACGTGGCCATGCGAGGGTATCAAAGCGGCACCGGGAATGATAGAAGTGAAGAGGAGCCGCGTAACAACAGCAGGAACGGGGAGAGCCAGAAGGTCTATCAAGGCGGTGATGCACCGCGTCTTGTTGGCAAGTATATTCCTATCTTGGAACGACCGCGTATGGAGACAGTTGACGCCATCAATGCGAAATACCTTGAGCGTAAAGGTCTTCAACCTCCAGAACGCAATAGGGAAAGGTCTTCAGTCACCGAATAAAACCATACCTTTCCACCGGCCGAGGAGCAATTGCTGCTATCGAATATCCTTTTGCCTTATATCCCCGCGCCTAAACAGTCGATATCCACAATGACCTTCCCTCACGTCCATAATGTTGTAGTCAGCCGACCTACAAGTATATGATACTTCATCGTTCGTGCAGACCAAAAGTCGTATGACCTCCCTCCACGATATTCTATCCGCAACCCATATATTACCATTTCCACTACCCTCGTCTTCACCCCACCTCCTCCTCCCTTCCGGTTTCTCCCCCTCTCGCCTCCCCAACAATCCCCCCGACCACACCGACCAACTCCTCCTGCTCCTCCCCTCCCAACCGCTCATCCAGCTCCTCAACCACACAATCCAACAACCCCAGCTCCGTCGGTGCCAAGTTCACCACCATCAACACCTCCGCTTTGGTAAGCTTATATTTGGCCATTTCCCGGACCAGTTCCTGGATTTGAGTTGAGGAAAGGTGCGGAGGGAGCGGGGAGGTGCTGCTGGGGTTTGTAAGTGACGGAGCGGAGGAGGTGAGGTAGCGGATTACTTCTGTGAGGATGGTGGTGATAGGGGTGGGCGGTGAGGTAGTAGGGGCGGAAGAGGAGTGGATGTAGCGTGGGTGGGAAGTGAGGTGGTTGAGGACTTCGTGGTTTGTGAGGGTTGCGGATTGGGATTCTAGGATCTGTGCGAAATGATTAGTGGATAGGTGCAAGAGAAAAAAATTGACTGAATCGAGGGCGAACCTTCATGATGTGGTTGGGTATGGGGGACAGTGGATTGAGGTTGGTGGTGGCGATGGGAATGGGGGTGGAGCGGAGATTGGATGCCAAGACAGGCTTTAGGGGATTCACAGCCGGAAAATTGAAGTACCTAGGTAGGTAGATAAAACATAAAGCCTTGGATAAGCGTAACATCTGATACATTTCTTGTATGGATGCATATAATTTTGAGCACATTGTGGATATCGTGCCGGCTTAGGATCGTACATGAACCCCGTACTAATTATCAAACATGAAGCCTGATCGAATTGTAACCGCCCAATATCGACCATTTCCCTCAAGCCTTCTGTTTCCTCTTCTTCTTTTTCTCCTGCTTTCCCACTGCGACGTCCACATCCTCCTCTACAGATCTCTTCCGCTTTTGTCCAATCTCCTCGACCCCATTTACCCCTTGATCTTTGGCCTCCCCTTTTTTCTCCGCCTTTTCAGCCGCTTTCCTCGCCTTCTTGACGTCCTTCTTACTGATGGCTGATGGCTTCCCCTCCGCATCGAACTTGATCTCACCTCTCTCCAGCTTCCGCTTGTACCGTACAACAGGTAGTCCCGCCTGTTCCGCTGGGAGCTTGTACTGGTCATCTTCTCTCTTCTGCCGTTTCTCTTTCTGTTCCACCCTTTTCTGTCGCCTCTCTTTCCGGTCGAGCCTCCGAGCGATTCGTTCTCTCGACGCCTTCTTCTCTTGGCTTCTTTGTTCGGCCATGGCAGCCTTACGCTCATGGCGCTCTTTCTTCCGCGCCTTTTTCGCCTCTTTTGTGTCACCCAGTATCGAGGACTGCCAGTTCTTCTCTTGCAGGGTTGGTGAAGCACGTGAGTCAGCGGTGTCATCAGAGACAGTGGATATCGTTTCTGACTTGTCGTCGTCTGGAGCGGCGTTCGGTTCCTTGACGTTCTTCTTTGATGTGCTTTGACCAGCCTTGGGATTCTCCGACACTGCAACCAACGGTAAGTCTGTGTGGTTAGGTGCTATCTCGTCCATGTCTACGTCGTTGTCTTGGTCCTGTTCTGTAACTGAGCTTGCTGTTGCTTCCGATTGCGCATCGTCTTTGACCTCTTGTATCAACTGTGTCAAGCCAGCCGGTTTGTCGATTTTGGTCTTCTTTAACGCCGGTGCCGTGGCGGCTGGCTCATCACCAGCAAGTCCATCAGCATCCGGATTGTATTTTCGTGCTTCTTTCACCTCCCACTTCCCTGGCTGCATGGAGACGCCATTCGGGGCTATGGCAACCCCTTTAGATCTCATTGGCTTCCCCTCTAGAGCTGCGAGACGTCTCTCGACCTTGAGCCGACTTTCCAGCCCTTGAGCGTTCCTGTCTTCTTCAGCGACTGCATCACCTTTGCCTTCTCCTTCTGCACTCCAGTCTGCAAGGGCATCCACGCGAAGTCCTAACGCTGCCTTGGCGGACAAGATCCGAGCTATTTTCCCTTTGTTCTTCCCAGTAGCCTGCCCAATCAGTGAAGCGTGATAGATGAGTCCATATTTTGGAGTGTCATGTTTCGTCTTGAGCGCTCTGAAGAGTGCTTTCTCGGCGCCGAGGATCTGGATTGTGCTTGCCGGGCTCTTGGCCAGGTTCATCAGGCTTCCGGCATGTGCAATCAGACGAGCTCCTACGAGCTCCCCTACTAGTGCTGTCAGGTTAGGAGCTATTGCTTGCATTCGCGCTGAAAGGTAACTTGAGAGTTGTGCCCGCTCATCGGTGAATGAAACAACCTGTTCTGCGAGGCCTCGAATGTTGTCCAGATCTTCCGAAGTGATCTCAGTGCCCATGGAAACTTCTGCAGCCGCCTTAACAGCAATCTCGATTTCTTCGGGCAATATTTCAGCAAGATCTGCATGCGCTGCACTTGTGCGCATTCCCATGGCGATGATAATCTTGGCATAGGCCAAGTTGTCGTTCACTATCCGCGCCATCTCCGGAAAGTGCCAGCCGTACCATTCCTTAACTCTCATGGCGTATATGTTCAGTTCCTTGTCTAGGTCGTCAAGAAGGGCAATGGCTTGTATGATCATTGTGTCGACTTTGTCGGGGGAGAATTTAAGCTTGTGTCTTGAGAGGGAGTGCGATAGACCGAGTGACATGGTATTTATTTTTTCAGGAACAAGTGCAGGTATCAGTGAGGAAAGATGGTTGCGGATCGAGCGGTAGAGGTCGGCAGTAGAGGCATCTGATATGAGCGAAAGCGACAATTGTGGGAGCTTGTTGATAGCACTCGCTACCGCACTGTAAGCTCTCGCACGAGATTGGGTCACAGTTGTTATATACCAAGCTTGGGATCTGCGACTGCCAGGGATGCTTTCTTTTCATCTTTGATTGCATCAAGCATGCCAGCAAGTGTTGGCGTGACCTTTCCTTCAACGATAGCGGCACTCTGCTCCAGAGCTGTACGAGTCAGACATTAAGACGAGGAATAGTCCTCAGGAAGGTGTACCTGTTGCTGCGCTGTCAAATGCATGGAACTCTTTCAACTTTAATCTGTTGAGGAGTGGGTGTTAGCAACCATTGATGGTGCGGAGGGGCACAGGAAATGCATATTCAGTACGTACAGGCTACAGATATTCTCCGCTGTATCATCTTCGGGCTTGAATTGGTTCTCCTTGAGCAGCTTGGAGCTCTTCGCTTTGAGCAAAGCGTACCCCACGGGGGTTTCCCTGTGCAATGTTAGCATGGTTGCTTGTTGCTTGAATGATGTTGGAATCCGCGACTGACTGAAGTATGAAAAGCCCCATCCTCTTTAGGAAGTCGCGTTGGACTCCTTGAGTGGTTGCAAAATGTGCTGCGAGGTGCACCTTCACAAAATCGCAGATTTTGTTGGTTGGAGAAATCAGATGTCGGATTCGCTAGTCATGCCTGTTAAAGCCTAGCTTGGTGGGTCGAAGATACCATAACAGCTTCACCGTCGCCGCCTGCACCTTTGGCTTTCCATGATCACACCTTCGCTATGGAGGGTCTATTCTACAATGTGAATGGCGGGTATGTTATGATACCTATCGATCTTTTCAGATGATATATTTGACTAATAACCACAGCTTCGTCGAAGGTATTGTCCGAGGATACAGGAACAGCCTCCTGACAGGCCAGAATTACAGCAACCTGACCCAATGTGAAACCATCGATGGTCTGTCTTAGTCCTTTGGCGTCAGTCAGACATCAAGCTGACAAGCATCAAGATGTCAAGCTTCAGCTTTCCCCTGCATATGGCGATTTCCTTGCCTCCCTTCCCCCAAACCCATCCACCTCCTCCCTCGCCAACAAGACCACCGATAAACTAGTAGCAGAATTCCGGTATCTCCAAGCTCAAGCCACCGGATCTCTAGCCAAGTTCATGGAATATCTGACGTACAGCTACATGATCGACAACGTTGCTCTCCTCATCACCGGTACGCTGCACGAACGCGATACTCGGGAACTACTCGAAAGGTGTCATCCATTGGGCTGGTTCGAAACGATGCCCGTCCTTTGCGTCGCGACCAACATCGAAGAACTCTATAATTCTGTCCTCATCGAGACGCCGCTGGCACCATACTTTAAGGGTTCGTTAAGCCATCAGGACTTGGATGAGTTGAATATCGAGATTGTCCGGAATACGCTATATAAGAATTACTTGGAAGACTTCCACCGATTCGTGAACGAAGATGCTGAGATCAGAGGGACGCCGACGTCGGAGGTCATGACGGGGATATTAGCATTCGAGGCAGACAGACGAGCAATCAACATTACCTTGAATTCCTTTGGAACCGAACTTTCCAAGCAAGATCGAAAGAAACTATATCCCGAGTTTGGCAACTTGTACCCAGAAGGCACACTCATGCTCTCAAGAGCCGACGACGTCGAAGGTGTCGGGCTGGCAGTGAGCGGCAATTCGGATTACAAGGCGTACTTCGAGCAGATGGGTATGGGCGGATCTGGGGCTGGAAACATGAGTGGCGGAGCTGGCAGCGATGGCAAGAGTTTGGAGGATATGTTTTATCAGAAGGAAATGGAGATGTCGAAGATGACGTTCACGGTGCAGTTTACACATGCTGTCATCTATGCCTGGGTTAAACTCCGAGAGCAGGTCGGTATCTCTCGTCTTTCATCTCATTCGAGTTGCTAACCTTCGGTATAGGAAATCCGGAACATAACCTGGATTGCGGAATGCATTGCGCAGAACCAAAAGGAGCGGATTGGGAATTACATAAGCGTGTTCTAGCTTTACTTTGCTCTTCCAATTGGTGGCCGTGGCATAGGAGCGGGAGTATCTCGGTTGTGTATATATGCTGGTTGAATGCATTGCTGGTCTGGAAATGGGAGGGCCTTGGAGTGAAACGATATTCGTCTATGCTCCATGACCGTGAGCCTCCCTGGATTTTTGATCTTCAGTATGGTCTCCAATTGTTGACTTGTATATTGGTCAATGGATATATACGGTACATGTTAGATGATCCTCGCCATGCTACCAATTTCATCATATAGGCTTTCTATTTGGGCCTCTTAGTTTGTTTAATAACCGAGGACCGTCTTTTCGATATGACAGCTCTGGTATCACCTTTGATACCACCTCTGCTGGCCTTCTCGGCATCTGCTTGCTTGCTAGAAGCCTTCGAGCATGCACGCACTATGCTCTAAAGCTAGTGCTATCTAAGTGGCTACACCGAGCACCGTTCTTCTGCTGTGACATGATTTTCTGGTGCCACATATGTAGCTCATTCTTCCATGGAAAGCTTCAACTTACACCTTGTACCTCTACCGGCCATCTCGCGTATCACGAATGACTACAAATAATCACTGGTTTTCGGCGTTCTTTCTTCGTTCTTTTCTGAATTCTACAGCTTGCTCTGAGCCAGGTTGCTCCCTTGCTTTGCACTTTTGATTCAATTAAAGTGGAGTCTTCCCAGTTCAAGTCATCATGCTGCATTTCATCACTATCAGCATCTCCATACTCTCACTTGCCGTCTCCGCCCAGAATCTGGATCCTTTGCAGGAATACACCATCTCAGCGCCAGGCATCAATGCAACTTTCATTCCCTATGGTGCTCGCTTGACCAGCCTCTACGTCAACGACAAGAACGGTGACCCACAAGACGTGGTGCTTGGGTATGACGACCCTGCTGATTTTGTCCGCAACGATCAGACGGTCCACACCTACTTTGGTCCTGTTGTCGGCCGGTACGCCAACCGCATCAAGAACGGCACTTTCACCGTCCAAGGGGTGACCTCGCATATTCCAAAGAATGAGAATATGGGCCTTGATACCTTGCATGGAGGTAGGATAGGCTATGATCAGCGAAATTGGACTGTAGTTTCTGCCAACTCAACTTCGGTTACCTTCTCCCTGCTCGACTGGGCTTTCGAGGGGTTTCCCGGGAACGTCTTGACCTATGCCACATACAGCGTCACTTCTGGCCGTTTGACTTCTCGCCTTGTTTCACTTCCGCTGGATGAGCCGACGCCGATCATGCTGGCAAACCATCTTTACTGGAACCTTGGTGCTTTCGTTGATGCCGCTGGCTCTACCGTCTTAAATGATACTCTGCACATGCCATATGCAGCGCGCTACATCAACATCGACAACATTGAGGTTCCGACTGGTGCCATCTCCCCTGTTAGTGGCACTCCCCTCGACTTCACTTCCCCGAAGCAGATTGGCCGTGATATCGAGTCTGCGACGAACAATTGTGGCTACGATTGCACTGGCTACGACAATGCTTTCATTCTGGACCGCCCCCGATACTCCGCCCCCGAGGCGAGTGATCTTAGCGTGCTGACGTTGAGCTCCAAATCGACGGGCATTCAAATGGATGTCTATACCAATCAGCAAAGCATGCAGATCTACACTTGTGACAACACGGACGGGACGATCCCGGTGAAACAAAGCCAGCAGCATGCCAACAATACGACATATGTAGAGAAATATGGTTGTATGTATCTATCCGACTGACGCTTCAATTATACGCTACAGGATTTGCACTGACTATTAGCTCTATAGGCATTGTAATAGAGACGCAGCAATGGATCGACGGTGTCAACCATCCTGAATGGGGTCAAGACCAGTATCAAATATATACCGTTGATTCGGAACCGGCAGTGGTATTTGCGCAGTATGATTTCAGCATTGTCGGTCAATGACTGGATGTATGCCCAAATATACAATTCGATAAGTATCTTATGTAGATATACCACAACGACCATAACTCATCTTCGATCTCTACCGAAGGGTCTTGACCTGCCCATAATAACTGTTTCAGAAGTCCGAGCATTGGGGCTGTGTCCTTGCCGGCAAAGACAGGCAACAGCCGACAACAGCTCTAGCGCTCTTGAAGCTCCTGCCTTAAAAAACAGCTCTCCTCATGTGTTGAACGAAGCAGTGATTATCCTGTAATAAGTAGTTAATGAGACATCATGAGAAGTCATCTACTTCCCGTCCGCCCGGCCTCAAGTGCAGGAGATGACCCCGTCTACAACACCTTCTACAACAATTCCACCGCCCCTCGCAAAAGCACCAACGTCATCCTCAACTCCGCCTTACGCAAGGAATATCCCAATCTCCATCTCACTATCAGCCCGACTTACGACTCCGACCTCCTCGGTTTTGCCGCAACCGGTCATGCCTCCGCAAGCCCCGCATCCACCAACGAGGAACCTGCAGCATCAGATCCCGCGACGTCCAATGCCCTTCCCACCGACTTGAAATGGCGCCGCTATATCCCACCGGCTGCCCGCGTATCCTCTTCTCCAGGTATCCTCGTTGACGACGTCAAATTCGGCCGCTACATCTACACTTGGCGGGAACAAGAATACATTATCTACAACGTTCTCGGCGGCCATTTTTCCTACGATGTAGAACTCACCTATCTCCTCGGTCCTTCTGCTTCTGCAAACGACGCCCTCCTCCTAGCCGCATCTTCTTACTTTAACGAACTCCATGACGAGATCTTGGTCTTCAATAACGGGTATTGGTCGAAAAACCATAAGTTGTGGCAGGAGGTGCAGACGAGTAGCTGGGATGACGTTATCCTTGCCGAGGAGATGAAGAAGAGTATCAAGGGGGAGATGGAGAAGTTTTTCGGAGGGCAGGAACGGTATAAGAAATTGAAAGTGCCGTGGAAAAGAGGTGTGATATACTATGGTCCTCCTGGTATGTCTTGTTCTCCCATCCTTCCGGCGATTACACCAAACAGACTATGCGCGGAATCACTTGATAGATAGACTGACAGCGTGGAATGGACAGGAAACGGCAAAACCATCTCCATCAAAGCAATGATGCACACCCTATCCCTCTACACCCCCTCCCCCATCCCCACCCTCTACGTTCGCTCCCTTTCATCCTACGGCGGCCCCGAATACTCTATCCAAACCATTTTCCGCCAAGCCCGCAGGCAAGCCCCCTGTCTGCTCGTCTTTGAAGACTTGGACTCCCTCGTCACGGACAACGTCCGCAGTTACTTTCTAAATGAAGTCGATGGGTTGGAGAATAACGATGGCATTTTGATGGTGGGGTCGACGAATCATCTTGACAAGTTGGATCCGGGGATTAGGAAACGTCCGAGTAGGTTTGATCGGAAGTTCTTCTTCGGGTTGCCGGGCATGGATGAAAGAATCGCTTATTGTGAATTTTGGCGGAGGAAACTCGATGCTGGTGATGCTGGTGGTGATGAGGGGCAGGAACATTCGCAGAAGAGTGAGGATATCGAGTTCCCGAAGGAATTATGTAAAGCCATCGCGGGCATCACGGCCGGTTTCAGTTTCGCATATATCCAGGAGGCGTTTGTGGCGAGTTTGTTGGCCATTGCTGCTGCCGCCGCCGACGATGAACCTCATGCTAGCTGCGATGCAGGATGGGAGATTGCAACGGAGAAAGTGCCGTCGGCGATCTGTTGGGAGGGCAGATGGGATAATATCAAAGATCAAGATGGATGGTTGACCGCTATGTGCTGTGGAGACAGATGAAGAAGCAGGTGCGGATTTTGAGGGAGGAGTTGGAGGAGGAGTAGACGCGGTTAGCGAAGTGTGAGATGAGAAGGTAAGATAGAAGAGGGAAGAGAGAAGAAGGAAGAGAGAAGAGGGTAAGGGCGAAGAGTGTAAAGGAAGAAGAGGATGGGGAATATTATCCTCTCATTTCTTTCTCATCTTAACCTGCAAAATGAATCGTACATAGCATTCATTACACTACATATTCATTCCTGCACACGATCTGATCGGTATTCTCAATCAGATTACATTTTGGATGAGGTACAAAATTGATTATATATATATGCGGGTGTATGACAGGTGGTGGATGGGTGATGAGATGGATGGGGATTGTTAAAAGGCTGGCCCCGGCTTTCTCCTGGCAGAAAAATAAACCACCCCGTGGACTTGACATTGTAGCCACAAGACTGTACAGATAGTCGCCTCATCTTTAGATATCACTCGGAATCATAGCGGTCAAAGTGTTGAATCCATACGACGAATTTCCAAATATTTTACTCGTCTGAAGTGATAACCCACTATTGGCAAGTGAATTGCCCTGATCCATTTAATTATGCATATCTAGTTTGTCTATAGCTGCTGAAGCGTCCGATATCTAGTAGTCTATCCTGTGCCATCCGTCCTAACCTCGTTAATCGTCGCTCTGCATAATGTACCTAAAACGATATTCATGACCATTATCCCAGAATCAAGCACGTAACATTCATTTCCCATCCACCTCCTCCGCTGCACTGTTCTTCCCACCGGTCATCATCTTCTTTACTCTCCCCTTCACAACCTCCACGCCCTTCCCCAAACCTCCAAATACATACCCCAACCCAAAACTCCACCTTTTCACCCTAACGGTCCAAATAAAGAAATAAACCAGCGCCCAGTTACTGAAGCAGAATGTAAGGAAGATAGCCAAATACTTCCACTTATCACTCGGTACCACGTTCAAACCCGCCATGTACTCCTCGCCCGTCCGATACGGACAGTACCTGCACGCCCCACTCGCATCCGGATCCATCAGATAACCCCTCGCAGCCTGCACCACGAAATCGCCCGCATACTGTGTACAGGTCTGGCCGGGAGGATGATTGAAATACGCAGCTTCGCTTGGGGCACACTCGACCTGTATGGTCGGCAAGGTAGCGGCCATGATGCCGCCGATCCAATAGGTGCTCGGGTTCAGATAGTACAACCAGTATTTCCAAAAGACATCCAATTGGCTATAAGGTCTGACGACCCCATTGAAAAGGGAGAAAATGACAAAGAAGAAGGGGAGCACGTTGGAGATGACGGTGAAAGAGGGGGCGAAGGCGCAGATCCACTGGCCCCAGCTGGCTTGGAAGAGGAAGAATAACATCGTCATGAAAAACGTGAATCCGGCTGTGGAGGAATCGGTGGGGAGGCCAGTGGGGTAGTACCAAAGAAGCCAGTAGATCAGGGCGCTGAGGATGGAGATGGGGATCTCGGTGACGACCGAAGCCGTGCAGAAAGCGAACCAATTGTATATCCTGCTTGGATTTTCGCGTGCTATCCAGAGTGAGAGATTCTGATAGAATTTGGGCACCACGGCGTTGACAACGGTGGGAGGAATGAGGCAGATAAGGAAGGCCGTGAACATGCGGTTCTGGAGGTCGGCGACGGTGTTGCCGAGTTTATAGAAGGTGAAGCCGTTGAATACGCCGGTGATGATGGCGACAAATATTTTACCGTAGTAGTAGGAAGGGTCGCGCCAGTGTTGGGTGAACATGCGAAGAGTCAACGAGGTGGTTTGGAGCCAGATGGGCGAGGCATATTCGTATTGGGTTGTTTCTTTGACGGGCAATTTGCTTCGCTCGGCTTTGATGCGGTTGATTTCACTGAGAAGGTCGGCGTTCTCTTGGGAGTCGCGCCATTCTTTATTCCAGTCGATGCGTTTTCCGTCGGAGCGTTTGCCGCCTTTGATGGCGGTTTCGAGGATAAATTCGGCAATGTTCTTTTGCGGTGGGCAGACGACGCCTCGCTTCGAAAAGTAGCTGTTGACTGCTGCGCCATTGTCACCAACCGGACCGAAGTAAAAGGTATTCCCTCCTGGGTTCAGGGCCAGGATCATGTCGAATTGCTGAATCAGTAGCGAGGAGGGCTGATGGATCGTGCAGACGAGACCATGACCTGCATACGCCAATTTTCTTAGAAAGCGGACGATTGAGTAGGAGCTCTGACTATCGAGCCCTGATGTTGGTTCATCCAGAAAGAGTAGGGACGGTTTGGCCGCAAGCTCCACTCCGATTGTCACGCGTTTCCTCTGCTCCACGCCTAGAGAAGAGATGAGCGCATCCTGGAGTTCGCCTAGCTCCAATAATTCAATGACCTCTTCCACATAAGCTATTTTGTCGGCTTTGGGGATGTGGCGCCCTTGACGTAGGATAGCGGAGAACTCGATAGCCTCTCTGATGGTAGCGGTGCCATCATGGATATCTTGCTGCTCGACGAACCCGGTGATACGTTGAAATTCTTTTCCCAAGGACCGTCCATCCACGAGCATATCGCCGGAGACGATGCCCACCGTCTGTCGCTGGCTGAGGGTGTTGAGTAGCGTGGTTTTGCCGGCGCCCGAAGCTCCCATTAGAGCAATCAAAGCTCCGGGTTTAACGTACCCGTGAACTTGGTTTAGCAGTTTCAGTTGCGAGCCTCCATAAGGCACGCTATACTCAACGCCGGTCCAGGTAAAAATCTCGTGGCTCTGGGTTAGGGTTTGGGGGACTGATAGTTCTCCCTTTCCAGTGCTCAGCTGGCCACTTGACGCCCTACTATCACCGGGATCACCTCCCTTCTCAGCATCGACGACCTTTGCTTCAGAAGTCATCCGGTTCTTTGCGCTCTTCTTGAAGGTCGTGGCACCTCCACCGCCACCGACAAACTGGAATAGCTCGGCACCAATAACAGTAACGAGGATATATAGCACCGTGAAAGCGACGACGACCCCAAAATTGCGCCATAGATTGGAGCGCGTGCTAGAATCATTAGTGTAATAACAGTCTGTATCGAGGCAATGACTTACTATTGATAGGTTGTATCGAGATACTCCTCACCAGTGACGCTGGTGGCACCGAGTTGTGCTCCGCTGACTGCGCATCCTTGGTATGGTGGCTCAATGCCGGGACCTCGTGGTATCAATTGAGACGGGGCACATTCCATCACGCGACCGGCGAACTCGCTTGTCAATACGCCTTCGAATGCGTACGAGATCGGATTTACATAGTACAGCCAACCAAACCAGATTTTGTCCCCTAACAGCTGTGGGTTGACAATGACGTATCCCGTGTAGATGATGAGAAGATTCAGTGCCGTCCCGGAGAACCTGACTGCGTCGTCAATCGTAGGCGAAAGAGCTGCAAAGAACCGATAAAGGGCTGTGATACAGATCGTCTAGAACATATTTAGACTCACTCTCACAGAGGCGGGGATCGCTACATACCATACTATAGACGAAGAGCTCGTAAATGAAAAATTTCGATACGTCAACATCAAGGTGGGTCATGAAGTACATGATGACTCCAAAGATGATCACTTGGACAAGGATCAGTGGGAAATCGGCAAGGACACGAGCGAGCGAGACGGCGCTTGGTCGGTAGAAGGCATAGTCCTTGTGTCGAGCAATGACTACTCTTCCGGAGATCGCCTTCATGAGCTCTGACAACTGAAGCCATCCAAGAAATAGAATGGAGAAGAAGAGTGCGCCACCACGGGTGAAGGCACCGTCAGTGCTGTTTGGCTGGTTATAGAAGAGGCTGCCCACAATGAGACCGTTAGATACGATAATAAAGAACTTGGTGTATAACGTAGGTTTGTCGCCCCATACCAGCCAGAATTCACGTGCAGTACAAGCAAGTATCTGCCTCCAGAAGCTGATAGTGAAATTGGACTTCTTGGACACCGTTTTTGACTTTTGCTCTTGGACACTCTGCTTGAATTGCTGCGCATCTCCAAGGTCGGTCTGTTGAAGGTACGCTTCGTAGTCGGCCACATCGGCCAAAACCTTTTTGTAGGCCTCACTATGCTTGAAGGTCTGCTCAAATTCGGCGGCTGTCCTGGGAGCAGAACCCTCATACCCATCCCGAAGAAGCCGCTGGGTCGGATCCGTAACACTCGTCAGAAAGTCAGCGGTCGTCTGACGATCTGGGCAGTGAAATCCCAAGTCAATGAAATATTGTTTGGCTTCGCTGGCTGAGCCCTGGTACATCATGCGACCTTGGTCGATGACAAGCACCTT
>QQTW01002102.1_pt1 | contig 14331 bp, 15 predicted proteins | sample 1904831 | NCBI WGS metagenome assembly QQTW01 (sample SAMN09435610, study PRJNA476489) | Subsurface metagenome, whole genome shotgun sequencing project. | reverse complement strand
TCTAACCACCTACTAAAGGCTATAAAAAGAGATGAACGCTTGCTTTTATTTCTGTATCTATTGTAACGGAATTTATACTATTTTGCCTGCGATCGGCAAGTTTAATTAGATGTCCAAATTGACTGTATAGCTAAATACAGTATGATGTTTTGGATAGGTGTATACAGTATTCAGAAGTGAAATTGCGATCGCAACCGTTATACTCGCTCGGATATACGCTTTGCAACGCTTGATAATAAAACTACAACCCCGATCGAGTTATTCAACTGTTTTAAAAAAATTATTTATGATTGTGACATCAATTCCTTTAATAAATAGCGATCGCTTAAATCGCAGTATTGCCCAATTAGCCCAAATCGGCAAACTACCAAACGGCGGTGTAAGTAGAGTAGCCTTTACTCGCGAAGACCTTTTAGCGCGTCAGCTTGTCCAGTCTTGGATGCTGGATGCTGGTATGACTATTCGCATTGATGCGGCGGGTAATATTATCGGTACTTACGCTGGGAAAATAGCAGGCGCGGGGGCTTTAGCCACCGGATCGCATATAGATACTGTTCCGGTAGCTGGTCACTACGACGGGGTGCTAGGAGTGCTGGCAGGAATTGAAATGGTACGAGTGTTACAAGAAAATAAAATTATCTTAGACCATCCCATCGAAGTAATTGTATTTACCGATGAAGAATGTACTGTAATTGGCTGTAAAGCAATGGCGGGAGATACAGTAAACGATCCCAATTATTACCGCCGCAATGATGCGACATCTATTGAAGAATGTTTAAAAAGTGTTGGCGGCGATTGGTCGAAAATAACAACAGCCAAACGTAATTCAGGCGACATTGCGGCGTTTGTAGAGTTGCACGTCGAACAAGGCGGAATACTAGAAAGTACCGGAGATCGTATTGGTGTCGTTAAAGGAATTGTCGGACAGTATCGCCATACTATCACAATTACTGGGCGACCAAACCACGCGGGTACAACACCCATGAACATGAGAAAGGATGCTTTAGTCGCCGCCGCGCAAGTAGTATTAGCAGTAAATAAATTAGGAGTAGAAACCCCAGGCGAACAAGTAGCAACGGTGGGATACTTGAATGTTTTGCCTAATGCTGTAAATATTGTCCCGGCAAAAGTTGAACTAAAAATTGACCTGCGGGATTTGTCCCAAGAGCATTTAGATAAGATACTTAGCGAGTTAAAACAGCAGTTAAACCAAATTGCGGAAGCGACTAAAACAGAAATATTGATTACTCAAGCGTTGCACGTTTTACCGACTTTAGCTCAAGTAAAAATTCAAGATGCGATCGCCCAAGTTTGCCAGCAACTAAACTTAAGTTACACTTATTTGCCTAGTCGCGCGGGACACGATGCACAAGAAATTGGGCGTTTTGCTGACATGGGGATGATCTTTGTCCCCAGTCGTGAGGGAATTAGTCACGCGGAAGATGAGTACACTTCCCCAGAGCAATGTACCCAAGGAGCGAATGTATTGTTGCAAACTTTTTTGAAACTAGATCGGCTTTACTCTAATAGACCTGTTGCCTGAACCCACTTCTTCGCCCCCTAAATCCTTCGCCCAAATCAGCATAACCAACAAGCTTATTGATTATGCCGATTCTCTATCAAGTTAATTAAAAGCGTCTTTGATATTCTCAACAGCGCGCTCTACAGCATTCATTGACTTATCTACTGCTTTTTCAGTTCGAGCGGCATCTTCTTCGGCTCTCTTGTAGATTGTGTCTCTGTCGCTCTTAGCCTTGCTCTCAACGTTACTATCGCTATCGGTGGATTTTTCAACTTTTTTGGCATTGCTACTAGCCGCATCTTCAACTTTGTCTTTCGTATCGCGGATCAAGTTCTTAGAGCCTTTAGCCACGTCTTGAGCTTTTTCTTGAACTTTGTCGCCTACATCCTTGGAAGCGATGGAGATGGGAGCAGCCATTGCGGAAGGGTTAGCAAAAAACGAACCTTGCCATACAAAGGCGATCGCGCTCAGGCAAAATATTGTTGTAGCTACCCAGCGTCCTACGGTAGAAAGCTGTTTGGTAAAGTGATTAGGTTTCATAAAATACAATCGCAATTAAAATTTAGCACTCTAGTTTTACTGCATTGCGATCGTTAATCAAAACGTTCCCTAGATAGAGCTTTTGCTTTTATCTGTTACTTAACAAGTTAACTATTTGGATAGATTGAGTACAGTAACTTTCTATGTATTGTGTTTTATGAGCAACCCAAAAAAGTTAATCCATTAAGTTGATTTATTCGTAGTGTTAAAGCAAGTAATATAACTTAAGTATTTTCTAAATAAATAAAATGAGTAATGCTCAAAATGTTTTAGGGGGAGAATTAGAAACTTGCTGCACATCGCCTATTACTGGATACTACCGAGATGGTAAGTGTAGTACGGGTGCGGGGGATTTTGGCGTACACGTTGTTTGTGCTAAAGTTACCGCAGAGTTTTTAGAATATACCAAGGCGCAAGGAAACGATCTAAGTACGCCCAGAGCTAATTTTCCTGGTCTAAAACCTGGCGACTGCTGGTGCTTGTGTGCTTCTCGTTGGCAAGAAGCTTTAGAATCTGGTGTTGCTCCACCGGTAAATTTAGCCGCAACTCATGCCTCGGCGCTCGAACACGTTGCCATAGATGACTTAAAGCAGCATTCTATTTAATGGCACTATGTATTTAGCCGCTTTTTAAGATTGCCGACAAAAGCATTTACTGATTGTTTTAACTGATTTCGCCCCGACCATCTTTGAAAAGCTCTTTCGTACTCCTCGCCCTTAGAGTAGTAAGTGTTCCAGCTATCAAGACCAACTTTTAAGCCCCAAATTAATAGGATATAAAGCGATAAAAAGAGTCCATCACCCTGGAGTAGATCGAGGGCGACAAAAAAAGAATTAGCGATCGCATAATTGCCAATTTTCTTTTTTAGCTTGTGGCGGCGGTACAGATCGAATTTTTGTTTTTGAAGAACGATAGTATTTTGCGATCGCCACTCTATTTCTGACTGTTGCAGAGATTCGGGTGTAATTTCAAGTTCCGAGGCAATTTCCAATAGCTGCTCGTAAGAAAACTCGCTATCGTCAGCTTGACGAGCGATCGCAATTGAAAGAATTTGTTGGATATCTTCTTGACTATAAGAGCGGGCAAGCTTATCTTCAAAAGTTGTCATAATTGCTTATTTTTTCAGAACAGCCATCCTAGTTATAGTATAGATTTAACTAGCTAAAGAAGTACCAATATCGGCGATCGCACAAAGCCAGCAGTTTTGTTCTACATTCATCCGCACCCATAGAAGTACCCGGATAGTAGAACCATCGCCTTTGAGCAAAGGTATGGTCAAGCCATCTACCCTGCCTTTAGTTTGAAGTTCTGAGCGGATAAACTTTTGACCTGTGCGATCGCTACAAATTTCTAGGATAGTTTTTTTGACAATTACTTCCTCAGCATGAGTGTAACCTAGCATTTGCAAAAAACGCTGATTAGCTTCGACAATTAAATTATCTGTAATACAGGCGTTAAAAATGCCGACGGGGGCGTTTTCAAAGAGATTTCGCAATTTTATTTGGCTGGCAATTAGTTGGGCTTCGGTTTTTTGGCGATCGCTTATTTCTTTTTGCAGTTGAGCATTGCGGAGACTTAGTTGCTTTTGCAACTTGCGGATGGTCAAATTATTTTCTACGCGCGCAAACACTTCTTCTTCGCTAAAGGGTTTGGTAATGTAATCTACTCCCCCTACAGCAAAAGCTTTAACTTTATCTAATACCTCATCTAAGGCGCTAATAAAAATTACCGGAATATCGCTTGTTAGCGGAGATGCTTTTAAGTGCTGACAAACTTCATAGCCGTTCATATCCGGCATCATCACATCGAGTAAAATCAAGTCGGGGGGAGCAGCTTGCACGGTTTTTAAAGCCGTTTGTCCGTTGATTACTTTGCGAACTTCGTACCCTAGTTGAGAAAGCAAAGCAGATAAAAGCCGCAGATTGTCGGGCTTATCGTCTACCACGAGAATATTTACTTTTTCTTGGTGATTCATTTTGCACCGGGTTGAGTTAAATCGATAATTTTGTCGATCCGAAAATTATTTACGGCTTCAACTAAAGCCTCTGCTAAAGGCGCATTGGCTGCGGGTATTTGCTGCAATAAGTTAAAAATTTGTTGTTCGTCAGTACGCAGTGCGGATTGGTGTAGCTGTTCGATCCACGACGGAGGCATAACTTTTAAGCTTTCTGGTTTTAATGCGTAGATATCTCTAGCGATCTCTACTTGGCTATCTTCATAGAGGTAACGTACCCCCAAATACTTCGCCATTTTTTCGAGGATTACGTCTTCAAGAAAAGGCTTGCAAACAAAATCATCGCAGCCCGCAGCTAATACTAAAGCTCTTTCCTCATCAAAGGCACTAGCTGTGAGGGCAATAATAACTGTAGATTGTCCCAATGGGTGACTTTTAATTTGTCTAGTAGCTTCATATCCATCCATTACAGGCATTCGCATATCCATCCAAATTAAGTGAGGTTGCCAAGCAAGCCAAATATTTATACCGACAAGCCCGTTTTCGGCTTCGCGGACTTCAAAGCTCATTGAGGTTAGAAATTTGACTAAAAGTTGACGGTTTTCGTGGCGATCTTCTACTACCAAGATGCGGTATATAGGTTGTTCTGGTGCTAAATAAATCGCCCGTTGCTGGCGTAGTTTGGGTGCGGCTTCTGCAAAAACTTGCACCTTTGCGACGGGGACATCAAAAGAGAAAATTGTCCCTTGACCGGGAGTGCTTTTTAGGGCAATTTCTCCATTCATTAAACGGGCAAATTGTTGACTAATAGATAAACCTAAACCCGTTCCCTGCTGAAATTTTTGCCCCGATTGGGTTTGCACAAAAGGTTTAAATAGGTTTTCTAATTCTGATGGATCGATTCCCATCCCCGTGTCTTCAACTTCAAAGTGCAAACGCGAGCGTTTTGCCTTTGGGATTAAGCGATCGCAAATCGCCACCGCGCGTAAAATTACTCTCCCTGTAGTAGTAAACTTAATCGCATTTCCCAGCAAGTTAATTAATACTTGACGCAACTTACTTTCATCAGCGCAGACAAAGTTAGGTAAATCTAAACTGCGCTCAAAAATCAACTCCAATCCTTTCGCTTGAGCTTTAATTGCAAACATCTCCGCCAAAGAGTCGAGCAAACTATATAAATTAAAGTTATTTTCATCTAGAGTTACGCGCCCCGCCTCAATTTTGGACATAGACAAGACATCATTAATTAGTGTTAGTAAGTGTTCCCCACTGCGGCTAATAATTGCTAAGTTTTCTTTTTGAGTAGCATTCAAAGTGCGATCGCGAGTCAGTAATTGCGTAAAGCCGAGGATAGTACTAAGAGGTGTCCTTAGTTCGTGGCTCATATTTGCAAGAAATGCGCTTTTAGCACTATTTGCAGCTAAAGCTTCTTGGGCTTTTTGTTCTAATTTGTGGCTGTAATTTTCTAACTGTTCGCGGTAAATTTGCAACTGTTTGGTCAGCCAATACACGCCGATTGACAGCAAAGCGACGGCTACAAGCCCTACTAAAACAATCGTCCCGGCTAGTTGACGCGCGGGCGTAAAAGCTTCTGCTTGCTCCATTTCCACTAATAAAGCCAGGTCTTGAGCGTTTAACCAGCGATATACGCCGATTACTGGCACTTGGGCATAATTATCATAAAGTCCCACTCCACTAATTCCCCTAGTCGCATTATCAATACCTTGGCTGCTAATCCCGGTAGAAAATGATTCTGCGTCGGTTTTATCTGCTTTAGAAATAAATGTGTTTTTGACTACCAACGAGCCAACTAAATAAGTTTCACCGCTTTTACCCAAGCCTGTACGCTCCCGGACAATGCGATCGATGCGATCTAGATTCAAATGGGCTAAAATTACTCCCTGACGGACTCCTGCTCGATCTCGCAAGGGTGTGGCAAACGTTACGATGGGTTTGCCTGTAACAGGTGAAACGTAAAAAATTGGAGCAGTGTTTCCTGGCTCAATTTTGTCAATATAAGTAGTGTCAGCTAAAATTTCGTACTGTCCTTCGTGTTGCCGATTGGTAGATAAAATAACTTTGTTACTGCGATCGAGAATAAAAATTTCTTGGAAATCTGGCTTGGTTTTGGCGAGATCGGCTAAGTAGTTTGAAAGACGTTGATGAGTTGCCGCATCGTAGTTTTGAACTTTGAGTTGGCGGACTTCGGGAAAAAGTGCGATCGCAAAAAAGTCTTGCTCTCGATCTTGAAACCAGCGCGTAATTTCTTCTTCTTTTAAAGTTGCAGCTACACTCAATTGGTTAAAAGCTGCTTGTTTCAATGCTTCTCTGGCTCGAAAAAATGCTACACCGCCGACAATCCCAATTGCTACTAAAGACCAAAGCAAGAACAAACTAGCGACTTTAGTAGTAAGGTGTTGATTGCCAGAGTGCATAATTTACCATTGAGCAAAAATTTGTTTAATACGGGAAACGGCTTCGTCGGCGGCTATTTCTGGAGAAATATTGTCAACCAATACCTTTTTAAGAGCTTGACCCCAAACATTTTCTTTCAAAACCATACTGTAGGCGGGATTAGCAAAAGTATAAAATAAGCGCGTTTGCCCTTTATTAATTGTCTTTGTTGCTGTGGAAACGTGAGGATCTTGGGGGTTTGTCCAAAAAGGATCTTGCCAATTTGGTTTAAGTACGGGTGAATGGCGACCTCCAGCAACTTTAAGATAATTACCAATCACTTTTGGTTGAATTAAGTAGGCTAAAAAGTCTTTGGCAATCTTTTGATTTTGAGAATTTGCTAACAAAACCACTTGCTGCACTGTAAGTAAGTAGCGCATTTTTTGACCGCTAGGTTTATTTGGCAATTCCAATACTCCTAATTTTTGACGATAAGCGATCGGATCAAAGCGCAGCGCTGTAGCAATAGAAAGGGTGTCGTTAGTCGTCATCAACACTTTACGGTTAAGCAAATTACGGTTGTTGTCGGGATTTAACCAGTGCAACGCCTCCGGTGGTAGATAACCTTGTTTGTAAGCTTGGACGTACCAATTTAAAATTTTTATAATCCCTTGACGCACTTGAGGGTTATTAACCTGGAGTTGACCGTTGGAGTCGAGCATTTGAACGTCGTAAGCTTCTAATAGTTGCTCAAAAGTTTGGTAGGTATCTCCGGCGGCGACAGATAGGGGTAAACCTAAACCATAAATGTCAACGTTTTTTGCTCGTAATTCGTCTTGGCTTTGCATCCAGTATTTCCAAAAACTACCCCAATCTGTAGGAATATCTTGATTGCTGCGTCCGATTTTTTCTAACAAATCTCGCCAATAGTAGACATGGATCGTTGCTTGATGAATAGGTAAAGCGTAGTAACTGCGCTTTTGCGCCGATTGATTGTAAAAGCTAACAGTTTTTAAGGCATTTTCAGAATATAAACTTTCAACTGGCGCAATTACATCGGAAACATCTGCAAGCTTTCCTTCCCAAGCTAGACGAGCGGTAAGAGATTTTTCGCTTTTAAACATAGCGATTAAATCGGGTAAATCCCCACTCCTTAGCTCTCTTTCGGTTTTTTGCGATAGCTCGTCGGTACTATAAAAAGAAAGTTGGACGTTATTAGCGCTTTGTTTTTCCCAATTACTGACAATTTGTTGGAGTGCTTCATCTTCTTCAAGGGTAAAACCTTTGTCCCACCAAATTTTGAGAACTTTATTATCCAACGCGGCGGCGTTGACCAAATCTCGATTGCTAGTAGAAGTGCGATCGCAAGCAACAATTACCAGGCTAAAAACAATCGCTAAAAGCAAGTATCGCCAGCGTTGAAGCAGATTTATAAACCTTGGGGGGCGATCGTGTTGTATTTTGGATCTCATAGGTTTTTTGCCCCAGTCTCCACACTTCTACAATATCGATCTACTCCTTAGAGATACAGATTTACGGATATTTGTTTAAAAACGCAAAGAATGAATAGCGATAAAATAAAAACAGATCCTATAACGCAGTACACTTATGACCGCCAAGGTTAGTGAAATCAAATCTGCAACTGAACTTGTAGTCACTTGGGAAGCATTACCCGATGATTTTCGCTTAGAGGATGACCCAGTGGAAAATACAGGTCAGCCACTTTTGGCTGGTGCTTTGCGCGAAAGCTTGGAAATTAACGGTTTTATTCAACCGCAAATGTTAATCGCTTCCAATTTTGGTCTTTGTGCAACCCTCAACGGACAGATTGTTGTCAAAGCCCCTGACTGGGTTTATATTCCGCGTGTAAATCAAGTTTTAGCTAACCGCAGAAGTTACACGCCCAACTATGAAGGTGATGTTCCGGCGGTAGTGATGGAATTTTTATCGGACACCGAGGGCGGAGAATATTCAATCAAGCGGAGCTATCCACCGGGAAAATGGTTTTTTTACGAGCAAATTTTACAAGTTCCCATTTACATAATTTTTGAGCCAGAAGATGGTTTGCTGGAATTTTATCAACTCGAAAACGGACGCTACGAGTTGAAGCAACCTGATGAAAATGGTCGTCATTGGATTGCGACGATGGGGCTATTTTTAGGAACTTGGCAAGGCACAAAAGAAGCCCGAACAGGTTACTGGTTGCGGTGGTGGGATGAAGGAGGTAACTTGTTGTTGTGGGCAGTAGAACAGATCGAACAAGAACGCCAACTTGTCGAACAAGAACGCCAGCAAAAAGAACGGCTCATTGCCTACCTACAATCGCAAGGTATTGACCCGGCTAATTTGCCCAGCGAATTTTAATGTACAGAGGTTGCAATGCAACGTCTCTCATCCATCTAATTAACAACACCAAATATCGCCCCTAAAATGAGCAATATTAAACTAATAGCGCCCATGACTAACTTTTGCTGCCAAATCGTAGCTTTTAACTTTGTTTCTACCTCCGCGCGATCGCATTGTTGGCTTTGAAGTAAAAACTGATAATCTAAGTCGCCCAAACTTTTGTCTTCTGCCCACGCTTGAGCGACTTGTAAGGCTTGTCCGCGCAATAGGAATGCCGGATCTCGCGTCCGCAGCCATTGCTGTAGTGCTTGGGAATATGGGCGCAGTTTAGTTAATTGTTTTTCTACCCAAGCTAAAGAAAAAACTTCGGCATAAATGCGATTTTTGATCTGCAATCGCCCGTTTTGCTCAATTACTAAACCAGATAGCAGTAATTCTATTTGCTCGGTAAAACTATCGGCGACTACTTCAACTCCTTGTAATATTTGCTGAACCAGCTTTAGCAGCGCTCCCGCTCGGCGCTCGTTTCTGAGCAAGCGATCGCGCACGGTTTGTAAATGCTCTGGTTCGTCTTTTGCTTCCCAGTTTTCAATAATATGCGATCGCACCAGTTTTTCTAAAAGCAAGGGCGAAAATTGGTAATAAAACCCAATTAAATGATAGTTAACAATTGGTAAATGGGTGTCTAACTTGTAACGTTCTTCTACTTGTTCCCCATTACTCAATCTATTGCCGCTAGTTCGTTGCTCGATAACTAGCTGACAAAGCTTTTGAGTCAGAAAAGGCTGCCCGTTTGTCCATGCCAAAATGTCTTTCAGCACCGCTAAGGGATTGGCTACTTTGCCCTCTAATCCGGCAGCTAAAGGGGCAATTTCGCCGAGCTTGAAACCAGATAAATTAATAGATTTACCGATATTAAAAGGAGTACGTTGGAAGTCGCCAATTAAATCTGTTGGAGTTGCAACTCCAAATAGCGCCCAAGTGAGACGATTATAAGCCGAATTATGCGATCGCTCGTTGTAGCAATGTCGAATTAAGGCAAAAAAGTCTTCTGTTGGAAAATCAAGCCCCAAAATACTATCAATCTCATCAACAAAAATAAATATCCGCTCTTGAGCAAGTTGAACTAGCAATATATCTTCGATAAAATAACTCAAGCGTTGAAGCGGCGATAAATCTTCTCTTTCTTGCCACCAAGCTTTTAAATTTACTTTGCCATACAAATTAAAACTCCGTAATAAATCAACAACGATGCCTTTGTACCACTGAGCCGGGGTAATATTGTCGCTACCTATCCGCGTCATATCAAGCGAAGCACAGTTGCAGCCTGCTTTTGTCAATCGATACCGAGTTCGAGTCCGCAAGCTAGATTTACCCATTTGCCGCGAACTAAATACATAGCAAAATTCGCCCCCTAGCAAGGCATGATAAAGTATCAAATCCGCTTGACGCTCCACATAGGTAGGAGCGTCCATTTTTAAACTACCGCCGACTTGATATTCGTACTTATTCATAGTTGTTCGCGGAAGTACAGTCGATACAATTGGCAGCTTGGCGCGGCTTGATTTTCTTGTAATTTGACTAAACCCATGCTTTCTAATTTATAAGCGGCGATCGCTTCTAAGGGCAATGGCTCGACGGCTCTAACTACCTGTTTGTAGGCGGTAGCAAGTTCTGGATACTCTTGGAGATTAGCCAAATGATGGCGCAGATGGTCGCTATAAATACCAGCTACGGTGGCAGCCGTTTGTAATAACTGGCTTAGAGATATTTCTTTACGTGCCAAATGATAAAGTGCAATTCTAACTAAGTAAGGATGTCCGCCAATGGTTGCTAAAAGAGTAGCCAATTGCTCGTCAGCAAGCCAATCTATGCGATGGCGATTAGCCAATTCTTGCACTTGTTCTAGACTAAATTCCGGCAATTTAATCGGCAACCCAACATTAAAAGGAGACTGATTCAAAGCTAAAGGAATATAAGCTTCGGTCGCATGAACGATCGCCAGCCGGAGTTTTTGCCACTCTTTTAGTTCCGCCGCATCCTCATACCAAGAGCGCAGTAGGGGCAAAAAGTCGTTAGAAATTTCGGGATATTCAAAAATTCGATTTACTTCATCTAATGCTAAAACTACTGGAGAGTCAATTTCAGCCAGTAAATACTCTTGAAAATACAGAGTACAGCTAACTTTGCTGCCAATATCTTCATCCCAATAATCATTTAGTTTTGGTTCGAGGGTTAGCTGACGACTGACATTGGCACACAACCACCGCAAAAATTTATCCAAAGATGTAAAAATGCTGCTATCAGCTTGTTGCAAACTTAGTAGCACCGTGCGTAAACCTGTTTGTTTGGCATGAGCTAAAACTCGGTGCAGGAGGGAGGTTTTACCCATTTGCCTTGGAGCTTTGATCCGAAGTAAACTCCCAGGTTTGCTAACTTGGGCGTAGGCGCGTTCTTCAATAGGAGGGCGTTTGATATAAAACGGGGAATCAATGGGTACTATCCCGCTTGGCACTTCTAAAAAGTCTTCATCTAAACTATTATCTGGTCGATTGGGCGATCGCCAATGTCTTTCTATTGCTGTTCTAAAGTTGGTTTTGCTAACAGGTTCTCCTAATACTTGGCTGAGGAGTTTCCAAACTTTAGGCCCGACATCGCGGGTAATATAGCTTGTTGAGTAGCCGCAATTGGAGGCAATCTGTTCGTAGGTTTGGCTTTGTAACGCTCCCATTAAAATTGCCGTTTCTACATCTGTTAGATATCTGTTAAAACGGGCAAATACTAATTTATTGACTAATTCCAGCGCTTGCTCAAAATTCATGCGGTGTCATGGGCGTGTCTCTTTGGCTGTGGTTAGATTTTACCTGAGATTTTCAGAGTTAAAAAAATAGCATCGATTTACTTTATAAATTTCTTCTCACTTTGGAGCGTCGCCGAGATTACAACTGCTGCAAAATCAGGATTTTGGTGGCTTTAAAGTACCTTGCCATAAGTCCAGAGTTTTTATGTAACGACGAATACAAGTTACTCAATTACTTTAGAAATTGAAGGTGGTTATATCTAATCAACTTCAACAAGTTAAAGCAAATATCCAGTTTTCCCTTCTTTAAATTTAAAGAGGCAAGGTATGAACCAACAAATTACCGAGCAGTATGCGATCGCTCCTAAAACGCCACTAAATATAGTAAATAAAAATCCGTCTAGTTCTAAGCTAGTTGCTTTATGGCAAATGAACAAACATTCAAAACTTTATTGCCAGTGGATATTACAAAAAACTAATAGCAATAAGTAATTAATACCAATATGCACTTACTCAAAAGTTTTAGCGCTCTTTTTGTAACTAGCGTACTATTTACAGGCTCGGTTGTCTCCTTAAAAGAGGTTCGTGCCCAAGTTCCCCAAGCTCCAACAACTAGCGAACTCCATACAAATATACTTATTCAAGATGAGTTATATTTTGGCAGAAACAAACCAACGGGGCAAGTTTCTGAGCGAGATTTTCAGTTATTTTTGCTTTATGAAGTAACACCCCGCTTTCCTGACGGGCTAACAGTAATAGATGCTGATGGGCAGTTTCTTGGTAGCAATGGAATTATCAAAGAAAAAACAAAACTATTGATTTTGATTCATGCTAATAGCCAAGAAGATCGAGAGGAAATTCAAGAAATTATTGACGAATACAAAAAACAATTTCAGCAAGAATCTGTACTACGAGTTACAAGTACGCCCAGCCAGGTGCGCTTTTAAATAACTTTCAACTTTTTGAGGGATAAAATGGAACGCAAAATAAATACTACTCAAAACCAACAACCAGATCGGTTTACCTTTACTGATACTCAATCTAGCGACATTAAAATAGTTTTTTTGCCGCAAACCCTTAGAGGCGATCGCAAAAAGCCTCAGTTGGATTATCAAAGCGCTGAAGGTCAGTTTACTTTCCGAAATCATGAAATTAAACAACAACAAAGCAATCTTGGTTTATTAATTTCTATTACTTTGAAAACTGACGAACGCGGCGAAAAGCTAAATTTCGCTTTCATACTGCCATCTATCAACTTGGCAGGTCAAAAAAAACAGGACTTTGAAACCGTAGCGATCGCCACAACTAGAAGCCAGAAAATAGTTGCAAACAACGCTGTAACCGAGTTTTCCCACAAAATTTTGACGCTCAAAGGCTGTGCAGAAAAGCTATCTTTTGTTGCCTCTGACTATGTACCATCAGCAGATTGGCGGGAGTCGCCTACTAATTCATGGCATGAAGATGGGTACAACTTAATGGATTTGCAAAGGTTTTGACGCAACCATCATAAACTTCTTATTTTCCAGTTCACCTAATTAAGCAAATATCTATCATGATTCACCACATTTCAATCTCGGCTCATCAACCCCAACACGTTGCTGGAGTTTTGGCTCAATTATGCCAAGGACAAGCCGCACCATTTCCCTATCATGAAGGCAGCTACCTTGTTCTTGCCCTCGATCCTCACGGTACTATGATCGAAGTACTTCCTTTTGGCACTACACTAACACCAAATTCCAACGACTTTGTTTCTGGCACTACACGGGGGGAAGAAATAAATCGCAATTTTTATAATCCCTTCCATGCGGCTTTTTCCGTTTTGACTTCTGAAGCTACAATCCACGAAATTGCCGCCCGCGAAAGCTGGCATAGTGTGACGTGCGATCGCTTGGGTTATTTTAGCATCGTTGAAGTTTGGGTAGAAAATCAACAATTGCTTGAGTTTCTCCCACCAAATTTCGCGGAGCGATATATCTCCTTTATGCAGCCGCATAATCTCCAGCAGTTTTTAGCTCTACCTAATCATGAATCTGGAGAGGAACTTTTAAAGCTAAACCGCAAGTCTTAGAATGCAGGCGCAAAAACTCGAATAAGGAAGTAAACTCGTGGAAAATCTACAATATCAAGACATTTTACGATTTTGGTTTCCGATTTTACCCAAAGGCGATCGCGCGGCGATGGTACGTCAGTGGCAATGGTGGTTTCGGGGAGGTGCGAATGCAACTATAATTGCACATTATGCGCCGATAGTAGAACGAGCAGTACAGGGGGGACTTGATGCTTGGTCTTTGCTGCCACCGTCGCGACTGGCGCTGATTATTATCCTCGACCAGTTTTCGCGATCGCTCTACCGGGGAACAATTCAAGCCTTTACTCAAGACGCGCAAGCTTGCGCTTTAACCCTTGAAGGCATTGATATCGGTCATTACGAGATGCTCAAATCCGCTTGGGAAAAAACCTTTTTCCTTCTACCCTTGGGGCATTCCGAGGGAATCGAAAACTTAGACTTGGCGGTCAAACTTACAGGCGATCTCGCGCTGGAGTCTTCACCGGAGGAGCGCGAGTTACTAGAGTTTTCCGCCGCGCAAGCACGCAGACATCGAGAAGTAATCCGCAGATTTGGTCGTCATCCTCATCGCAATAAGATTCTAGGACGCAAATCTACCCCTGAAGAACTTGAATATCTAAGCGGTCAGCTTGTACATACGCATCCCATACCGCCCCATCTAGCGCGCCTGTTGTCCGATTCTTGATTTATGCCACTGGGAATTTTGT
>QQTW01002101.1_pt1 | contig 14345 bp, 16 predicted proteins | sample 1904831 | NCBI WGS metagenome assembly QQTW01 (sample SAMN09435610, study PRJNA476489) | Subsurface metagenome, whole genome shotgun sequencing project. | reverse complement strand
ATATTATTTTAACGATATTAAGTAATAAAGTTTTGTAATCAAAAGAACAGAAATTGTATTTTTACTTGAAAACACTTACGTACTAAAGTCAGTATTTCCACGTTCACGTAAACGGCGCTCGACAACTGCTATCAGCTTTAGCAAGTAACTTGTCGAGATGAAAGAAATGTTTTTAACCAGAATCAATCCAATAAAAACAATTACTGACAGCGATCGCCTGTAGAATGTAAGAGTGCTTTTTAATACAAAATTTGTAGTAAAACTTCTCAAGACGAGACAAAAACTCAAGGTTAACTTTGACTAGGAGTGCTTAATTTGACTACCAACAAAGGGAAGTTCAAGGCAAGTCGAATCAGCAGAATTACTGAATTGGTGAAGGAGTGACGAATATGGCGACTATTGAGGGAACAGACTCAAGCAATAAGTTGTTTGGACAAAGTGGCAACGACTACATTAATGGTGCTGGTGGAGATGACACCTTATTTGGCTACAAAGGCAACGACACTTTAGTTGGCGGTTCAGGTAATGATTTTCTCAATGGTGCTGGCTTTACGTACAACGATACAACTGGCCCGCAAAGTCTTGGAGATGGAGAGAGTGATACATTGACTGGTGGAGCGGGAAAAGATACATTCCAACTTTGGGGTGGTTCTGCACGTTCTGGAATTCATGCTTACTATGTTGCTGTTGGTAAGAGCGATTACGCTCTGATTACTGACTTTAACCCCAAGGAAGATATTATTAAACTTACAAGCCTCGTCGGGTCTAGTTCAACAGTATCAACAGTTAGCTATAGCTTAGGTGCGTCCCCTGATGGTTCAAGTACAGGAATATATCTTGATAAAAATACTCAACATGAATTAATTGCTGTATTGGAAAATATTAAGCCAGATTCTATAGATATTAATGGTTCTTACTTCCAGTATTTCAGCTAATAAATTCTAAGTATTGAATTTGCTAGGAAAAAATTATTGATTACTTGCTCTACCTATATCTAGTTAGAGCTTTTTTTCCCCCGATCGCACTTATTAGTAATCATGATTACATTTGTTAACTGCGATCGCAGCCAAGATAAATTAATCCAAAATCTAAAATCTAAGGCTCCAAAATCAATAGAGGTGGTGAATGACGCAACCGAGTTGGGTGCTGACTCAAGGAGATACACCTATAGTAGCTGTAGCTTTGCACGATGGTCATGACGTGCGCGAAGAAGTGGCAGCGTTGTTGGAACTGAGTGAAGCAGATCGCTGGCGGGAAGAAGATCCATTTACCGCTATTTGGGTAAGATTGGCAGATACGCAAATTGTCGTCAAGCGATCGCGCTTTGAGTTCGATTTGAACCGAGCGCGAGAAAAAGCAGTTTATATCAAACCAGAAGACGCTTGGGGCTTGAAGGTTTGGAAAACCATTCCACCCAAAGAAATAATTGCTCGTTCCCTTGCCGAGCATGATGCATTCTATGCCGCGGTCGAGCGAGTCTTTGCCGACTTAGAACGTCGCTTCGGTCGCTTCGTGGTGTTTGAACTGCATACTTATAATCATCGTCGCCTGGGAACTACATCTTTACCTGCCGATCCCAAATATAATCCAGAAATTAATCTTGGCACTGGGAAATTGGATCGCGATCGCTGGAAACCTGTAATCGAAAGCTTTCTCACCGATCTGCAAAACTTTGACTTTTTGGGTAGAAAACTGGATGTGCGGGAAAATATCAAATTTCGCGGCGGATACTTCCCATACTGGGTGCATCAAAAGTTTCCTAAATCAGCGTGCGTGTTGTCCGTTGAAGTGAAAAAGTTTTTTATGGACGAATGGACAAACCAACCGGATCTAGAACAGCTTGACGCTATTGGCTGCGCGCTGCGATCGACTTTACCTGGTATTCTTGAGGCATTGAAGCAAGTATAGAGACGCAATCTATACCTATGTCTTAAGATAGAAATTTTTATTTAATTATAGAAGAAGAGCTATTAGGTACTTGAAACGATATTTGATAGTGCAATTATTGAGGTAGCTTCTTGGAGCTATTGCTGCAAAAACGACGCTGTAGAGGTTTTCGGTATGACTGTAGCCAACCGTCGTATAGGGCTTGAGCAAGAGTTCTTCTTGGTAGATGAGACTGGTGCAATTTCAAATCGATCTGATGAATTATTGCAACGGTGTCAGAAGGTAGCGACGGAAAAGGGGCGCAGTCCAAATTACTTTGCTCCTGAATGGGTTAAGAGTATGCTTGAGATTAATACTCCTCCTGCCTATTCAGTTACAGAACTAGCAAACGAGTACTTAAGTAATCTGAAGCTAGCTTTAGAGGTGGGGCGAGATCTGCATTTAAGGCTCTATCCTCTGTCTACCTATCCTTTGCACGTGATGCCAGTAAGCCGAAATAAGTTATGGTATCACGTTCAAATTCGCACAGTTGGGTATGAAAGGTTCCTCCATGCTGGCAGATGTACTGGCACACACTTACATTTGGATCTGCCAGAAGGAACAATTGACCCGCGTGTGGGAGTATCTTATAACGTAACCCGTGAGGCGAGAGAGGAATTACTAAATCTCTACAATCTAGCAACTGCTATGGATGTAGCGCTGATAGCACTCTCACGCGCTTGTCCGTTTTATCAAGGACGGGAAATGAATGTATCTGCTCATACCGTTCATTATAGAGGAAGCGATCGCTTTGGTTGGGAGGGAGTTTACACTCATCTACAAGCGGTTGGAGGGCTTCAGCCTTATGCATCTAGCATAGAGGAATTAGTCGAGCTACAGTTTGCCCGCTATTATGCATGGCTAGCAGCAATGGATAAAGCCGGAGTGGAGCGTCACCTGTTTGCAGAGGCGGGTGGAAGCTTGCTTAAAACTGCATGGAATCGTGTCAGACTGAATCGTATAGGCACGATTGAGATGCGAGGATGTGACAGTAACTATCCTGAAGTTATTCTGGCGATCGCTACTCTAGTTTACAATGCAGCCGATCGAGTTAGACGAGAAAATTTGACCGTCAGACCAGATCGGGGAGTCCATACTTTTCAATTGAGTGGCGCTCGTTTAACTGTACCAGACTTTGATTATCTCGATGGCGATTTGCTCTATGCTGCTGTGACTGAGGGAGCTAAGAGTGCCCAGGTAAAAGCATACCTCGATTCTCTGATCGAGTTCGTGATTTCAGACAATGGCGAAGGATCGCATTACCTAGCAAAATTGCGATCGTTTCTGGGAAAATATCTGACAACAGAAGCAGAAATTTTGCAACAATTTCAACCGCCAACAGGTGAAATTTCAAGAGATGAAGGATTGCGGCTAGTGCTACAGTGCTGTGACAAATTAGAAAAGCAGGTGTTGTCGCTCTCCGAACAACCCCCCTTACAGGTACTGGAGGCGAAAATCGATGCAGACAACGAACAGAGATAATCTACCGCTTCAATGCTAAAGTGAGTCCATCCGCGATCGGAACGAGGCTTAAAGTTATTCTCTGATCGTGATGTAGCTTTTGATTCAAGGCACGAATTGCTAACGTGCTGCTGTTTTGAAATTGAGAATATGCAACTTTTCCACCCCATAAAACATTATCAATTGCAATTAAACCACCGGGGCGCACTAGCTGAAGCGATCGCTCATAATATCCCTCGTAGTTTACCTTATCAGCATCAATAAACGCAAAATCAAAAGTTTCTGCCTGTCCATCTGCTAATAATCGATCTAATGTTTCTAGTGCTGGTGCTATACGTAGATCGATTTTGTCTGCTACGCCTGCTTTTTGCCAATACCAAAGCGCGATCGCAGTATATTCTTCACTCACATCACAAGCAATAATCTTACCATCAGGCGGAAGCGCCAAAGCAACCGACAGGGAACTATAACCAGTAAATACCCCAACTTCCAGAGTTTTTTTGCACCTAATAGCTGAACCAACAACGCCATAAATTGACTTTGTTCGGGTGAAATTTGCATAATTGCTTGAGGATGATTGTTTGTTTCCTGTCGCAGCTGCTGTAAGATTTCTGGCTCTCGTAGGGAAACAGATAGTAAGTAATTATATAGGCGATCGTCCAACCCAATTGTTTGTTTTGACATAGTTGGATTTAGAATTTGCGTCATCCACAGCCTATACTACAGCTAAAGAGTGGTGTGCGATAAAGCAATGGTGCGACTTGTTTTAACAGGAATTTTACTAGTGCTGCTGAGTGCTTGTGGTACTTCTGGAATGACACCGAATAACCAACTGGTGCAAAAAAGTTTGGCACTTCAGCTTGAACAAACTCAACAGCAGCTGAGTCAAAAACTAGGCTTGAATGTCAAGGGATTTGAAATTAAGCGAGTGAAAATTACCCAGCAGGAACCCTTAGAGATCCGAGATCTACCTGCTTATCATCTCAAAGGTACATTCGATCTAACGATGCGGCTAGCAAAACGACGGGTAACTCAACAGCAAAATCCTTTCGATATTTACCTCCAGCGTCAAAAAGAAGGTAAAACTTGGCGTTTAGCACAACCTAAATTTACAGGTAACGATACTCAACCTACTTGGTTTACTTACTTAATTCAGTAAACTTTGACACCTGCCAAACTGTCATAAGCCATCCAAACACAACTGCAACCCCTAGCCTGGATAATAATTCTGTGTTTGCTTTCGACTTAATTTTCCCTTCAAACTAAGTATAGAAAAAGAAATACATCGACGGAATTTGCTCGATCAACTTTAGCTTTAAAGAGTGTCAAAAAAATAACTCTTTAGTTGTAAAGCCTAGGACTGATGTAGTCCTAGTTAATTTGGCTTATTTATTTGGTAGGTAGTAGCTTTGAGGCGACTATCGCTCAAATCAACCATTTCTAATAGAAAAAGAGATTAGGTATAATGAGTAACTTACAGGCATGGAAGTATGTATTTTTAGTCAAGGCAGCAATCAATTGGATTGAATCTATAGCATTGCTACTTGGTGATTCTGCGATTCGCCAGTGGCTGAACCTACAACCTCTGGCTAATCCTGAATATTTACAACTATTTCTGGCTTTGGTATTTATGATCGGAATTGCCTATTGGTGGGTAGGCCAGGATATCTCTCGCAATCAGTCCATAATCAAATTTGGAATTTACGCACAGACTTCGGTTTTCGTTGTGTTGGCTTATCAAACCGCGATCGGCAACGTTCACCCAGTTTATCTAATTCCAGGTGTCATCGATCTTACCTTTGCAATTCTCTTCGGTCTATTTTTATACTCTTACGCTCGGACGGAACCTGCTGTGAAGTGATAGTTATGGGCTTCAAGAGTAATATACATTCAATCGAAGAAGTGCGATCGCTTCTTACTTCGAGCGTAGGGTGGGCATTGCCGGGCTACAAAATTATTTATTATTGATTAGGGATGCGCGGGCGGTATTCTCTACCGCACCTAAAACTTCTCCAAATCTGGTTGAAATATGGCGATCTCGATTTGTAGGTTGTGCAGTACTTGTAGAGATAAAACTAGTAAGCGCTAGTAAAAAGCCAAAGGCTGTAACAAGTACATGAGCGCGATCTAGACCTTTTTGAATTTTCTGCTCCGTCATAGTTAATTTGCCCGCTTAATCAAACAGAATTATTACTTGGAGGTATTTTTATTCCTCGTTCGCTCTCTATTACAGAGATAGATTGATAAACTTAAACACCCATTCCAGACGGAGCGTTACGGATTTTTTCTCCCGATTTATCTAATATTTATATAAGCTTTATCTTTGTTTTATATAAATTTGCAGGGTTTGTAGACTTTGTGGTTACTCGATCAAAATTAAAATTAAATGTATATTTATATACTTAATTTATAAAATTTAAAGCCGCATTTGATGTATAAAAAGTTGTAGTAGAACTGTTAACACTCATCAGTTACAGCAAATTTCCAGTTGTGGCATCACAATAAGTAATAGCGATTAGCGTTTACTCGCTTAGATCTCAGCAGTTGACAAAAATAATGCAATTTCCTCGCCTGCATCCAGACACAATTGAAGAAGTTAAACAACGGGCTGACATTTACGAAGTCGTCTCGGAACACGTCGTCTTACGTAAGCGAGGGAAGGATTTTGTCGGTTTATGCCCGTTCCATAATGAAAAAACTCCCAGCTTCAGCGTCAGCCCTGGTAAGCAGATGTACTACTGTTTTGGCTGTCAAGCTGGAGGAAATGCAATTAAGTTCTTGATGGAACTAGAAAAGCGTTCTTTTAGTGAAGTAGTGCTGGATTTAGCACGAAGCTACTCAATATCAGTACAAACTCTAGAACCAGAACAACGGCAAGAATTACAGCGTCAGTTATCTTTACGGGAGCAACTGTATCAGGTATTAGAAGTAACGGCAAACTTTTATCAACACGCTTTACGGCAACCCCAAGGGCAGTTAGCTTTAGATTATTTGCAATCTTCCCGGCAATTAAACCAGGAAACAATTGGGCAGTTTGAGCTAGGTTATGCTCCGGCGGGATGGGAGACTCTATATAGATATTTAGTGGATGTGAAACGCTATCCGGTTGGGCTATTGGAACAAGCAGGCTTGATTCGCCAGCGACAATCCGGGGATGGTTACTATGACTATTTCCGCGATCGCCTGATGATTCCGATCCACGATCCTCAAGGGCGAGTAATTGGGTTTGGTGGTAGAACTTTAGGCGACGAGCAACCGAAGTATCTCAACTCTCCAGAGACAGAGGTTTTTAGTAAAGGCAAAACTTTGTTTGCCCTGGATAAAGCTAAGGCGGCAATTTCTCAAGCAGATCGGGCGGTGGTGGTGGAGGGATATTTTGATGCGATCGCTCTCCACGCGGTTGGAATTACCAATGCCGTTGCTTCTCTTGGCACTGCCTTGAGTTTAAATCAAGTACGTGCTTGTTTGCGCTATAGCGAATCTAAAGAGTTAGTACTTAATTTTGATGCAGATACAGCAGGGACACAAGCAGCCCAACGAGCAATTGGAGAAATAGCAGATCTTGCCTATCAGGGTGAAGTCAGTTTGCGCATTCTCAATTTACCAGCAGGTAAAGATGCCGATGAATATTTACGTAGCAACTCACCCGAACATTACCGCGAACTGCTAAAAACTGCTCCTTTGTGGCTTGACTGGCAGATTCAACAAATTGTGGCAAACCGCGATCTCAAACAAGCTAGTCAGTCACAGCAAGTAGCGGATGGTATGGTGAAGTTACTCAAAAAAATTAGTGACGGTAATCAACGCAATCATTATATCCGCCACTGTGCCGAGTTGTTGAGCTTGGGTGATGCCAGAATGGTGTCAATGTGGGCTGACAATCTCCTGACTCAAATTGCTCCGGTTAATAGTTATCGTCAATCGATACTGACGAAGAAACGACAGCAGCATAAAACTCAGTCTTTGCCCGTAGCTGGCGATCGCACTTTGTTAGAACAAGCAGAAGCAATATTATTACGTATTTATCTGCACTGCCCCGAACATCGTCAAGCTGTGAGCGATGCTCTACTGGAGAGGGATTTACAATTTAGCCTCTCACACCACCGCTTTTTATGGCAACAGATTTTAGATCTAATGGCTGAAAATAACATTTCCCAGGTGAGTCACAGCGTTGCTGCAACCCAAACGCAAGTAGATCTAATTTCCAGCCTACAAGTTCGATGCTTAGAGTTTGAAATCGAAATGGCTCAGGTTTCTTACTTATTTCACTTGGATGAAAAGACGCAACACGAGCATTTACTGCGGGCAACCCAAGTGATTCAAGCCGCTACTGCTTGTATAGAAAGGGTAATGTGTGAAAAACGCTGTCGTCAATATCTCAAAAAGTGGGAGGAAATCGATTCATCTAAGGAACCAGAAGATCAAAAATTGTATCACGATTTATTCTGTCAAGAACAGCAGCGGCTGCAAGAACTAGATCGACAGCGGCAATTTTCTTTAACCGATCTGATTTAGGTAAAAGTCTGAATGATGAATGATGAATGATGAATGATGAATGATGACTGGTAAAAAGTTCATCATTTATAACTCATAATTCATCATTTTATTGCCACTCGTTACGGGCAAAATAGCGTATCGCGGGTTTTGCGCCCTGTAGTTGGGTTAGTACCTTGAGCGACTTTGCACAATTTATCTTGCTCGTCCCGCCGGAGCAAAACATCAGTAAAGTCTGCACCATCAATAATTGCACCATCAAACTTAGTGTTAGCCATAAAAGCCCCTTCTAATACAGCATTAGTCAAATTTGCTCTAGTCAAACGAGCCGAGTCTAAAGTGACATTAGATAGATCTGCTCCTTCTAAATTTGCCGACTCAAGATTTGCGGCAAATAAACTTATTCCGTTCAAATTAGAGTGACTGAAGTTGCTGTTACGAAGATTGGCATGATTGAAGCTGGAGTCTGTCAAGTCGCGCCCAGAAAAATCAGTGTCTACCAAGCTTCCTTTGTTATAGTCGAGAGCTAGGGCGCTTGGAGCGATGACGAGATTAGAAATAGCGATCGCACCAATAGCTATGATGCAAATCGCTCCCCAGATCAATAAACTGACTATACTTTTTACAATTTGATTGTCTAACCTGGAATTCATATTAGTTGCAGCCAATGGCGAACCGTTCTCAATCTCATTATCCCGATATAGGTGTCTTAGGTGAAGATATAGTTGCTCAATGGTTGCAATCCACAGGCTGGAAAATTCTACATCGTCGCTGGCGTTGCCGTTGGGGAGAATTGGATCTCGTGGCGAGACTGGATTCACACTATGAGACAGCAGGGGAAGCTGAGGGAGCTGAGGGAGTTGGGTTGTTGGGGATAAATCCAAAATCCAAAATCGAATTGCCTCTAATAGCATTTGTCGAAGTCAAAACTCGCTCAAAAGGTAGTTGGGATGCTGGAGGATTACTAGCGATTACACCACAAAAGCAAGCAAAACTTTGGCAAGCTGCACAGTGCTTTTTGACAGCTTACCCAGATTTTGCCGATTATTCTTGCCGCTTCGATGTCGCGCTGGTAAGCTGCCAGAAATTAGCCAACTGCCAACAAAGCCAATCACCCAAAACTGCATTAACGAAAGCAGAGGCGACAGACTTATCATCTTTGTCTATTCAATTAGGACAAGCGATAAAATTTGCTGGTTGTCAGCTAGTGCTGCAAGAATACTTTCCTTCAGCTTTTGATTAACTCACTCCACCACACCTTCTTCAAGCCAAAGTTTCGGGACAGTATCCCAATCCTCTGACAAACTGTTGCCGGAAAGTTTCTATTTCTTCGCGTTCTGGATTTCCATGAGAAACGATCGCCACTTGGTAACGGCGCATAACATCGACCGGAGACTGTCCTGCTTCTAAGCTCCAAAGAGCCATTCTCAGGCGAATTGGTGCTTCATAAGGAATTCCCAATTCGTTTAAAAAAGCCCGAAAGTCTCCATCCTGCTGGGTGTTGAGCGGAGATTTCATTTTGACTTTGACAACCCAGCCATCAATTTGGTGAATTACGGTAACGAAACCAAAAGGTAGTTGAGGTCTGCCGTGCAGGTACTCAACAATCCTCAAAGTGAGGCTAGCGTTTGCGAGATAGTACAGGTATTCCATATCCCTGCTGGGGAGACAAGCCGATCCTACACCTTTATTGTTACTAATTGAGAACATCTTCACTAGCGGAGAACCCCCTACTGTATATGGGTAGATTCACCCAAATTGCTACGCGATCGCGCTCCAGATAAAACTTGTGTAAAATCCGGCAAAATACCAAATAGCGGCTATATAAAAGATGCACTACCATCAATTTAAAGATTGCCCTCTTCCTTGGGTTCAGTAAAAACACGGAATTTTGGTAATGATTCCTTACCTATGCCAGATAGCAACGTTATTAGTAGTATGCCAGATCGAAACTTCCCTCAATCCAACCCCATCCTCACCGCTAGTGCAGGAGAATTAGAGCGATCATCTTCTGGGTATGACTACGAACTTCCACCAGAACAGATTGCTCAAAACCCAGTTTCTCCTAGAGATAGTGCGCGGTTGTTAGTAGTGGATTCTCCTATTCATCACTCGCATCGCATCTTCCGCGATTTACCTGAATTGCTTCTTCCTGGCGATTTGTTGTTGATGAACAATACAAAGGTAATTCCTGCACGTCTATATGGACAAAAAGCCAGTGGTGCTATGGTGGAGGTTTTGCTGTTGGAGGAACAGCAACATAATGTCTGGTTGGCTTTAGTGAAGCCTGGGAAGCGTTTGCAGCCAGGGGCAAAGATTTTTTTTGCTAAACAAGAGTCAGGAGTCGTAGGCGCGGGTTTATCTAAATTGTCGGTAAAACAATCCTCATCATCAATAAACCCGCCCTTGGAGGAGTTAGGAAACATAAAAGAGCATAATTCAGCTTTTAGCCTTCATCCTTCATCCTTTTTAAGTGCTACTGTCTTAGCTACAGACAAGGAAACTGGTGGGCGCGTGTTGCAGTTTGATGTGCCAGATGGTGTATCTGTGATTCAGCTATTAGAATCTTTTGGCCGAGTACCTCTACCACCGTATATAACAAACTCTCAGGCAAGTTTAGAACAGTATCAAACAATTTATGCCGATCGCCCAGGGGCAGTAGCAGCGCCTACAGCTGGATTGCATTTTACCCCAGAATTACTAGATCGATTGCAAGAACGTGGTGTGAAACGTGCGTTTGTGACTTTGCACGTCGGCGTGGGAACATTTCGCCCTGTGGAAGTAGAAGACATTCAGACTCACAAAATGCATGGAGAGTGGATAGAAGTTTGTGCAGAAACAGTAGAGCAAATTCGTGCCACCAAAGCGCAGGGAGGCAGAATTATTGCAGTAGGAACAACAGCGGTTAGAGCTTTGGAGGGTGCAGCAGAATCTGGGCAGTTACAACCGTTTTGTGGTAAGACAAATTTGTTTATTTATCCTGGTTATCGATGGCGAGTGGTGGAAGGGATGATTACGAATTTTCATCTCCCTCGTTCCAGTTTAATGATGTTAGTAAGTGCTTTGATTGGTCGGCAGCGGTTGTTAGATTTATATCAGGAGGCGATCGCAAATCAATATCGCTTTTATTCTTTTGGTGATGCAATGTTGATTCTGCCGTCAGCGAAAAGTTAGAGGTGCGATCGCCTTTGGGGTGATGGGGAATGCGATCATAGTATTTATTTGAGCTGGTTAAACTCTTCTTCAGTAATACCTAGCTGCTTTAGAATTTCATAGAATAGCCAACTACCAACTTCGGCATTTCCATGAACTGGAATAGTGGTAGCCCGTCCATCTGAGTGTTGCCAACGAGCATGGCTTCCCTTCTGTCGTACTTTTTCAAATCCTAATTTCCGCGCAACCCGTTGCAATTCACTTACTTTAGCTGGCATTTGCAACCACCAGTTCAACGTCTTCAGGTAAAGATCGCCCTTGTTCTACGTACTCTTCCTGAATCATTTCAAAAACATAAAAAAGTTCTATGTGAGCCTCATCTGGTGTTTGTCCCCAAGCATGACAACCAGAAATTGCTGGCACATAGGCAACAAATGTGCCATTGTCATCGGGACGAATTACAATTGTATAGTCTTGTAGAGACTTCATTTAAATATTGAAAGAGAGTTTTAGGAATAATGTAGCGCGATCGCGTTTGAGGAGATGGGGGATGCGATCGCCTCTGATGAAGCAAAGCGATCGCAAGCTGAATTCTTCGACTGAAATTCAGACTAGTCAATTTCAGCAAAAGTTGATTACTCACTAACCTTATCGAGACCAAATTTTAGTAGCTATGTCAGCTAAATACTCAGCACGATTCTTTATCGCTTCTTCATTCCAAACATCTACTTTCCCTTGTTGGAAGTATTTGTTCAAAGTCACATTACTATCTCTTAAAAGTATCGATTTCTCCTCAAACGGATTGTTAGATAACTCAGAGTTGTAGCCAGTTAGGGTCAGGTTCCCTAAAGTGTTGAGCCAGCGCTTATGTATGTTATTGTGGTTTTCACCTAACATTAAACACCAGTTATCAGTTAATGTTTGAGGCATAATATGTTCAATTGTGAGAGTCTGAGTATCAACCCGTTCCTTACTCAAAGTTTCCTCTATTCTTTCTAATAAAAGTTTTGCTCGATCAATTGAACTATTAGTATAAACATTTTTGCTGACGATACCTTGCCTGAACGAATCATCTTCCGGCCAAACTTTATTGCCATTAAAGCTCAACATAACATTACGTAATGCACTTACCAAATCATTTGGATTCTCTTGTAATACTTGACTATACAGATTGGTAAAAATGCTTCCCAAAACTCTAGTTGATATTCCTGCAAACAAGCGGCGTATGAAGTAAGATTCCAAGTAACTTAAAATTTTCTCAAAATTCTCAAGAGAGAAGCGCCCGATTGCATACTCATGATAAATGTTAAGTATGAAAATGTGAGAAGTAGTGAAATCCAATCGAAGAAACCGCTTAAACCAATGCTTTAAACGAGGCTCTGGTTCTTCATCTGGAAAATTAAGCCGCTGATAGTAATTTGCAAATTCAGTAAGGTTTTCTAATTCACTTTTGATCGAATGTAATTCTAATTTATCAAACTTTTCTTTAAGGGTTTGATAAATATTTTTCTTATTAACAGCCTGCCCATCTTTACGTAGATAGTACCAGAATGCATTAGTGAGTTCTTCTGCGTACTTACTTTGTCCTACTTTGACTTTAAACTGTTTTTGAAGAGGTAGCCATACATCATTGTATACATTTTCTTGTTGAGCGCGAGGCAGCTTCATAAATATGTAATTACGTACTAAGTCTGCTTGAGTCAGCTCTTGTCCTTTGTAATTTAGGCTTTCAAAAATTAGGTATGGGTTGTCTCTATCTTCCGAAGTAATGTTTACCAATGTTAGGCGTTCTAGGACGACTGTTTTAAACTTTGCATAGTCGATCAAAGTATCCTCATCGGGGTCACGCTCAGTCAGCCGCTCTGAAAAAAACTTATAAGCTTCGTAAATATTGCCCTGTCCCTCAATTTCCCTGTCTTGGGTTTGAATAATTTTCCTATACACCTCGCGGTCATCTTGAGTAGGCAGCACTTTATACAAGTCATCACCCTTTTTAAACTTATTAATTAAGTACAGCTCATATAACTCATCTGCAAGTTCAGGATTGTCTTGTCTCAGGTGGTTCCGTAGAGTTGCTAAGAGAAGGGTAAGTGTTGTTAGGCGCTGTTGTCCGTCAATAACAACAAATGGAGATATGCCTTCAGCTGTTCCGGCTACTGCTTGTGTCACGATGGGACCTAGAAAGTAAAAGCCCTCTACTTTCTCCCAGTAAAGGCTCATGAGGTCATCCCACAGGCTTTGCCAATTTGTCTTGTCCCAAGAGTACGGTCTTTGAAAAAGTGGGATTTGAAACTGTTTAGTACCTTCCAATAAGTTACGCACAGTAGTTTCAGATGCTTTCATGTTCGCTAGTTATATTCTTTTTGCTTCCATTAATATTCCCAGATGTTTCACTAAAAAAGCTATTATAGATTTATATTTTTGTTTTAAAATAATTGTCAGGAAAATTGTAGAGTACAATCGAGTTCATTCCTTGACGAGTTCCTAATCTAGCTGTCTATAAAAAATAGTCTCTTCACCAAATTAGAAAAGAAGCTGTGGTCAAACTTTGTGTTGAAGCCTAAACAGTCAGGCTTTGCTTGTCTAGGGGTTAATTGATCCCTAAATAAGGTAAGGTGGGCATTGCCCACCCTACGATTATCTAGCGCAACGTACCTGCGGGTATGCCGAGGATATCCTCAATTTTTGGCATTTCTTCCAAGGGAATTATGCGTCCTTCATCTTCAAAGCCAGCGATTTGATCGAAGTTCAAATACTTATACAAATCGTCAGCGAAGGGATGAATTTTGTGCGCCACAATGTCCATATATTCCTGTACATTAGGAATGCGACCTAATAACGCACACACTGCGGCTAATTCGGCTGAGCCGAGATAGACTCGCGCATCTTTGCCCATGCGGTTGTTGAAGTTGCGGGTAGAGGTGGAAAACACTGTCGTACCATCTTCAACCCGTGCCTGATTACCCATACACAAACTACAACCAGGCATCTCTGTCCTAGCACCAGCAGCACCAAACACGCCGTAAACACCTTCTTCTTTCAGTTGGTGTTCGTCCATGCGGGTGGGGGGACAAATCCATAGACGGGTTTTAACAGCTTGTTCGCCTTCCAACACTTTAGCAGTGGCGCGGTAGTGACCGATATTTGTCATGCAGGAACCGACAAATACTTCCTGCACCAAATCGTCAGCCACTTCTGACAGTAGCTTGACGTTATCTGGATCGTTCGGGGCGGCGACGATGGGTTCTTTGATTTCGTTCAAATCAATTTCGATAATTTCGGCATACTCCGCATCGGAATCTGCTTCCATC
>QQTW01002100.1_pt1 | contig 14348 bp, 8 predicted proteins | sample 1904831 | NCBI WGS metagenome assembly QQTW01 (sample SAMN09435610, study PRJNA476489) | Subsurface metagenome, whole genome shotgun sequencing project. | reverse complement strand
ACATATTAAAAGCAGTACGAACACGCCATCCTTTATCATACGCCAAGGTATGTCGGTCTTTTTGGAATAACGTATTGATTCGAGGAATCCCTCGATCCCATGCATCTTCCAAATCTTCCAATGTCAAACGTCGATTTTGAGCATTGGCTTCATGTCGTTTTAACGCATATTCCGCCCATACCCGTTGAGAATCTACAAATTCACTTTCCCACGGTTGTAAATAACGAAATAAATTGGGAATCAATTGATCTTCTTCATGACTCATACCACTTCGGAAATGCGTCACACCTCCGGAATCTGTTTGTTTGGAATAACGTAAATCCGATTGTGGAATCAAGACATGCCCCATGGATAACATTCCCAATCCTCCTAATTCTTTTGGTGTATAAAAGACAACTGGAGGAAATCGAGAAGGCATTTTGGAATTCAATCCAATTTTAATACGTGTTTGAATTTTATTTTCACATTTCACAATCAATTCCAATAATTCAGATGTTTGAATGACAGCTTCACGGAAATATGTCATTAAACCAATCAAAGCCGAATTCCATTTGTTTGCCACTTTGGTAAACGTCGTCGACCCAGAAGACATGAGAATTTGACGAATCCGATTTTCAAAGGCACGAATAGAGGCGTCATCGACACGTAAATACGCATAAGCGGTACGTTCTTTGGTTCGATCGTTTTGTAACATCCATACCCCATCCACATGATTTTCAACTTGCAAATCCCGACATTTGGGTCGAATGCGTACTTCAAAGCCGCTCATACTAAACAATACATTCGGATTGTCTTTGGAATACACCGACACAAAACTAGTCTCCCAATTCAAGGTTGTCAACGAACGTGGTAAACGATTCTTCATATCCCAAAACGTAGCACGTCCTAAATTCACATCATGTTTCATCAACCGCATCCGTGCATCACGAGGCCAACATTTTTTATTATTGTAGCCCACCACATTTTCATTATTGGGATCTGGATGTTCAGTTAAATAGCGTTGGATCAAATCTCGACTGTCGTCTTGTTCAAAATGAAATAAAATGTAAATTTTATCAATATACCGAGTGAACATGCGAATCGGATGACGCGTTTCCGTGGTGATATCGTTGAATGATAGATAATCATTCGGACGTTCGGGAGGTCCTGCAATTTCAGAAGCACGCGTTAATCCTAAGAGTAATAAATCCAAAATCAATCCATAATATTGGAAAATGAACGATGCGAATTGAAGCCCACGGACTAATCCATATGAATTCGTATGCATCATGTCTTTATAGGCCACCACCACATTGTTTTTGGCAGTCATGTAATCAGCTAAATTATGATCCACCACCAATCGTAACAATCGATTGAGCACTGTCAAATCCATTTTTTCATATACTTTTTCATACGAACTCTCCATCATCACCACACATTCTTCGTTGTCAGTCTTCCAAATGTTTTCTAAATTATTCATCCCTTGACACCATTTGTACACTAACAAAGGAGGTGGTTCGGAATCACTTGGTTTGATCCACGAAGGAAACAAATGCCGTTTATCTGCTTCATACCATAAATATTGATCCAAATAGGCATCGGTGATTTTCTCCAACGGTTCAATGTGATACACAGGGATCAAATGACTGTATAAATCCATGAATTCCAATTGAACTTCTTTAAATGCACGTTGAGTTAGTAAATGACGTTTGATTCGACTCAACGCTTCATGAGGATTGTCATAGGCTTGTTCAATTAATCCTAATTCTTCCCGTTGGGACTGATTCAAACGATTGTTGACGGAATAATTCTCTTTCAATCGTTCCAATGCTAGAATCAAGAGTTTTGTATCATGTTTGTATGATAAGGGTGGGAATGGAATCGGAGAGAACTTGCGATTCTCCAACCAATGCACAGTGGTAGTATATACTGCCACTGCTTCTTCTGCAGACACATACGGTCCATCTTTGAGATAATTATGTTGTCGTTCTTGTTCTGCTTTCAACCACAAACGTGTCAATCGACCTAAATTCTTCTTACACACAGTTTTATCCACCGTTGCTCCTCGTTTGATCCGTTCTCGATTGTAATGCGCCACATTCGTCCACCAATCGGCTTTAGATTTCACATATCTCAAAATCATATTTTCAATGGGAGAAGGTAAGCCTGGTACTTTCCATGGGATATTGGCTTTCCAACAACGCCATGCTTCACTTAAATGCTGCAGAATGGTACGTGCTTTATTCGCTTTCACACCTTCGGGCATCATATCCGAGATATCAAACATCACAGCCGCACGTAACTCTAAATCAAAATGACTCTCCACACGTTGTTTCGTGACTGTTTTAGCGATGCCTTTGGAATGACGTCCTTCAAATTGACGTGCTAATAAATTTCCCAACCAGCGTTCTAACAATGGAATGATCCCACGTAAGAAAAACAACCATACACGCCAGCCAGGTGCCCAAAAGCCACAGCCTGGTCCTTTTCCAACCGGTCCGGTATTGAATCGATAATAAATCAAATGTTTCAAATCTTTACACATGCGAATTTGACGCATGAGACGATATTTATAGCGGTACATGCCTGTTAATTGCCCTACATGAGCGAAAATATACTGAATCCCATCAGCTAATTGAAAAGCATCAACATTTCCTAAACGATATTGGACATGAGCATCTACAATTAACTTCGTGAGTCGTAAAATCTCTCGTGTGAGATGAAAAGCATTTCCAAAACGTGATTTCTTGCGTTCTTTGGTAGTTAACGTTTTGATGGGTTTTAAATTGAAATTGTAATCCAAATGTAAATAATTCAAATTCTTGCGATGAATCAGTAAATTCAACATGTTGTATCCTTGTCGACAAACTTGTAAGCCCACTTCAACCCAATCCAATTCGGTCGATTGAAAGAATTTGGTGGATTTTAAAGCTTTGAATAAATATTTTTTATTCAATGCTTTGGGAGGTCGATGTTGTAAGGAGTTCAATACCCAGCATTTTAATAGTTTCTGGTAACTCACTCGAACTTTCACAGGGTGATCACGAGGACAATGTTCTTGGAACCAGCGATTCACTAGTGGAACATCAATAGCTCGTCGTGTTCGTCCAGTTCGTAGATTAAACGGACGAGGTGCCCAATACAATGAGATCCCATGAGTCGTATTATCAGTGTATAATGGTTCTTCTGCTAACAAAGGAGCAAACCCCATGGGCATTTCACATTCTTCTTCCTCCTCCTCATTTTCTTCCATTTCTTCCTTTTCTGTTCGATTCACTCGAAAATGACTAATGGGATTGACAATCGGATCGAAATAAAAAGCAGGTAAATCAGGATCTTCTGTTTTGATATAACACAAGGCAGGACGATGATATGGTTGCACCACTACACCACGTGGACGACTATTATACAGAAAAGGAAAGGCTACTTTGTATTCCGTTCGAATCTGATGACGAATGATCAATTTGTTGATATCATTGAATTCGTTCCAATCTTCATCATCTGCTTCCAAATCTCGAAATAAAGGTTCAAATTTCGGCCCTCCTGGAATCGCCACATTCAGTGCTTTGGCTGTGAAGAACGATTGTTTATCAAACAAATACTCGTAATTCGGATCAATCAAATCACTCATTAATTGACCTGCCAAACGATGCAATGTCGCCATGATGGGAACAGGTAGCTTCCATTTCCGATAACTTGAACCATTGACAAATACAGATTCTGTTAATGGTTTGTTGTCGTAGAACCATTCAATCACAGCTTCATCATCTTCTTCATCTAATTCCATTGTAATAGCTTCAGGAGGTTCAATATCCAAGATATTATCGCCATAATCCAAAGGAGGTTCTTCATCATCAAACGGTGGAAAACGCATCCGTTTGAAATGACGACGATCTCGTTTCTCACGACGCATCATGATCCACATAGTACCCCATTGAGCAATGTACACAGGTTCAATGACCCATGGTACTTCATTTACAAACGTAATGGCACCAGTGATATGATACAACACTTTCACATCTTTTACTTGTTCCCATGGCATGGGCATGTTTTCCAATAATTTGAAGATGGCATGTGGGACATATTTTAATGCACCCAGATACACACGTTTGTCATGACGAAATTTACGAGAACTCATGTCTCCATGATCTTTGATGATTTTGCGCACATGTTCTGGAGGCATGTCGTCTTTTACAGACTCAACAAAGCCAAATTTACGTTTCTCACCATATCGTTTGGCATTCATTTTATTCCAACGACGTGATCGTTCTTCCAACATCTTTTCACGTGCTTCTGGAGTCATCAAAGTCTCGGATTCAGAAGATGGAGGAACTACTGGTTGAATGGGTGGTATTGGAGTGTTGATATTGTTGCCATTCACCACATGCACTCCAGGAATAGGAGGCGGTGGGGGCACACCAGGAGCCATGTTGACACTTGTTGACAGAAAGAGCGACTGTTCTTAAGCAAAGAAAAGAGCGATCTACACAGGGATCGATACAAACAACTTGTGATGTGAATACTTCCACCAAAAGTAAATGGCGGCGGCATTTGGACGGAATAAAACCTTAAAACCTTATATAATCCTCTACAAAGTGATCAAATAAACGATGATTTATCGTACATCCTTGAATGTTGAATGAAAAATACTGTATCTAGATTAAAAAGGACGCTATTTACAAAACTCCCTGAAGTAAATCATCCAAAATACGGTAACTACTTTCAAATATACGTTATGAAACGTATCCAAACTCAAGAATGATGAGTATGAAGGAAGCCAAGACGATGTCTCCATCTGTGCGTAGCAAGTTTCCAGAAGATGCAAAACAATCGGATGCGAAAGATATCCCTATCTGTGTAGTACTGGGCGATGCGACACTGTCTATGGATATGACTGGATCGTGGGAATTAGGTAGACTATAACTAGTGTAGACTGTTTTCATGTTCTCAAGCTGATTTGTATCATGTACTGGTGTAGAGAATTCAGCCTTGCAAGAGTATATCTCTCGAGTGGAGGCTTTGCAAAAGCGCAATGAACAACTCGAGACCGAAAATAATGAACTCAAAGAACGTTGTTTGCGAATGACCGAAGAATCCAATATGGAGAAATTTAAATGTCAATTGCTAGTAGAAATGGTACTGATAAAATTCTTGTGATCTGTATCCAGAATCACTGATGTGAGCATATATTGTAGCTTGCCTTATCTAGCCTGGATGAGGAGAAAAGCCGAGAAGAAGCAGAGAAAGAACGCGTACAAAGGAATAGTGTCAAGCAAGATTTGTTGTCAGTGATGGAACAAGCTCGTCAACAAGGCGTAGACATTCGCAAACTCACTTCTGTGTTGCCAATGCCATAGCATACATCATCTTTATGTACAGTATTACAAAAACCCTCATATCATTTCCTTACATTATCATGCCTCTTCCTTCGTGTTTTAAAATGTAAATGGTTGATCACACACATCGTTGGGAATTTGATCATAAGATCATTTTGGATTTATATCTCATCTCTTTGTAAGGCTGTATCTACAATCCTGACTATGTTATTCATCATCTAGTTTACCAATAGATGATATCTAGTAAACAACAGATACTATTAATATTTATTATCAAATTCATCTAGAATGTCAACTACAAAAAATCTAACTTTTCTAGGTTGTCTTCCTGCTGATACTTGCTAAATAATGCCTAACCAGGCTATCCACAAGCCACTCCCACACATTGCTGTGTTGAGGCACTTGAAGACACTAGTTTCTTCCAGTTGAATGGTGAGGGGTGTGGTATTTTTTGGACTGTGTAGGGAAGAATGCCCTGGGCTAACGTGTTCGTATTGCTTTTCAAGAAGAAATATGCTAATTGCTCTCGCTGTTTTATATTGAGCTTTTGTCTGTGTACTCGATTCAGTGGACGAGGGAGTAATGTATATCCTTTCAACCATCGTTGGACAGTTCTTTTACAAACGTTTAGAGCCATTGCGATTGACATCAGTGCATATCTTTGCGCTCGAAGCCGACAACAGATTGTTCTCACTTCATTAGAGTGCATTGGTATTTTATTTTGGAGAAATCAAAGGTGACATTCTCACTAAATTCCGTAATAAACTGCATCTTTACAAGTGCTGTATTGTCCCAAAGAGAGGTTTTGATTACCTGATTTGTATTCCCACTCGATCGTCTCTTTTCGAAAGAATGTTCTTAACTGTTAACTACAAACCACAGCAACTAGGCACAAATCCCTTTTCCATCGGTTCGTAACAATTCGACAACATCTTCTACATAGTGGTCAAAAGAGTCAGCAGACACACAGCATCCATCCCATCAGTTGCGCATTGCTACAGCAGCAGAAACAAATTTGCTACTTATTATCATAATGGGAGGTTGTTCATCCACTACATCTGCTCCGATTGATCAGCCTGTTCGACCAGGTTATCAACCATCACGTGGTCCAAAAGAGTCGACTCGAACAGGTTCTAGCGGCTATACACCACCACCGCCAGCACCAGCTTCCAGCTCGAATATTGGTCGAACTCGTGGTCCATCGCAAGATCTCCCACCACGAAATCGTAAACCAAATTCTCGTCGTCTCGATACAGTTGATTTCGTGGAATTTAAAGACAAGGAAAAAAATGTGGTGGAATTGATGTTGAACAACAATAAAGGACTACGCATGGCCGAAATTAATTTCCATGATTTAAAATTGCAAAAAATTATTGGAGCAGGCGCATTTGGAGAAGTGATCAAAGGTACCTATTGTGGTACACCGGTAGTAGTGAAACGTATGTTGCGAAACAAGATTAATGAAGACAATTTGCGAATGTTTGGAGATGAGATTCAATTGATGATGAATTTAAGACATCCAAATATTGTCCAGGTATGTCAATGAAAGTGAGAGATAGGATTTAATAGGATGCTGATGTATTGTTTTGTAGTTTATTGGTGCCAGTTGGAACTCGTACTCTAATATGTACGTATAACTAAAGGTTCTATCGTGATTCTTGCGAAATTTACTTTTATTTCTGTAGTTGTTTCGTGACGGAATTCCTTGAACGTGGAGATTTATTTGCAGTATTGAGAAACCCAGCCAATCCATTATCATGGGCCGAACCAATTCTTCGTATGACCATTGATACCTCTCGAGGTATGGCATATCTCCATAGTATGAAACCACCAATCATCCATCGCGATTTAAAGAGTATGAACATACTCGTGAGGTATATGTCAACACGACAACAATGTTGTGATACGTAATTAATTATATTTCTGTAGCTCAACATGGGGTTGTAAAGTGAGTGATTTCGGATTAAGTAGAGAAAAATCAGTGGATGAAACTATGAGTGTGACTGGTACACCATTATGGCTGCCTCCAGAGATGATTCGAGGTGAACGATACACAGAGAAAGCAGATGTGTATAGTTTTGGTATTGGTAAGTGGTGTCTGGTCATTGATGTTTTTCTATCACTAATCAAGAAGATACGTGTAGTGTTATCGGAATTGGACACGCGAAAGATTCCATATCATGATATCAAAGCAAAGGGTGCACGCAATAAAAAAGTATCTGGTAGCACATTAATGCACATGGTGGCTTACGAGAATTTACGACCTTCTCTCAGTCCAAATTGCATGGATAGTGTACGCGAATTGTACGAACGATGCACATCGAATGACCAAGCATTCCGACCAACCTTTGAAGAAATTGTACAAGTGTTGGAAAATCAAGTTCGCAAAGAAACGCTGATGCGGCAAGTATGTAGTATTTGAAGATTGTTGCTTTTGCTGTCTGATATTGATATTGCTATTGTGATGTGTAGAATGAACGAATTGAAGATGTTCCAGAAGCAGGACCAACTGCCTCTTTGGAAGAACTAGGTGTACATCATGTCACAAAATATGTGTAGTTTTGTACTAGACGCTAATCATTCGATAGAAGAATGATCTGAATCAAATAAACAATTTACAACTTGTTTTTTATGAGATGGCTACATTTAAAATATCCTTTGACAAAACATATCATTATGTTATAATAAAGGGATTGAAGAACACTGGTCCACGTGTTCAAACTAGAACAAATACAGTTTTCAAGATTAAATAGAATTCGTACTTTAGTGAAAATATGTAAGATTCTTCATGGATCTTCATTTTCAATCTTGATTTTATTCATCAGAAGAAAATGTGGAAATTGTTGTGCTCTGTTACAGCATTGGCGATTGCCACGGTCACGGCATCGGATGTGGTAGTGTTGACTCCAGATAACTTTGATAAGGTGGTGGATGGCTCCAAGCACGTGTTTATAAAATTTTATGCTCCATGGTGTGGACACTGTAAGAGTTTGGCTCCAGTCTATGAAACAGTGGCAACATCGTTCAAGAAAGTTGACAATGTGGTGATTGCGAAACTGGATGCAGATGCACACAAAGATCTTGGCTCATTGTACAAAGTGAAAGGATTTCCAACACTCAAGTACTTCCCACTGGGTTCGACTTATGAAGAAGACTATGGTGGAGGTCGTAGTGAAGATGATTTGGTTGCCTTTTTAAATGAAAAAACTGGTGCCAATGTTCGTATTACCAAACCACCAAGCCATGTTGCTGCACTTGGTGAAGCAGACTTTGATAAAGAAGTGATTGAATCCAAGAAACATTCTTTGGTTGAATTCTATGCTCCATGGTGTGGACACTGTAAGAGTTTGGCTCCAGTGTACGAAGAAGTAGGTCAAGTCTTTTCTGGTGAAGATGAAGTGTTGGTTGCTAAGGTAGATGCTACTGCTCATCCAAACCTTGCGTCTCGTTATGGTGTGAGTGGATACCCAACTCTCAAGTACTTTGCTCCTGGTTCGGATGCCCCAGAAGATTACAAGAGTGGTCGAGACAAGAGTGCGTTTGTGACGTTCTTGAATGAAAAAGCAGGTACCCACCGTACTCCAGAAGGAGGATTGAGTACTGAAGCTGGTCGTGTGAAAGCAATTGATATGATTCTTTCTGCTGGTGGAGAAATCACTTCTTCGGTGCTGGAAAAAGTGGAATCTGTAGTGGAAACTTTGGAAGGACAAGCTGCCAAGCATGGTAACTTGTATGTGAAAGCTGTGAAGAAGATTTTGGACAAGGGAGATACTTATGTGGCTAAGGAAATTCAACGTTTGGAAGGATTGATTGCCAATGAAAACGTAACTCCTCAAAAGAAAACTTTGTTTGCTCTTCGTAAGAACATTTTGGAATCGTTGAAACAAGAATAAGTGTAAGGTATTGTAGTCTGTAATAGAATACAGTTGTTACACGTTGCAATTGAAATTGTTCTTTTATATTGTTTGTTATACCGATGCCATTTCTGACAAAGTACTGCGTAGTTTGTCATCAAAATTCTGAAAATCCACCAATTGGCCCTTGTCAGCAGGACAACTGGGCACACGAACACCCCCTGAGGCACTTTGCATTTTGATCGTACGGTTCTACAATACCACCATTTAATAAACACATGAAACACAACATTCCATCTGATCAACCTACCTCCATGAAATAAATATCCACCGCACATCGATCTCCATATGACAGACGCACATGCGTCTGGGAGCGAGGAATCAAGACCAATTCAGCAGGTACAAATGATTTATCATCTCCTCCATACGATTTCTCTGCATAATATCCCGTATCTTCACCTGGTAATTTGGTTTTGTATCCCAATTTCATTCCTTTTCCACCTTTCTTTCCAAGCATTCGAACGCCATTTGACTGAGTTGAATCTTCTTTCACTGGGACTTCTGTTTCATGACGATAGAACTTCGCACACAACAATTGAGATTCCACAATACTTGCAAGAATCCCCATAGGAATACACGTTCGTTCCAATGCTTCAATCAATTGAGCAGGATCTGTATGACCATTCAATGACGACTGAATAAAATGCATCAATGGATGTTCTGCTTTGTGACTATAATTCACCACAAATCCCATCTTTTGTTTGAATTGAATGGTCACACGATATGTCACCATATTATCTACCGATGCTCCTGCTGCAATGTTACGACGTGGATTTTTGGTTCGACAAACTAGAACAATCGCAAAAGGATCTGCACTTTCCACATAGAAATGGCCATCATCTTTGACATCACGTGTATATCGCTCGACTGTTTTTAAAATGCGTTCTAATTTAACAGCCAATTCACAAAGTGGTTTGACCACATAAATCAAATCCACCATAAACACTTCTAATGGATTTTCATTCATCAATTCATTCATCATCAATGATGGTGGATAACGAAAGATCAATTGTCCATCTGAATTCACATGATGCGTTGGAGTCATGAGCAAATGATCTGGAGGTTGTTTCGGTAAAATATACGTGAACGGAGGCTGAGTAACTACCAAACACAATTCAAAACCACCACCTTGTTTCAAATGACCTTGAATTGCAGTGATTTTTAAAGGATCAGCATTCACTTTTTCAGGAAAGGATAATGTGACGACTTGACCTCCAGTACCTCCATGTTCCATTGTCCCTGCTTCTCCGGAATATCGAATTTTGGAACGACGACGACGTGCAAAATTCACAAAATGTTGTAGTTGCATTCGTTCACTGCACATGTTAATCACATGTAATAATACAGAAGCAATATGAGGGACATTGGAAAACTGTTCATTTGACATGCTTGCAAAGGTTCGTTTACCAAGCATTGTATCATTGTGTCTTCGATACGTAGGATGCAAATCTTCTTGTTTAAAGCCTGGAAAGCGTTGAATAAATTGAACACCAGCAGGGGATGAGGCACTTCCACCAGTAGTTTGTAATAAAGAGAAACATGGAAGACGTACATACTGTTCAGAGGAATCTGCCAAACCATTCGACAATCCATCCACATCAGCATATTTATCAATTTCAATCACCAAATAACACATTGAATCTTTAGAAGATGTCAATTGGAAGAATAAAGCCATGTCAGAGATGGATAAATCATCAATTGCTGTACCTTGTTGTTGTCGAAACATGATGTATCGTTCCCAATTCAAACTTAAATTGCGTAATACTTCAATACCTTTCAGTGACATTCCTAATTGAGCAATTTCATGCGCCACAATCTCACATAAAACTTTACGGATACTTGTATGAATCATCTCATTTGCTTTTTCTGTATTGCCATCTCCAGATACTAATGCAAATTCAGCTGCATAAGTTAAATCTTCTCCACCCACTTCCACTTTGCAATGAGTATTCAACACTCGTTCCAATTGACGAATGGTACTTTGTAATACTGAATTCTTCACCATACTACTACAATCCACAGCAAATCGACCTTCCCGAATATCGAAAGTGATACGTAAAGGTTCTTCCAATCCACCAATATCGGAACGAGACAATTTTAATTCAGTTTTCATACATTCCACTCGCACTTGTTCTCCTGTAATCAATTGACTACCAGTTGATTTATCTGAATGACGAGAACTTGGAGTATCGACCACTACCATCTTACTCACACTAAACAAAGCAGCAGACACATGTGCTCGCATGGAAGCAATTAATAATGTCTCGGCACTTAAGAAAAACATATTTGATGGTACTTCTAATGCTTTCCATAATTCATTCTTGTGTGGTAGATTGGGAGGTAAAGCAGGGCTCAATGTAGCAGATAATAACCCTTTTTTCGTACTATCATATGCCAATCGAATACAGAAACTGGATTCTGGAAAAGGAGGATGTGAAATGGTCTTATCACGAGCTTGTAGTTGTAATTGTTGTTCAGTTGTCAGTGGAGTCGTTTTCTTCACACATGCTTTGGGCCAATAACACAGATCCAAGACATTGTGTTCACGATGATATTTGACCATGATACGTTGTTTCCATCGTCCTTCCATCAATAGATTTCCTTGCGCACATAGAATCTGTAATGCAAGAGCTGAACAAAATTCACGTAAGACATGAAATGCATCTACAAAAGGTGTTTTGGACTTGTTCATAGCGCGTTGAACTAAGTTCTTCAAGTGATTGTAATGAGCAGGATCCGGAGCACTGGACTTGATAATACGAAGAGATGTTGTTGATGCTGCTTTGGCATGAGTATTGTAAGCAGTTGTGTTGGTCAAGGCTGTATTCACACTGATCACTCGCCATAAACTATCCTTTTCTTTGCCTTGAATAGTCAACACCAGTTCAAATTCACCTTCAGCTTCACAGGTGACAAAGCCATCTTGCAAGTGAATATTTGTGAATTGAGCTGGAATTTCAGCTTCGATCAAGCGAAAACGGATGAGATCGTCTACTTCTTTCGCCGCTGCTTCAGTGTCGACGGGAGGTAATTCACGAGGATACATGGCATATTTAGCAATTGTGGGAAAACGTAGATAACTGCCTCCATACAATACATCCACAGCAGTACTCAAATCATATCGACGCTCTTTTGCCCGATTTAGATCCGCATGCATGAAAAATAATCGATCATTCGTTTCACTCACTTGGTTGCGATATGTTTCTGTTTGTTCTAGTAGATTCTCACATTGAAGTAAGAGTGGAGATTGAACTGACCATTTTAACACGGCCAACATCTGTGCGAAACGTTTACGAGCACTAAGTAAGTGCTCTAACAATGGTTCTCGTCGTTCTTCTTCTGACATGGAAGGTAACTGCATCAATGTTGTACGTAGATCTTCATAACTTTTGTCTACTGCACGATGCACCAATTCGGAAGCTTTAATATGCTTGCGTACCGGTGGTGGGAAATCACCCATGGTATCGATCTATCTGTATCAATATTCGGATCTAAGTCACCACCACTTACTGACTTGTGGTTCTATCCTCGTTACCCAGCCGTCACAGCACTGATTCGTGATGGTACAACACACAATTGTAGTGAATAGAAGGGAATACAGAATATGTATCGCACTGAGGTAGATAGAGGTCAAGCTTCTTCCACCCTTCTTAGTGATAGTGATATAAATGTCAAAACGCTCAAAACCCGCGCAAGGGTGGTGAGCAAGCACTCTCACTCTCACTTTACAAGAAAACGGACTGTTTATTGTATCACCGTAATATATTATTTTCTAAAGGTTATATATTGTTACTGAATGCATCTACCTAAAATATATTAATTCTTTGAATGTGATATTTGAATTGTTACATTTTATTAAATACTGAAAGGGATAATCACAAGGAGGGTGGTTCCAAAAGAAAAAAACTATGAAGTTTATAACGGATAGGAACTTCAAAAGCAGCAATATACAGCACAATGTATACCAGTACTTGAAGTATACGGTACATTGAACTCTCAACAAGTCAGAAAAAATCTTTTTGTTTATCTCGGTGATGTCTGACACATCTTCTTTTAGAACGACGTTCCATCAAGATCTGTCACATAAGCAAGCTCTTTTGCTGCAGAAAGAAATGTTGCCACATCAGTGTGTTCATTTGTGTAACATTCATCACTCAATACTCAAGAATCTGTGGTATCTTAAGTAAGACATCTAGTTATGCATTATCAGACTCTTGTTCTCACTACTCCTTACTAAGATATCCTTAGACACCCACAATCTTGTATCTTCAAATGTTGAGAGAACTCAAATTTTTCATGTTAGCCAACAACTCACCTAAAGTGCACTCTTTTGCTCTGTTTTCCATCCTAAGAAATTCACAATTTATGTTACTTCATACAATTCCACCTTCCTCACACAACCAACCCTATCCTTTGTATACCCCTACCCCGTGGATCATTTTCATATTGCTTTTTGTATACTTTCGTATCCTCAACTTCACATCTGGCTCCATTTCTCTATTGAGTATGTAAAGTAACTCTAACTCAGAAGGTGTATGGCATACCAACTCATACAACGAACAGACAGACCTCACATATTGTCAGGACGACCAAGTCGATATTAGCGCCAGTACAGCGCTGGGAGACAACTCGTAGGTGCTATGGACGGTCGTAAAGCTCGACGGAGTCGTCAAGCGGAGTACAATGGCCCACCTTCATACTCCCAAACCAACGAAAATCCATCACGCAGTCGTAATGCGCCACCACCATTGTATATGCCCAACAACCGATCAATGTTGACACCGATGCCTGAAGGTTATGAAATGGAGAATGACCATGATGCAATGTATAATGGTAAAAGTGGACAACCGCCTTCCGATATGGACGATGGATATGGATATGGACGAAACATTGGGAGCTCAAGTGTGTACCATGGAATGCATACGCCCGAGCGATCAGCAGCATTGCCTCGGGACAGCCAACCACACAATCGACGAATGAAAGATAAATCTATGCGTGCTGTGGACGAATCATCAGAAGATAGTTTTGATGGCGGAAATATGTTTGAAACTTCTCAGGTGGATGCAGGTTGGTTCCACAATCCAATTAAAGTGGAAAATACGATTCAATGGGGCAAGAA
>QQTW01002099.1_pt1 | contig 14351 bp, 10 predicted proteins | sample 1904831 | NCBI WGS metagenome assembly QQTW01 (sample SAMN09435610, study PRJNA476489) | Subsurface metagenome, whole genome shotgun sequencing project. | reverse complement strand
AGGGGGGCCGTTCTTCGAACCAGGGGGGGCGTTGCTACGAGGGTCGAATATGCAACTATCTGCCGGTGTTCCTTCTCCAGTGATCTCCCCCATGGTGTAATGAGGGCGATCCAGTTTGGTTGGCTGAATCCTGAGCCTCCGCGTGAGTTGAGAAACCAGAAATCTCCCCAGTTTTGTGTGTGTGTGTCTTGGCATGGAACGGGAACCGATCGAGATTGTGTGATTGATGATCCCTCCCCGGTCAGCCTCATGCGTGGGGTCCAACAATCCCCCATTCATCTTCGTCTTGCGACCACGGCCGGCCCCAGCAAACATGCCTGAGATTCACCCCCCCGGGGGGGCGCGGAGAAGAGAAGAGAAGAGGGAGCGCTGCGCCCGTCAGACGCGGCCCGCCCGGGTCCATCCGATCATCTGATTCGCGGGGCTCCGGTATTTGAGTAGTTTCATCGGCCGACGGACCGCTGCTGGACCGCGTTTCCCAGTGGGTCCGGGATCATCGGACGTCCTGGATGGAGTCGTAACTTAGTGCTCCTGCAGCCCTGATCCAGAAGGGCATGATGGGACCTGCGCGGCGTCGATTTCGTCCGGAACCTTTCATTTCTTGCGCACATTTCTGCTTGTTTGCATCGTCTGATGCCCAATCCTAGTGCCGTGAAGATGTTGAACCGGCTGTCCCGTACCAGCATCAGCGCCTCTTGGAGAGGGCGGGGAGCAGCTGCCGTTCATCCTATGACCTTCATTCGTTCCTGTTTTCGGCTGACCGACCAAGAGTTCCTCTTTCGAGCCTGGTGCAGGAGGAACAGACGGCAACGGCCGCAATGCCAGCATGGCCACGCCATCGACGTCGTCAGGCCGTCAAACCCATTTGCCCATCTGTCGTCTCGGTCGGAACAGGACACCTTGGCCTTGGCGGCATCTTCTCGAGTCTCTTCAAATCCAGGTTTGTAAGAAAGGTTTATTTGGCCTGAAGCGGATCCAGATGCGGAACCATCTTGATGAGGGGGAAACCGGATCGCACATCATCTGCAGACCATCTTGGTAACCTTTGAGTAGCGGGGTGGGGCGATGGTCCTAGGCCCATCTTCAACCCCACACCATCCATGTTGTGCTTGTGCTTGTGCTTCGTGTTCTTCATTGCTTGGCGTCCGGGGTGCATGAACTGGTCAATATATGTCGTACCAGGGTACACATAGTGATCATCTGACCTTCAGCTGGGGACAAGATGAAGGAAGAGGTCGAGGTTACACGCAGATGGCGTGATGGAGTGATCTGAAGTGAGACGTGGCCGAGAAGAAGATGTCAGGTAGAAGTAGTGGTACCTGCATGCTGTAGAGATGCGGTGCGACGCAAGTTACACGAGGCAGGAAGCGTGCGTGCGTGCATGCAGAGCGCATGGTGGAGAAGAGGATGAAGAAGGTTGGCGGTTCGATGCCATGTGCCTGGGGATCGAGACACACGCATCGTGGGGAAGAGAGGCTGGGCGTTGCTGATGTAAGATTCACCGTCAGCTGACATCAGCCTACTCCGACACGTGAAAGTTCATATCACGTGCATCACCTGATCACGTGGTAATACCAGAGTCACGTGAGATATTTTGAGCCAGGTGAGAGGTACCTTTGTACCGCTGGGTTCAACAGCAACGTCAGCCCAAGCTTGAGGAGCTACATTGACGACAGCTCCCCCCATTGGGCCTCAACACCGTGGACCTACAACATCCCATATCATGTCGTACTTCTTCTCCACCCCCGTCGACATCGACATTGTCCTCGAGGACTCGGACGACCGACAGACGGTCGACGTTCGACTGGACAAGAACCGGCGCGAGAAGATCCCCTTGTATATGGACGGCGAGTCGGTAAAGGGCCAAGTGACGGTGCGACCTAAAGATGGCAAGCGGTTAGAACATACAGGAATCAAGCTGCAATTCGTGGGCACGATTGGTGCGTTTTGAATTCCGTCCCCATCACTTCACCCATCCACTAAATATCTTTCGATACCTATCAAGAGATGTTCTCGGACCGAGGCAACCATTACGAATTCCTCTCGTTGGGCCAGGAATTGGCCGCTCCAGGCGATCTACACCATCCTCAAACCTTCCCTTTCAACTTCAAGAATGTCGAAAAGGCATACGAATCCTACAATGGCATCAATGTCCGACTACGGTATTTCTTACGTGTCACCGTCTCGCGCCGCATGGCGGATGTGATCCGCGAGAAGGACATCTGGGTCTATTCGTACCGGATCCCACCAGAAACCAACAACTCGATCAAGATGGATGTCGGCATCGAAGACTGTCTGCATATCGAGTTTGAGTATTCCAAGTCGAAATATCACCTGAAGGATGTCATTGTCGGTCGAATTTATTTTCTGCTGGTCCGGCTTAAGATCAAACATATGGAGTTGTCCATCATTCGGCGGGAGACGACGGGTGCGGCACCGAATCAATACAACGAGAGCGAGACGTTGGTCCGATTTGAGGTGGGATATCATCGTGATGGAGTAAATTGCAAAATATGCTGACCGTTATGAACAGATCATGGATGGCTCGCCCTCTCGAGGTAACGAGATCGACCCCGCACCAAGGATGTGATGACCGACTATTAACCCAACTCTTGACAGGAGAAACCATCCCCATCCGTCTCTTCCTCGGTGGATTCGATCTCACGCCCACCTTCCGCGAAGTTAACAAAAAGTATTCGACGAGATATTACCTCAGTCTGGTCCTCATTGATGAAGGTGTGTATTCTTCCATGTGTATCCTTATCTTACATCGCTTTCCGTACTCGTATTGACAATGGAATAATGATAGACGCCCGCCGCTATTTCAAACAATCCGAAATTGTTCTCTATCGCCAAACACCCGAACTCATGGCCGGAACGGCTCAACAGCAACAGCAATTACACGACCGAGCTCATGCTCATCATCCGCGACCGCAATCTCCTCTTCCTCAACAACAACAACAACAACAGCAGCAACAAAATCATTATCCCGATTCACCTAATTCATCACAACATCAACATCAACATCATGGCCAACCGCAGCAGCAGCAGCAGCAGGAACCGATATCAGGGACAGCCTAGTCCCCAGGATGAGTATGAAACGAGCAAGGGACGGATCAACAGCGATCTATGTAACATTAACGTGTATCCATCCCTTCATGAAATGAGTTAAAACCTCCTACATCTTTTCACTTCCTGTCTTCTTCATGAAACCCCTCGTCGATGTTGAAGGAGCAAAGGAGCACTCATCCGCTCTGGCTACAGCAGGTGACGAATCAGCAATGTTGGGAGCAAGTGGAAGTTGAAGCGCGCCGTAGATGTTGAAAGGAGAGTAGTCAATGGGTTGTACGAAGTACCGGCTGTTGTGCGTGGCAGCCAGTTACTGCTTGTATACTTTGCCGTGTCTCTCCCCCTGGGGCGCGGGAGCACATTCTCTCGAGCACGGAGTTGTACATGCACCTAGAAGATTGGCTAAACACTCGACAAGAGTACCACAAAATACTACTTACAGTAATGATGAAGTTGTGACCGGCTGCTTTAGTGCTACGCCGTTTATACTCATTGTCCGTCTTCTTACATTTCTGACTCAATTTAAATGAGTCTAAACTCCCGTTTATTTGTCCCAAGGATGAGATATGCTCGACGATACCGATGCCACTGTTATGCATCATATATATAAAGGACTTCTTGGCTCTACATCTCGTCTAGCTGAGGCACACACACGGTCAACAATTTCGTCAGATAAAATTGCTGGTAGGTAGACTCTACCCAACAGTATTGTCTATAGATGAAGTGAGGGATGGACTGGCCGGCTGGCTGGTCGGTTGGCTGGGGATCTATTTAGCATCTGATCGTATACGAGAGGTGGCGACAGAAATGACGGTCCAGTTCCCCGCCAAATTTTGGTAGGGGACATGGTCGGAGACTGGACCGTCATTTCTGTCGCCACCTCTTGTACAGTAGCGAGAAGAAAACGGGATTAGATATTCATATATTTCGAACCCTGGATTTTACACGTTGGAATGGATGGGGTATGCCTTGAGCTAGACCTACCCAGTCCTATCTCCGGGACAGAGGAAGAGGATGAGAAAAAGGAGGTCTATATGTATATCTTCGTGGAGCTCTATCCCAGCTTTTTCGAATAGGAAACCGTTAACTAGCTCAGCTCGTACGGTACAGCCAACGTACGGTAACTTCTCATAGACTTCAGAGTACGTACTCTATACACAATGCCAGTCTTTTCTGTACTCTACTCTACTCGTAGTGTCAGATACCCGTAGCGAAGAAAGGGAATGGAAGAAGAAGAGGGATATAGATAGATAGATAACTTTTGATTAGGAGAATGGGTATCTCTCGTGCCAAATCACAAACAAGAACGCCCGCTGGTGGTCTGTCCATGCCGCGTAATCAAATGAAATCAAACATACAAATGAAACTAAACGAAACGAGACGCAACGCATGGAAAGATCAGATGCCTCGCTGTTGTGCCGAATGAAGAAGAAAAGAGGAAGGAGGAGGAAAGCAGCGGCAAGCTAGAAATGTCAACGAGGTGAGAAGAGGAAGACATCCCAAACGAAACGAAACGCTTGGACTGAACATGCATCGCTCGCGGAAAGTGTTATATCCAAAACTAGACTATATCTACATACCTCCCCCTCCCCTCCTCCTCATCTTCCCCACCCCCTCCCCTCTCTCCTTCCCCGGGAGGGACACCCCGGGACGCACCCCATATGGTCGGGTAGAGCACGCCCCGAGATGTCCCTCCCTCCCCCCTCCCTTCCTCCCCTCCCCTCTCCCCTCACTTTCCCCCTCGCTCCTCCCCCCTCCCCTCTCCTCCCCCGACTTCCGTCCGTCCTGGCACCGAGGCGGGCCGACCGCCTCGGCCTCCAGCCGATGCACCCGACCAAGTCCGGTCGAGCCTCAGTTGTCCCCCTCCGAAGAGGAGAAGGAACCGAGGACTCTACTTGGCCGGTGCGGCGGTGGCTTCGGCCGCCACCAGCCGCTCGTGCATCGGCTTGAGCTTTGAACCCGGTGTTCCCGGGTTCGGCCAGTACGTACTGGCAAAGTCCCTGTAAGGGTCTTAGTATTTGATATCGAAATATTCGGAATAATAAAAGAGGGGAGTAGAGAAAGAGTGTGAGAAGAAGAAGAGAAAAGCGAACAGAGGAGAGGAGAGGTGACAAGGGAAAGGTGATGAATGACCCAAAAAAAAGGAGATAAACGTACCACAACCGCCCCTCCAGGGCCGGCCCATCCTCCACCCCCTTTACGAGGGTGGAGATATGGGTGCCGATCCTCAGGAGTTCCCTCCTGAGGATCTTGGCCCGCTCGGTCTTGCACGGTACGCCTTCTTTGGTCGCGGACCGTACAAGACCGAGGCTCTCCCGGACCGGTCGGAAGAGACTTTGGAGGATGGCCTCCTCGTCGAGGCCCGCCTCGACGGGGCGACCATCCTCCTGCAAGGTCCTGGGGCGCTTCGAGCGCACCAAGTCGGAGTCCGCGGTGTTGCCCGACTTCCGCTTGAGGCCGGCCCGGCCGCCACCTGTCGCATTGGTGGTGGTGGTGGGCGTGGCGGCCGATGATGGGCCGGCCTCATGGCGATGGTTGCGGCCGGCATCGCCCCTCGCCGGCGAGGGAGACACCGAGCCCTGCTCAGGTGTCTGGCTGTCGATGCCGGACCTCCTCTCCTTGAGGACGGAGAGGAGGTAGTCGGCGCGGCGCACCAGGTGGACGGCGCCGGGCGATTTCGCCATCTTGTTGGCGGCGCCGTCCGCCTTGGTGCGTTCCTCCTTCTTGGCCACCCGTTGCTCCTCGAGGAAGAGCTTGTCCGACATCCCTAGGTCCGGGTCGTCACGGATCGCCGACCAGGCGCCGTACCCGTGCCGCAGGATGCCGACAAGGAGCATCCCATCCTCTCGGGCTCCCCAGGTGCAGCTGTAATGAGCTGCTTTCGAGGCCTCCGGAACCCGAAAGTGCTCAACTTTCGGGCATCCATCAACGACTTCTCGAAGCAGACTCATCTCCCCCGGCCGATCCAAAATGGTCTCGGCGTTGAGGCGCTTGACGCCCTTGTAGTCGAAGAGCACGGCCTTCTTGTCCTTTTTTGTGAGCGCCTTCTGGTGTGCGCGCTCGAAAGCGCGCACCCGCGCCCGCTCCTCTTGAAGGAGCCGTTTGGACAAGGCCGTGATCTCGTCAAGCGCCTCGCGGAGGAGGTTGAGATCACGCCCGACGAGATTTGCCTCGCGCAGAATCTCGTCGGTTCGGTCATCCAGGGAGCCATAGCGGAGGAACCCCCGGAAGAGGTCCCTCAGTTCCTTCTCCGTGAGGGGCCGGGATGGGTCATCGTCCGAAGACTCGCCCTCCTCGACCCCCTCCCGCGCTTCGGCGGCGGTCATCTCGCGGGCACGCTTCTGAGCGCGTTCACCACGCTCGTTGTCCGCCGCTTTCCGCTTGCGGGGTGCGTTTTGCTGGATGACCTCATCAAGGTAACGCTCGTCGGCCGAACGTTTTGCCTCAGCCTTGATCTCAACTAGCTGCTCCGGCGGGATGATATCATCCCATTCCGGATCGAGCTTAACGTCCATGTAGTTGAAGCTCTTTAGAAATTCCTCGCCGCCATCGGCTTCCAGACCAGTTGGCCCCTCGATCTTGTGCTCCTCAGCGTCTTCGAGAACGGCGTCGATGTCAAGCTCTTCTAGTTTCTTTTGGGTGCTGGATTCTTCGAACATCTTCTGGCTGCGGTGTTTGAGGATCCGCGAGATGTCGTCGGGCGCAGTGGGTTCCGCGACGTTGGAGCCAGCTTTCGCCACCAGATCCGAGTATTGTTTCGAGCTTTCATCGGTAACGCCACGTTGGATGGTGATGAATTCTAGTAGGAGCTTGTTCCGTGCACGCAACAGAACATCTTCTTCGATCGAGTCCTTGGCCACGAAGCGGTAGACGCTGACCGGTTTCTTCTGTCCGATGCGGTGGGCCCGAGCCATGGCTTGTAAATCGGCATGCGGGTTCCAGTCGGCGTCGAAGAGAATCACGGTGTCGGCGGTCATGAGATTGATGCCGAGACCGCCCGCTCGCGTGGACAGGAGGAAGCAAAAGTCGTTGCTCTCGGGAGCATTGAAGTGATCGATCGCAATACGACGAGGGCCTGCGGCGATGGTGCCGTCGAGGCGCTGGAACTGGTACCCGCGAAGCTGCAGATACTCGCTCAGAATGTCCAGCATCTTGACCATCTGACTGAAGATCAACACCCGATGACCGTCCTTCTTGAGCTTCGTCAACAGGCGATCCAGCAGCATCATCTTGCCGCTGCTCGTGATCAAGCCTTTGAGGAGATCCTCGCGGCGGTCGCTGCCGTTCAGAATGCGCTCCTTGACGTTCTCAAACATGAAAGGGTGGTTGCTCGCTTTGCGCAGCTCCATGACGATGTTGAGGAGTGACTGCTTCGGACCCTTGGCTCCTTGGTTCAGCGCAGCGTAGTTGCGGGTGATGATGTTCTTGTAGTGGGTGCGCTGCACGTCGGCCAGCTCGACCCGGATGATCTTCTCCGACTTTGGCGGCAGATCGTTCTCCACTTTGGCCTTGGTGCGTCGGAGGATGAATGGCTTGATGGCCTTGGTGAGCTCGGCAATCATCTGGCCCGCCTCTTGCGACTGCAGGTTGATCTCTTCGTCGATCTTGACGGCGCCCGGCATGAGGAAGTCCATGAGCGCGGTTAGTTCCCCGAGCGTGTTCTGCATGGGCGTGCCCGTGATGAGCAGCCGACTGGGCGCTTTGAGATCTCGCAGCTTGGCGTAGAGCTGGGATTCGCGGTTCTTGAGTCGATGAGCCTCGTCGACGGCCATGAACTGCCATTTGATCTGCATCAACTCCTTGATGTCAAGGTTGATGTACTCGTAAGTGGTGAGCAGGACATTGAACTTCCATCGCTTCGAGCTGTCGTCGGTATCCCAGAGCTCATAGTCGCGGATGGTTTTGCGAGCGGCTTCGTTGCCCGTATAGACGACGAAGTTCAGGTCAGGCGTCCAGTGGTCAAAGGTGTCGGTCCAGGCCGGGATGGTCGAGAGGGGCACGACGACCAGGAAAGGCCCCTGCTGCTGCCGATCGTGGCGCAACCAATTCATGAACGATACCGTTTGCACCGTCTTTCCGAGTCCCATCTCATCGGCGAGGATGACGTTGTTCCCCTTGCACCAGTTGTAGGCCAGGAAGTTCAGGCCGGTGACCTGGAAGTCGCGCAGCTCACCGTTCTTGAGGTACGGGGGCTGTTCTCGGATGGGCTTGTGGGGGCTGCGTGTAGCCGGATTGGCTTCCACCTTATTCGACCTGAGGACCTGCGAGCTGCGGTCGAGGTAACGGTCGATGGCCGGCTGCGCAATCTTACTGACCAGCTCGGTGCTCTCCCACGTGCAGGAGTCATAGGCGAGGCCCTTCCCTGTACCAGAGTTAGTTTCTGTCATGACGTGCGAGTCAGCGGAGCTACGCACACTTCACAAAGTACTCTGTTCCTTCTTCTCCCTCGCGAGTGCCAATGACACGCTCGACCTTCATGTGGTCACTGAGCGCATCAACATCTCGCTCTCGGTCCAGGTTCCACTTCTCCTTCTCCTCGGGAGGGATATCAGTCGCCGCAGACATGCGGATGTCTTCCAGGACGATCTTTCGGTAGTAGTTCTCCAGTCTCCGGTAACCGCGGCAGGCCGAGAGCGAGGTGCTGGTCTCCCATGTGGCATGATAATGGGCTTTGCCCTGCCATTTGATCTGCATCCTTCACGTCAGCACAATGCCCTGGAGTGACAATTGCCCGCCACGATAGCGAGTGAGTGAGACTCACAAAGTACTCGAATGCATCGCGCGTGATATCTTCTTCATCCATGCCTACAAAAGGTCAGACAAGAGTAATGTGTTTTATGACCAGTAAGGCGACTCACTTCGCCCCTCCTGGGGTCGGTGGTTCAGAACCGCGTCAATCGCCGGTCGGTCATCAGGGATGGGGCCATAGTTCGGCGTCAGTGCATCCGTCTCCTCGGTGAATTGATCGTCATCGTCATCTTCATTGTAGTTGGTCACCTTGGTCGCTCGGCGGGTGGACGATCGTCCCTCAGCGCGCAGCAAGGCATGGGCCACCTCCGATCCCAATCTAGCCGGGGCTTTCTTCTTGCCGAGACTTCGCTTGCGAGCATTCCGGTAGACATCCGAGCCCGAACCCGAGCCCTCATCACTCTCATCATACGGTGTAGCTCTCTTGGACGCTGCAGACGATCGTCAGAGTCCGGTCGAGGTGATCAGCATGATGGAGAGGTCAACGTACCTTTGCGCGACGGTTCTGGTTTTCTCCGCTTCCGGGACTTGCTGCCCACCATGTCTGCTGCATCACTCTCTTCATCGCTGCTCTCCACCTAGCACCAGCAGTCAGTGAACGAACCCCGACCGCAAATGAGCGAGACTCACTAGACGGCGAGTAGGCCGGGCGCGTCCCTGATTAGATGTCAGCCAGCTCATATAGTCTCCGTGACTGATACTACATACGCTTCGTCGCAGGCCATAGAGTTCCGGGTTGTTGGCAATGTGCTCATCATCTTCAATCGAAGTCTTGCGCTTCGACGCTCTCCGCGAGCCGTGGGACGCCAATTGGTCGTCAGGGGCATCGTGACTCTGCAGCGATGCCGGTGTAGCTGCCTCCGAGTCTGCTGGGGCCGAACCATCCTTGTGAAGGGTCTCTGAGAGATCTGACGCGCCATCCATGCCGAAAGGGTAGCTCGGGCGATCATTCTGTTCGTGCTGCGAATGCGACGAGGTGCTGTGATGCGCGGAAGGCCCGTGAGCGTCCGACATGATGGTGTCACCCTCGCAATCCATCTCGCTCGATTCACTAGAGTTACGCGACCGGGAAGAGAGGTGTCCGTTGGTATGCGCCGCAACAGGGCTCGAACGGGAGAGGGTGATGGATGCCATGGTGCCCGCTGTGTAGTGAATTTCAGTTAGCCATTGCTGCTCAACCACGTGATGTGGGCAGCCACAAAAACAACAGCACGACGCGCAGATGAATCATCTGCGACCCCACAGCGCAAAGAGGGGCAGACACCGAGGACAGTGAGGCTAGACAAGGATGGATCTCGATGAAATGGAGATGGTCGGGTGCGGTGACAGGTCAGGAGCCCACAAAGCGGCTCTGCCTCTGACGACCACCCAGACCGCACTGTACGACAGACAAGCGACTGAACTGATCGATTCAGACAGCAGCGAAGCTCGCTGGCCGACCCACGACTGCCTGTTGCAGTATTTCGATGGGATCTGGCCGCGGCGAGCTCGACGCACTAACCCGATTTTGGAGAGAGCAGAGGAGGCACAGCAAGATGGATTTCTGACTTACCAGGCTTTGCTTGATGGACTGCACGGTCGAGAAGTGATCAGAGGATGTGAAGATGAAGTTGTGTGGTGTGGAGAGCGTGTTGTGTGCGGTGAAGTGGAGAGTGAGAGCAGTGGGAGGTGGAGAGGATGAAGGGTGAGAGTTGAGTTGAGGTGAAGGAGGAGCGAGTTGGGTTCGGGAGCGAGGACGGCCAGGTCATCCTGATTGGTTGATACGGGGCACGGTACGTACCCTTGCTGACTTAGCAGGATTCTACCGGCAGTGTGAGCTGCCAGCGGGTAAGCGCCTTACCCGCGCAGATATCACGTGAAGCCTTCTCCAATCAGTAGTCACGTGATGATAAGCTACGAAGACAAGTTGCATCACGTGATACCCTACCTCGCGTTGCTGCCCAGCGCACAACGAGGGGCAAAATTCCGTTGACAGAGGGCGGGCCTCAAAGGGCTTTGTTCCACTGGACTAGTCGAGCAGAGGTGTAGAACAATATCCAGTTTTGCCAGGGTTCAAGGGCTACTAGCATCTCAGTTTGAAGAAAAGTGGCATAGCACAGCGAGCTCTACTGCATACATCGGAAGCTCGCCCATCATGTCTGACAAGCTGACGCGGTATGATGATCTTTGATGTTACTGTAAATCTGTGCTTAGCGGATAGATGCTAATACTATTGTAACCTTTAGTATTGCGATCGTGAACAGTGATAAGGTGCGCGGAGGATGCATTCTTTCTTGCTACGACTGTCCACTCCATCGCATGGGGGCTTATCGAGGCTGATGTATGAGTTGAGCTTTAGTGTAAACCCAAGGTTAGTCAAATGACACCATATTCAGAGAATATCATTCTAAATGTATACATAGAAATGTCGACAAGAGTGCAAGAAATCATGTCCGGTGGTGCGGACGGGGAAGCTGTGTATTGAGGTCACACCCGAGTCCAAGATCGCCTTCATCTCGGAGCGGCTGTGTATCGGATGCGGCATCTGTCCCAAGAAATGCCCCTTTGGGGCGATCAATATCATCAATCTGCCTACGAATCTGGAGACGCAGGTCACGCACCGCTACTCGGCGAACAGCTTCAAGTTGCATCGATTGCCGATGCCACGTCCGGGTCAGGTTCTAGGTCTGGTCGGCACCAACGGTATCGGCAAGAGCACGGCCCTCAAGATCCTTAGCGGGAAGCTGAAGCCGAATCTGGGGAGATATGACAATCCGCCTGACTGGGAAGAGATCTTGAAGTACTACCGGGGTTCGGAACTGCAGAGTACGTGGTCATTGTATCCGAAAGTGTTGACAGTGGGAAACTAAGACGATATAGATTACTTTACCAAGGTGCTAGAAGACAACCTGAAGGCGGTGGTTAAGCCGCAATACGTAGATCAGATTCCCAAGGCAGTCAAGGCAGATGACCGAAGGGTGGAGACGCTGCTCAAGGCTCGAACTCAGCAAAAGAATTTCGATCAGATCTGTGATGTGCTTGGTGAGTGTTGACCTGAGGCTTGCGGAACCGAACTGATTATATCAGAGTTGAAGCACGTCCTCGATCGGGATATTGGCTTACTCTCTGGTGGCGAGCTGCAACGGTTCGCAATCGGCCTCGTTTGTGTGCAGCAAGCCGATGTGTCAGTCATCCGTAGTATATTTTGACGGTGCACTTAGCTAAAGTCGATCTAGCTATATGTTCGATGAGCCCTCGTCATATCTGGACGTCAAGCAGCGATTAAACGCAGCGAGAACGATCCGCGAGTTACTCCGTCCTGATGACTACGTCGTCGTGGTTGAGCACGATCTGTCCGTGCTGGACTATCTCTCCGACTTCATCTGCTTACTCTACGGAAAACCCGCGGTATACGGCGTGTGCACGCTCCCCGCCTCCGTCCGAGAAGGGATCAACATCTTCTTGGACGGCAACATACCCACCGAAAATCTTCGGTTCCGGGACGAATCGCTGCAATTCCGGATCGCCGAGGCCGGCGAAGATTTCATGGTGGACAAATCGCGGGCCTTCAGCTATCCAGCGATGGAAAAGACGCTGGGGGGTTTCCATCTGACCGTCGAAGAAGGCCAATTTACCGACTCGGAGATCGTCGTGATGATGGGCGAGAATGGAACGGGCAAGACGACCTTCTGCAAGATGCTCGCCGGGGCTGAGAAACCCGATGGAAACATCTCCGTGCCGCGGATGAATATCAGCATGAAGCCGCAGAAGATCACGCCCAAATTTCAAGGGACGGTGCGACAGCTGTTCTTCAAGAAGATCAAAGCGGCGTTTTTGAGCCCGCAGTTTCAAACAGATGTGTACAAGCCATTGAAGCTCGATGATTTCATCGATCAGGAAGTGCAGCATCTTTCGGGCGGTGAATTGCAACGGGTAGCTATCGTCTTGGCCCTGGGTATGCCAGCAGACATCTACCTGATTGACGAGCCGAGCGCGTGAGTTCTCTCTTTCTCTCTTTCTCCCTATCATCTCCTTATCGTCTCCCTATCCCGCTCCATACTCATTGACATATAGATACCTCGATTCCGAACAGCGCATCATCGCGGCACGAGTCATCAAGCGCTTCATTATGCATTCCAAAAAGACCGCATTCGTGGTCGAGCACGACTTCATCATGGCTACGTATCTGGCCGACCGTGTGATCGTCTTCGACGGCCAACCCTCCATCGACGCCAAGGCTAACCATCCCGAGAGTCTCCTGACGGGATGTAACAAGTTCCTGAAGAATCTCGACGTGACATTCAGACGTGATCCGAACTCGTATCGGCCCCGGATTAACAAGGCGAAGAGTCAGTTGGATCAGGAGCAGAAGCTGAGCGGGAATTATGTCAGTTTGGTTCTCTTTTTTCTGTTACTCACTTCTTTCTTTACCCACCTGCCTGCGTGTGTGGGTGTGTTAGTAGGAAACGGATGGAATGGCTAATACATGGGTAGTTCTTCCTCGAGGACGAGAATTAAGAGGAACATAGGTATCAACGAATCATGATCGAGTTGGGTAACGAAAGGCGTACTAGAGACGGACATAGGGCGGCGCCTAAAATGAGAAAGCATTCTTCACTAGTGGGGATGATAGGACGCAGATTAACGGACTTCTTGGGCCCGCCTACTTAGCGATATCAAGAGAAGGTGGAACACGGTCATGCACTCCAGACCTACATGGAGGGTCTAAATGGACAAGGGAAATGAAATGACATGCTAGCTAGCTAGTCTACTCCTAGGTTAGCGGACGAGAAAAATGGGTTAACATAAAATGGGACGAGGCATGTTATGATAAGAAGTGATTTGATTTGATAGCATGTTCCCTGGTGTCACCGGATGGAGTACTGGATATAGCTTTAGCATAAAAGGCCAAGAATGGCCGTGAAGTTCCTCTCACGCTGGCCGTCGTCTGTATTCAATAGAGAGACTGATGGCCTGAAGATCACTTTGACAACTAATGATCCTGGATAGTCGATTGGCCGTCCCAATTTGTATACAGACTTGCTTTGTCTATGTGGACGATTTTTGAAATAGGCTTGCTGAGTTGATGCTTGCTCCTCATGCCGCTGACTGAATATCAATATTAGCTGATAATGCTTTAGAAGTAATTAGACTTAGACCAGCCACCACTGGTTTCGCTATCTATGCATTCATTGCTGTGACTGTAGCTCAAGCCCGCAAGTCCATCATGCCCTACAGAGGCAGAGGTACAGAAGCTACCTCACTAGGGACCGCACAGGGAAGAATCCCACGGCAAGTTGCAGCGATCTGTTCTCCCACGCTCCCGACCCCAACTTAGAGCATTAGGTCAGCGTGGTAAAGCTCCTGCAGCTACAGCCAAATTCAAGAAGCACGAAGTGTCCAGCGGCGGGAAATTCACTGCAACGAGCCTTACACATGCTGTAAGTCTACCCTACCCTACGAGATACCAAGCAAGCTAACGAACGGACGTCGACCGATTAATTCTACCCACCCACACTACTCTCCAACATTGCTGCTCAATACTGGTAGGAAAG
>QQTW01002098.1_pt1 | contig 14355 bp, 12 predicted proteins | sample 1904831 | NCBI WGS metagenome assembly QQTW01 (sample SAMN09435610, study PRJNA476489) | Subsurface metagenome, whole genome shotgun sequencing project. | reverse complement strand
GGTTTTGTAGCAATACAGGGGTTGAAATATTTTAAAACATGGATGAGCGCGATCGCTACGAATGAAAGTGCCGGAGGCATATCGCTCCTCTATTCCACAGCTATTTTCGCAATTGACGCATCATTGAAATATGCAAAAATGCCTTCATCCAAGCGTTCACGTTCGCGTAACGTGTCCGGAGGAATTAGTGACTCCGTTGGCGTTCGCCCAAGCCGCGTGGCGTCCCTTGCGCGTGTCCCTCTGGGACTCAGCCTCAGCCTAGCCTAGGCCCAAGCTGGTTAGCCCTTGGACTGCTTCGGAATAATCGAAATCCCGCCACTGCGCTCCAACACAGCATACTTAATCTGATCCATGCGCTCCAAGCCTTGCAATTCGCGGGCTGCGGTCAGAACATCGTCCTCATCCACCCGTGCTTTTGCCATGCGATCTAAAAGAGGACGACCTTCTTCCACAATGACCAACGGCACACCATCGAGGAACTTTTCGACTTCTGGCGATCGCTGCTTCCAAAGCGACAGTACAATATCCATTCCTACTAACGTCAGAATGACGAGAAACCCATTCGTTAGCGAGTAATCATTTCCAATCATTGCGTTCTGGGTAGCTTCGCTGATAATCAGCAGCAAGATGAAGTCAAACGTGGTAATTTGCGAAGCGCGATCGCTTCCCTGCAATACGAAAGAGAATAAATAGGAAAACGTAAACAGCAACGGCACGGAGAACAGCACCCATAAAAAGCTCCTCACATTTATAATTAAGGGTAAACTAACTGATTAAATGGTAGGGGCGATCCCGTCTCGAGACCCACTGAACCCGATAACACACCGATTTGATCTGGCTCTAGGTAGAAAGTAACCGTGGTGGGTTGGTTTGGTTTCGGATTGGCAAAGGTGTATATGAAGCGATCCGATTGCGCTTCAACGCTTTCTGGCTCTGGTGTAACTTGCTGAAGTTGAACGTTTTCTAGATAATTGCGCTTGAACCAAACCCGAATTTTGCCTGCCTGCCCTGCGTTGGGGCTAAAATGCAGCCGGAGTTTGGTCGGCGACTGAAATCGTTCAAACCGTCCATACTCGAGCCATAGAGGATCGGTTTGCTTACCTACCTTGGCGTTGCTGAGAAGCCCAGTTCCGAACACTCCAAGTAGTCCTGCTAAAATGACCAGTCCCATAACGAGCCAAGCAATGCGTTGGATAATCCACGATTGCTGCTGATAATCGAGATCTTGATCGATTTCCAAGTCTCCTACTCGCTGATTGTTTGCCATTGTTCCACTATTCCACTGCACTCGCTGGGTTTCAAGCTCGTTGTTTCTTATGAATAGAGCCTTTTCCTCGCGATCGCATCGTTCTGATGGATTAACTTTCCACAGCATTACTTATAAGTATGAACTTTTGATCGCGCAGTCGCTCTCCCTCACCTTGCTTCACATCCAACCGCGATTAGTGACAAATCTAATTTTCAATCCAAGGAATGATTTATATTTTGCTATAAATGTGTTAAAAATGCTTGGTTAATTAATAATCAGTAAGTAACAATTGCGAAGGGGTGGAATTTTGAAGACGATTGAGTTTTTATCTTATCTTCGCAGCTTAGATATTCAGGTTTTTGTTGATGGTGAAAAATTGCGCTGTAACGCCCCCGAAGCAGGTCTTACAGTAGAACTGCGTGCGGAAATTCAACAGCGCAAAGCAGAAATTATTGAATTTTTGAAAGCAGCTAATTATACAAATAATTCTAGCTCTACACCCCTCATACCGATTTCACGCTCAGAAATTCCCCTTTCCTTCGCTCAACAACGCTTATGGTTTCTTGACCAATTAGTACCCAATAATCCTTTTTATAACGTCCCGGTCGCGGTGCGTTTAACAGGTTCGCTCAATTTAGCTGCACTTTCACAAACTTTTAACGAGTTGGTGCAACGTCACGAAGCTTTACGCACTACTTTCGTCATCGTAGAAGGGCAACCAGTTCAACTAATTAATCCGACATTAGAAATATCGCTATCAGTAATTGATTTACGGCAATCGCAAACCGACCGAGAAATACAAGCGCGACAACTAACTATTGAGGAAACGAAGCGTCCTTTCAATTTATCAACTGAACCGTTGCTGCGAGTCAAACTGTTACACCTCGATGAAACAGAATACATCCTGGTGTTAAATATGCATCACATAGTCTCCGATGGTTGGTCGATTGGGGTGCTGATTCGCGAGGTAGCCGCATTATATGCAGCTTTTGTCAACAATCAACCGAATCCTCTACCAAAACTGACAATCCAATATGCAGACTTTGCATACTGGCAGCGCAAATGGTTGCAAGGGGAAGTACTCGAAAAGCAATTAAGTTATTGGCAGCGACAGCTAGACGGCATTTCGATGTTAAATTTGCCTACCGATAGACCAAGACGAGCAGTTCAAACTTACCAGGGTGCAAGGCAAAGGGTACAACTACCGAAAAGTTTGAGCGGATCTTTGAGTGCGATCGCGCATCAAGAAAAAGTAACTTTGTTCATAACCCTGCTGGCAGCATTCCAAATTTTACTTTACCGCTACACGCACCAAGAAGATATTGCAGTCGGTACACCGATTGCTAATCGCAACCACAGCGAAATCGAAGGGTTAATTGGGTTTTTTGTCAATAGTTTAGTACTGCGTACCGATTTATCTGGGAACCCAACTTTTAGGGAATTATTGAGTCGAGTTAAAGAGGTAGCTTTAGGTGCTTATGCTCACCAAGATTTGCCGTTTGAAAAGCTGGTCGAAGAACTGCATCCAGAGCGCAACTTGAATCAAAATCCACTGTTTCAGGTGGTATTTGCCCTGCAAAATGCACCGATGTCAGCGTTGGAATTACCCGAATTAACGCTTAGTCCTTTACAATTTGATACCGAGTCAACGCGCTTTGATTTGGAGTTTCACCTATGGGAACCAGAAGTCGAGAATGGGTTATGGGTAGATACAAGCGAAGGAATTAGTGGTTTTGTAATTTACAGCACAGATTTATTTGATGAAGCTACTATTACCCGAATGTTGGCACATTTCCAAACATTATTGGAGGGTGTAGTTGCCAATCCAGATGAGCAAATTGGTAATTTACCACTTTTGAGCGGTTCTGAATTACATCAGTTATTGGCTGAATGGAACAATACTCAGGCAAATTATCCTCAAGATAGATGCATACATGAATTATTTGAGAATCAAGCTATTCAGAATCCGGATGCGATCGCGCTAATATCTGACAATGTAGAGACGCGATATATCGCGTCTCAAAAACCAATCGCGTTTCAAAAAGCGATCGCGTCTCCAAAACACGTCACGTCTCTAACCTATAAAGACCTAAATACACGCAGCAACCAACTAGCACATCATCTAAAAAAATTAGGAGTTAAAGCCGAAGTTATAGTAGGTATTTGTGTAGAACGCTCCTTTGATATGGTAATCGGGATGTTGGCTATTTTAAAAGCGGGTGGAGCTTATTTACCTTTAGACCCAAGCTATCCATCTGAGCGTTTGCATTTCATGCTTGAAGATGCTCAAGTATCAGTTTTATTAACTCACGAACGGTGGTTTGAAAATTTTCAAAACTCTAATTTCCAAGTAATCTGTGTAGATAATTGGGAAATAATTGCTCAAGAAAGCCAAGATAATCCAATTAGCAACGTTACAGTAGATAACCTTGGTTATGTAATTTATACCTCTGGTTCAACTGGAAGACCTAAAGGAGTCAAAATCGAACATAGAGGAATATTAAATCTGATTTTTTGGCATCAAAAAGCGTTTGCGGTTTCGCCGCGTGACCGAGCAACACAGATTGCTGGGGTTGGCTTTGACGCTTGCAGTTGGGAAATTTTGCCTTACCTTAGTGTTGGGGCAAGCATTTATTTTGTCGATGATGATACTAGAAAATCGCCTGAGCTTCTACGAGATTGGTTAATATCGAAAGCAATAACGATTTGCTTTTTACCAACTCCTTTGGCAGAGAAAGTTTTATTATTGGATTGGTCTAACAATGCAGCTTTAAGAATATTGCTAATAGGGGGGGATAAGTTAAATCAATATCCTTTGCCTGAGTATCCTTTCCAGGTAGTTAATAATTATGGACCGACTGAGAATACAGTTGTGACTACTTCGGGTTGTGTTTCGATTAGGAGTCAAGAAGATCCCCCCAACCCACGCCACATTACTCAACGCTTTGTACCCCCGCATGTAAGTGGCTCCCCTTATAAAGGGGGGCTAGAAGGGCTAGAAGTGCCTATAATTGGTCGTCCTATTGCTAACACCAAAGTTTACATACTAGATAAATATTTACAACCTGTACCAATTGGCGTTGCTGGTGAGTTGTATATTAGTGGTGATGGACTGGCACGAGGCTATTTAAACCGTCCCGATTTGACAGAAACCCGCTTTCTACCCTGCGGGAAGCCGCAAAGCGTCTATGAAGAAACCGGGTTTCTACCAAAAGCACGTCTTTATAAAACAGGTGATTTAGGTCGTTATCGCATAGATGGCAACATCGAGTTTTTAGGTCGTCTCGACGAACAGGTGAAAATTCGTGGTTATCGCATTGAGTTGGGAGAAATTGAAGCGGTGGTGAGTCAACATCCAGCAGTGCAGCAAACCGTAGTAATGATTCGTGAGGATAAAGGGGAAAAGCGGATAGTCGCTTGTGTAGCACCCAAAGCTGAATATGGCAACCAGCAGGAGAATATACAATTAAGGCAATTGCAAGATGAGCAGGTTTTGCAATGGCAGATTCTCTACAACGAAACTTACAATCAACCTGCTACTGATACCGACCCAACATTTAATATTATCGGCTGGAATAGTAGTTACACAAATCAACCAATTCCAGCAGAACAGTTACGCGAGTGGCTGAATAACCAAGTAGCGCAAATTATGGCTTTGCAACCTCAGCGAGTGTTAGAAATTGGCTGTGGAACAGGTTTAATTTTGTTTAGGATTGCACCTTACTGTATTAAATATTGTGGGACTGACTTTTCTTCAGTTTCACTTAACTACATTCAACAGCAGTTGCAACAAGAAATGCCGCAGGTAACGCTGCATCAAAAAATGGCTACTGATTTTGAGTCAGTAGAAGCCGCAGCTTTTGATACAGTAATATTGAACTCGGTTGTGCAATATTTTCCGAGTATTGATTATCTAATGCGCGTGTTAGAAGGTGCCGTACAAGCAACTGCTCCTGGTGGCTTTATCTTCATTGGAGATGTACGGAGTTTGCCACTTTTAGAAGCTTTTCATGCGTCGGTGCAACTGTATCAAGCAGAACCTTCGCTAAAGATTTCGCAATTGCAGCAGCGGGTACAGATGCAAATTTTTCAAGAAACAGAGTTAGTTATTGACCCGGCTTTTTTCAATGCATTAAAGCAGCGCTTTGAACAAATTAGCCACGTCCAAATTCAACTGATGCGAGGACGCAGCTGTAATGAGTTAATGCAGTTTCGTTACAATGCGATTCTTTATATTGATGGTGAAAAGGGGCAAGGGAGCAAGGGAGATGAGGAGCGAGGGAGCAGGGGAGAATACACATCTGAATATGATTATTCATCGCTGGATTGGCACAAAAATAACTTTACAGTTTCAGCGGTGCGTCAGCTATTAATTGAAAACAAAGCAGAAATATTACGCATTACTAATGTGCCGAATGCACGGGTAATGGCAGCAGTGAAAATATTAGAATGGCTATCAGGGGTAGAAGATTTTAGAACTGTGGGTCAGATCCGTAAAGTGCAAGAAGACAATTTAGGAGTAGACCCAGAAGATTTGTATGATTTGAATATACCTTACAACGTTGATATTAGCTGGTCAAATTTGAGTAATGAAGGACGTTATGATGTAGTTTTTACCCGGCAAGATGCAAGTAAAAAAACTATCTTTCCACATCAAACAACTGACTTGCGTCCGTGGCAATCCTATGCAAATAATCCCCTACAAGCCAAAGCGACACGTAAGTTAGTACCGAAATTGCAGACTTATTTATCACAAAGGCTACCTGAGTATATGATGCCATCAGCTTTTGTGGTGTTAGAGTCTTTGCCTTTAACAGCTAATGGTAAAGTCGATCGACGGGCCTTAATCGCACTCGACGATGCAATTAAGCCTCAATTAACAGAAAATTACATTGCACCTCAGACTGCCATCGAACAAGTGCTGGTAAAAATTTTTGCTGAGGTTTTGGGACTCAAGCATGTAGGTATCAATGATAATTTCTTTGAATTAGGCGGTCATTCATTGCTAGCAACTCAGCTTGTTTCGAGAATACGCGATGCTTTTGGATTTGAATTGCCTTTACGTAGTGTTTTTGAGACACCGAGGATTATAGATTTATCTAAACTAGTAGAAAAATCTAAAGAAAATAATTCTCAGAATCAGGTTCCGGCTTTGGTGCCGCTTTCACGCGAGAGTCGGCGTATGAGGTTATCTTCTTTGAATAAAGAAAATAAAGACGAGTAATTGTTTGATTTTATAAAAGGTTTGTCGAGTTGCGGTATAACCGTAGGGGCACAGCAATGCTGTGCCCCTACAGATACTATGGGTAATGATGGGGTATCATAACAAAAATCAATATTTTGACTGCTTTTAAACTTGGCTACTTAAAAGTGCTTTCTCTGTAACGAAATTTGAGCGACGGAAATAGGAAGCTGACATCCTTGCCATCATTTTGCAAGATTCAGCAGATTTGCGACATGCTTGAGCTAATTCGATAATTTTTGCGTCGTCTTTGATTTTCTCGCAAGCTATTGCTAGTCTTTCGCACATTTCTGCACAGATTTCGCAGGTGCGTCCCATAAACTCCGAACCGTCCATCATCATATTGATGCACATCATGGACATTTGGGCACAGTCTCGCATCATGCACATCAAGGTTATATCGATGCATTTACTAGCTTTGTAGTAATTTATTGTGTCGATACACATTTTTTGACAATCGGTGCTGATTTCGATGCAGGTTTGCATTTCTGCGGTCATAGATTCAGTGCTAATCATCGTAAATTCCTCTGTTGTGCAATTTGAACTTGGCTGTTGAGGAGCGAGCGAAAACTCAAATAATGATTTCACTTGTTCTAAAGTTACTCTAAAGATTTTGGCAAACCTTATTTCGCAGCCCCTACTTAGTAAAGTATAGCTTGGCTTTCTGGGGGTCAAGGGGTTTATAAAGGTGGCTACTTCAACCCCGATAAACTCGTATATTTACCGGAGATTTAGGTTAGTTTCTCCACTATCTAGGTGGGGTTTTCATTTAAAAAGTTGGCTGATGTAGAACAATAAGCACCCATCGGTCGCGGGAGTTTTATTTATTGCTCTAGACTTACTTAAGCTGATATTTGAATTTAGAGAGTGCTATTTGGCTCTTAGATATAGATATTTGACAATTCTTTAGTAGCTCAAACTCTTTACTGGTAAAGCATCAAGCTTATTTAATTATGGCGGTAGATACTTTTTCCTCTCTTTTGAGGCAAATATCAATAAATCATGACATTACAGTTACTTTTCTTAATAATAGGACTTTCTGAAGTAACGAACAAATTTCCCAAGGTATCTAAAGAACGCTAATTGTATTATTTTTATCAAATTTGCATAACTTGGGTCGAACCTCAATGAGATAATTTAAAAATACTATTTTAAAATTAGATATGAAAAACAAGCAAACACGCAATATTGTTATTAAATCTACCTTGACTTTTTTACTAATAGCGATAATTTTTTTCCCCTTTGCTTTAGTTAACGCTGGTGAAAGAGGTGTATTAATGAAATTTGGTGAAGTTCAAGACAAAACACTAGGGGAAGGACTTCACTTAATTATACCTTTGGTAAATACGGTAAAAAATTTGAGCGTGCGAGTACAGAAACAAGAAATATCTGCGGAAGCGTCATCGAGAGATTTACAAGATGTTTTTACAGATGTAGCTTTGAATTGGCATATTATCGCAGATGAAGCAAATCTAATTTTTCAACAAATAGGTGATGAAACACAGGTTATTGATAAAATTATTAATCCAGCAGTTGAAGAAGTATTAAAAGCCATTATGGCAAAATATACTGCTGAAGAAATTATTACTAAGCGTGGTGAAGTAAAAGCAGGTGTCGATGAGTTATTAACTACGAGACTAGTTGACTATCATATTGGTGTTGATGATATTTCTTTAGTACACGTCCATTTTTCCCAAAGATTTAGCGATGCTGTCGAGGCAAAACAAATTGCCGAACAAGAAGCAAAACAGGCAGATTATATTGCACAGAAAGCAATAAAACAAGCGGAAGCAATGGTGAATTTAGCGAAAGGGGAAACGGAAGCTCAAAGATTAATTCGAGAAACATTGACACCAGATATTTTGCAAAAGAAAACTATTGAAAAATGGGATGGAACTTTACCGAAAGTTGTAACGGAAGGTGGACTAAAATTAGATGTGAATAAATTAATTAACTAGAAAATGGGAGAAGTTAAATAATCGTGTTAACACATATTTAAGAGTTACGATCTACTGAATTATGTTTTAAAATGATAAATATAAATGCTGCGATGTTCGGGTGATAAATACTATGATTGATTCGCAATTTACTACTATTTTTTTAATAGCGGGAATGATTTTTTTGCTGATTTCTGTTATTGGTCAAGCACAATTAGGTTTTGCAGCAATTAATCCTGGCTGTTTTGGACGATTCCTAGCTTTGATTATTGGGATTGTGAGTTTAATATTTGCTGTTTCACCATTAAATTCGTCGGGAATTTTAGATTCTGCGAGGATTTATCTGACCGATCTGATTCAGCAAAATGCAAATTTGTTGAATCAATTTCTTGGTTCGTAGCGGAATATAAATGTAGAGACGCGAAATTTCGCGTCTCTAAATCTTGTGGGATAACGAAAAATCATTATGTGAAGAAGTCGTTCTTTAAATATAGGCTCCTATTAAACTATAGGCTAAAGCAGATAATACTAGGGAAGTAATAATAACGTAGGTAAAGTCTCGCATTCGCAGGAAAGACAAAAGTGAAATTATGACGCGGATAATTGGAGTGGCAATTAGTAGCAATAGTCCAAATTGAATAATTGCGCGATCGCGTAGAAAGTCGGAACGAGTATCGCTACCTGATAAAAGTTTTAATATACCCACTGGAGAGCAAAACTGCGATGGTTCTCCGTGAAAATAATCGTATTCAGTTGGTTCTGTACCATGATTCACTAAATACACTATTCCACCAAATAAAACTACAGCGCTGGCTATCAAAACACCGTATTTTAAAAGGTTACTAAGTAAATTTTCAAGCTGCCGTTCTCCTTCTGATTTTGCGACATCATCTATCTGGGGATGCGAATGTTCTTTATCCTCGATATCGCAGTCAGGATTTTGCTGTGGAAATGGTAATGTAGCCGCACTACTTTCTGAATCTGTAGAAGTCCAGCGAAACCCAGAATTTAATTTAAACATATTTTATAGCCCCCCTGTTAGACTGTTGTAGACCATTTTCAAAGCCATCATTAGTAACACGAGGCTAAAGAAAATTCTTAAAGTTTGCGTTTGAGTTCCTGCTAACACCCTTGCACCTAAAAAAGCACCAGGTAATACCCCTAACATTACAGGCATTGCTAATCCTGGGTCGATGTAACCCCGCGTTAGGTAAACTCCTGCGGATGCTGCTGCTGTCACCCCAATTGTAAAATTACTGGTAGTTGTGGACACTTTGAATGGGATACGCATCGCTTGATCCATTGCCAATACTTTAAATGCTCCCGAACCAATCCCAAGTAATCCCGAAAGCACTCCAGCTACCAACATAATACTAAAGCCAACGGGGACGGATTGAACTTGGTAAGACATTACTCCGTCTGGGGTGGGATAAGTACTATTAAGTTTTAAATAATCTGCAATTGAATCGGTTGACTCGGTTTCGACTTGTTCGGTTCTGGGTCGTTGCGAAAGATATGCCGAATAAATCAAAACAACTGCTAAGACAATTGTCAGCGCTTTCACTGAAACAAAAGTCGCAATTAAAGCTCCAACTATCGCACCAATTGTTGTTGCAACTTCTAGAAACATTCCCAATCGTAAATTTGTATAGCCTTTTTTGATATAGCTACATGCAGCACCCGAAGAAGTCGCAATTACAGATACTAATGACGCACCAACTGCGTAGCGAATATCAACACCAAATACTGAAGTTAATAAAGGAACAATGACGACACCACCACCTAACCCCGTGAGCGCTCCCACAAAGCCAGCAGCAAACGAACCAACCCAAACTAGTAAAGAGAATTCTAAAATGTTCAATTTTTATCTACCTCTATTCTCAAGCGCCATTAGCTATCTATAGGTTTTCTTAATTAGTAATTACTAGTTACTTTTTAGCAAGGCAAAAAATGATATTCAATTACACTCAAGCTATGTTTATTTTATAGATTCATCTACTTTTTTCCATAGTATTTAACATAATCTTAAACTAAATAGTTTTTACAAACAAGTATTGGTAGTAGTATATTTTTACAAATTCTCAAAAATATCTAATCGCACATAAGTACATCGGAATACATGCCTTCACTATTTATTTAAGTCCGACGCAAAGTCACTTTAAATTGTTAGGACTCACGCAAAAACCGAAATATACCCTCTTAACTCCGTGTTCTCTGTCTCTGGAGTAGTTTGTTTCATGACTGCTGCGTAAGTCCTATTTTCATAACTTTGCTCCCGTTTGTTTTATGCTTCGTTCCCCGATTCTACTTCTTCTGGAAGTAAGGTAGTTTCGTAGTTGGTTGCAGCTAAATTCGGTTTAACAACTGAACTAACTCCAGTTACCCAAGCTAGTGCAACCATCCATCCGGCTAAAATGTCACTGGGGTAATGGACTCCCAAATATAACCGCGTCCATGCGATCGCTAAAACAAATAAGCTGCCAAAAATTACTGCTGGTAAACGCCAAGCAGTTTTCCAAGCCAAAATTATGACAACGGCAGCAAGTGTCATGCTTGTCATGGAATGACCGCTGGGAAATGCGTAACCATGTGAATGATAGGTTGATTCCCAGAGGTGCGGACGCACTCGATGCATAAATTCTTTGGCTGTTCGGTTAATAACGATATTGCCTAAACCCGCAGTCGCTAAATATACAAAACTGCGCCATTGTCGCCGCAAGAGTAATATAAGTCCGATTGTGCAAAAAATTGGTAGCGAACCGTGAAACCCTCCAAACTGAGTTATAAAGAGTGCTAGAGCATCAAGTTGAGGTTGTACTCTTTGATGAATTGCCATCAAAATCGGCACATCCCAAGGAAATAAAAAGCCGACTTTACCTTGCCATAGCTGTAAAGCTAGTATGGAAAATATTAGTAAAGGCAAGTAGATGGTAATTAATGGCAATAGTAAATGACGAAAATTGCCAAGGAACTTTAAGAATGATTGGAAGGGTTTCCGAATTTCAGATTTGGAAGAATTAGATTCAAGCATTTTCTTTGCAGGTAAATAGTTTAAGTAAATTTAAACTAAAGTTATTTTCTTCTTAGTCTTCTTTTAGAGGACTTCCGCTATTAGCTATTTAGTTTAATTCTTTTTGGCAACTTATATCATCTACGGTTAAAAATTTATAATTAACGTAGGTTGGGGAGTCACTGCGTTGCGCGGGTTCCCCGCGTTGTAGCAGGTGACGTTGGAGCGGAGCGCAACCCAACTTCAATGTTGGGTTCCACTGAGTCCCAAGGGGACACGCTACGCGAACGTTACACCCAACCTACAAAACTTGAAGGGTGTTTATAAATAATTCTTAAACCTGTAGGATACGTTATAGCTCCCGCTTAACGCACCGAATAAATGGTGCGTTACGGCTCAAAATATATTGTAAATAACCCGAAATATCTATCGAGCCGTAACGCGCCCTACTTAATATTTTATTTATAAACACGCTCTGAGAGGATGTTTGAATCATATGTGTTACCGCTTATAAAAATATTGTAAAATCTATATATAAATCCACGATATAAACGACTTATTCGATTTACTCTGGTAACATCAAATTAGCTGGGTCTAAAGGTGCTGAAAAAACAAAATATATAGTTCCACCTGCCAATATTAGCAAGCTCAAACTAAATACAACTATCCATCTGTCTGCGGGTTCATAAGTATCTTCGTCGATGTCACGACGGACAACAAAATAGTGTTGAGTTGTGAGCAATACTGTCATCAAACCAGTTAAGGCAAAGAGTAAACCTAATTGCCAACTAACACCAAGATGCGGCATTTGGGGAGGGTGTAAATAGCGCAAGCGCACAATAACAACACCAAAACCCATCAGCGCGATCGCAGTCCGCATCCATGCTAAGTAAGTGCGTTCGTTCGCTAGGTGATCCCGCACCCGCGACGGATTTAATGCTTTTGGCTTTTCTTTTGCTTCTATCGGTTTGGATTCCAATACCATCGTTAACACCCATTTTTTAATTCAAAATTTAAAATTAAAAAGGAAGTAGGATAAGCAAATTCATTTTTCCCTACTCCCTACTCCCTAGTAAGGGTAGGTTTACCAAGATTTTTCATTTTCTACCGAGATACTGGTAAACCCACCTCTACTAATCGTCAATCGGTGCATTTGGTACTTGTGCATCGACTTCTGCCAATGATAATTCGGGAATTGATAAATTACCTTCACCCGATTTCAAGACTTTTGCAGGTGGAACATTAAATTCAATTGTACCAGTTTCGGCATTCGTTGTAGCTACTAACTGAGTTCCAGGTACAATCTTGAGTGCCACAGGTTGGGTTAATTCTATTCCTTGCGTGTCACCAAAGCTTAAACCAGCTACTTTAGCACCCGTTGGTAAATAAACACCATCACAGTTCCATTCATCGTCGGTAACTTTACCATCTCCTAAATAGAACAGTTTTCCGAATTGGGTAGGAGCAGATTTTTTCGGTTTGTGAGCGTAAACTGGTAAAGTTTTTCCAGTTCTATTAATACACTGCGACCAACCGCTTGCGGACTCTAATATATACTTTTCCAATTGCAATTTACCAATTGCGCTCTCAAGTTCCTCCGGTTTTAAATCTGATTGTCCGGGTGATTGTTTTGCATTTAATAAATCGCTCAGATTTTGTGTCACTTCTGCATAATCGGGAAGATTGGTTAGTTTTGGTCTATCTGCCCATGAGGGTTTAGCGATCGCAAAATTTACGATCAGTATTACAGCAACTAAAGCAATTTTGAAAATTTTCATGACGATAGCACCTGATTACTGGATTACAAAGATTTTTCTTTTTTTTTGAAGGTTGTTTAACCTCTGTCATGGCAGCGTTCTGAATTAATGAGCCAGCTATTAGCAATTATTGGTATGTAAATACAAACATTGTCTATCCCATTGGCTCTCATTAGCTCCTACCATTTGATAGGTTTGTCAAAATAGAATGCTAGCAAATAGTGACACTATAGATGTATTCCTTACTGATTGGAATTTATCCGATGTCATCTACATCTAAATAAATTTGTAGCTGCATTCATAGGTATTGACGTATTCGCGTAGCTTGTGATTGGAGACGGCTTGTGCGTTTCAACAATTTTTAAGGAGCCAAACATTAACTACTTAATTATTACCCATTTCTGGTGAAGGTTTATATGTTTTGACTATTCCCATCAAACACAAACTACTTGCAAGTAACGCTAACGGTGTCATTGCTTGACTATCTAATATGATAAACACTCCCAGTCCAATTAAAACAAAAGGAACAAAATTATTACCATAACGGGTCAAGATTTCGGCGATCGCTTGTTGTCGAGTTAGAAGGTAACTTGAATAGCACCAAACTCCAACTAACGAAAAGAACACACTTACAATTACAAGAAGTTCGTCGATCTCGCTGCTGGCAAACAACGGTACATAAATACCTATATTATCACTTCCGTTGGCGATTGTTATCGCTGCCACGCTATAAGTTTGAGGAGAAAGGATGCTGAAGCCAGATGCGCTCTGTTCATTTACTTCTTCATTATCTGATTTTGAATCATCGTTATCTTGATTTACCCATTGGTTAATACCGATTGCTATAGGTACGAGTCCTAAAAGTCCGATCCAATGTTCTGGTAAAACCATTCCTCCAAAAAAGCCGGGAATACTAGCAAGGACTAATGCACTAAAGCCTAAGTACTGTCCAAGAAATATGTGCTTGCTACGAAAAGTTGCATTTACCTGTGAAAATAATAGTGTCAAAATGACTAAATCATCGAGGTTGGTTGCTGCGAAAGCTGCGATTCCTGTAGGAATGGCTGTAATTAAATTATTCATGTTGGTTCAATTAGATGATTGATGATTGCTAATTGCTAGTTTGTAATTGGTAATTGTTTACTTTTAATTCCCTACTC
>QQTW01002097.1_pt1 | contig 14357 bp, 17 predicted proteins | sample 1904831 | NCBI WGS metagenome assembly QQTW01 (sample SAMN09435610, study PRJNA476489) | Subsurface metagenome, whole genome shotgun sequencing project. | reverse complement strand
GATTAATGGTTTGCAGGGAAAGTAAAAAAGTTAGGAGTTCTTATGGTAGGAGAGAGGCGATTATAAGCCCTACGGCAGGCTATGCAAAGCGTCTGTACGGAGTTAGAAGTTGAGGATAAAATTATTGACTATTCACTAATTGCTAATCGCAAACTATAAATTATAAATTATATGAATACAATTAGTATTGACATTGAAAATGTGACCGTTGCTTATCACGGTAAAGTCGCATTACACGGCGCAAATTTACGACTTAAATCCGGCTCAATTTGCGGCTTAGTCGGGATGAATGGCTCTGGTAAATCAACTCTGTTTAAGGCAATTATGGGGTTTGTTAAGCCAGTCAGGGGTAGGGTTTTAATTAATGGTTTGCCAATTATAAAAGTACAAAAAAATAACTTAGTAGCGTATGTACCGCAGTCAGAAGAAGTCGATTGGAACTTTCCCGTAAGTGTTTATGATGTGGTGATGATGGGGCGCTATGGATATATGAATCTTCTCCGCATGGCTCGACCTGTAGATAAAAAAATAGTGCGAGAAAGTTTAGAAAGAGTGCAAATGTGGGATATGCGAAATCGTCAAATTGGCGAACTCTCTGGTGGACAAAAGAAACGTACTTTTTTTGCTCGTGCATTGGCACAGCAGGGAAAGGTTTTATTATTAGATGAACCTTTTACTGGTGTGGATATTACAACAGAAAAAGCTACGATTAACCTGTTACTCGAATTGCGAGAACAAGGACATACTATTTTAATTTCTACCCACGATCTAGCATCGATTACCACATTTTGTGACCAGGTAATTCTAATTAATCGTACCATTTTAGCATATGGCGATACATCTGAAGTCTTTACTGAAGAAAATTTATCGCGTACTTTTGGAGGTTCGCTAGGTGATTTGTCCTTTACCAAAAGTCAGTTAACTCGTGGGAATCAAGAGGAAATATAATGGAATTATTACAATGGTTTACCACGCCCCTACAACATGAATTTATGGTGAAGGCAATTCTTATCAGTGCCTTAGTGGGGGTCGTTTGTTCTGTTCTTTCTTGTTACATGACTCTTAAAGGATGGGCATTGATGGGAGAGGCAGTGTCCCATGCGGTAATGCCGGGAGTCGTAATTGCTTACGTTTTGAACATACCCTTTGCTGTAGGTGCTTTTGTATTTGGGGTTGGTTCAGTCATTGCAATAGGTTATATCAAAGCGATGACAAGGATTAAAGAAGATACAGTAATTGGATTAGTATTTACAGGTTTTTTTGCTCTTGGTTTAGTGTTGGTTTCTAAAACACCTAGTGCTGTAGACTTAACACATATCCTGTTTGGTAATGTTCTAGGTATTTCCGATCGAGACATTCTCCAAACGGTGATTATTAGCTTTATTACTTTAGTGACTATAGCAATATTACGTAAGGATTTATTGTTATTTTGTTTTGACCCTACCCATGCCCGTTCTATTGGGTTAAATACAGGAGCGCTTTATTATATTTTACTTTCCTTACTTTCACTAACTGCGGTTGCAGGACTGCAAACTGTAGGAATTATTCTTGTTGTGGCGATGTTGGTAACTCCTGGTGCAACTGCATATTTATTAACCGATCGCTTTGAACATATGATGCTAATTGCAATGGCTTCTGGAGTGTTTTCTAGTGTGATGGGAACGTACATTAGCTATCACATTGATGGTGCAACTGGGGGTTGTATTGTAGTGCTACAAACCTTACTTTTTGTAGTGGCTATGATATTTGCACCTAAGCATGGGTTACTAGTTAGGATCAAGCAACAAAAAGTTGGCGATTAATAATTTTATCAAAGTTTTTCTATTTTCTCGCAAGTCGTATAATGATTGTAGAAAAACTTATAATTAAAGAAGATAGTAAAGTGATTTGCAACCCCACATAAGTACTTATATTATGTTCGGTTAAAGATTTATATTTAACGTAGGTTGGGGAGCTACTGCTCCCCAACAATAACTCCCCGCTTGCGGTGAGGGGGCTATCATGTACCTTATATGATTAGGAAACGCTATATCTCTTCATTAATTACTTTAACTATCGGCATAATTTGTATTTTCATTAGTACAAAAATCGCAGATCAAATTGGTCAGCTTACAGCCATACTATTTGGTTTATTATTTATGGTTATAAGCTTGATTTCACCTGTGCTACTGGAATTGTTGGGTATCTTCGTTTTACTGCCACAATTTTAAATTTGGTAATTGCGATCGCGGTTGCCACTCTCGAAGGGAGCATCTAATCTTAGAAAATCCTACTCCAACAAGCGGCGTTTTTAACGCATCAAAACCATAACAATTGCCCCACCAACTAAAAAGCTAGAAGTCATGCATGGTTCGGGAACTTTAGTAACTACAAATGAAAGCTTGTCAGCATAACCATCATTGACACGTCCACGAACATAATTCATATTCAAAGCAACATTAACTTGTCGTGAACCGACGGGAAGAATGCCTTGGGTAAACTTAAATAATAAACCTGTGGTGTTGTTTCTTTGCTCTGGAGCGGGTGAAGCAATACTCGTTTTACCTAGAGACAGACCATCTTTATTTAAAAAATCAAGACTATTCTGCACATTATCTAGGTCAGTGGCATATCCACCTAACCAAGCACCCAAATTGTAAGCACCTTCACCTGTATCAATAATAAAGGCAAGGTCAGTCACATTGATTAATTGAGAAGCACTTGAAGAATCTCTGTCAGCACCACCGAAGAACAAATTATTGCCGCGATTCTCTGGCCCCGGACTGTTCGCGTCGGGAAGTCCACTGACAAACAGATATCTACAAGATATTATGCAAACGCTACATTGAGGCGTAAATCAAATTACGTACACACCAATGTTTATAATTTTACATTAAATTATACGTAATTTTCTCAGATATGTAATTTTACCAACAATCTAAGAAAAAGTCAATTTGACTATGTAATCAAACCCAATAAAACTGGAGCGTCAGCTTAAAGCGTTTAGGGAAGCCGAGAAAACACAAAGCGAGAAGAAGCGTAAGAATGATGCCCGTGTTGAATGGCATTTAAATTTAGTATCATCTAATACTTTTCCTTTGCACAAAATCGAAAAACTATTATCAATCCTCGCCGTTCTGTTTAATACCCCGACCTCTGTAGGTCGCCCGTACGCGAATTGGGGTCTGAATCCCCATCTCGCGCACCTCCTTCTTCTTCCTTCTTCCTTCTTCAATCCTTTATTTTGATAACGTATTTTTATTACGCGTAACTGATAAACTATATTAGCAGCAAGCTCAAACCCCAGTTCAAGTTTAGTCAAATCAAACCTATAAATGGAATAAGTTTGCATTGCGTGCCGGTTCGGTAATTGATTGCTCTATGCGTAGGTCGGCAATCTAATTATATAATAAATTTGTATTTCTACCAAAGGTATGAACCGTAAGTACTGGTTTTTTGTTAAGTATTGCGGTGAAGTAATAACGAGCAATTATGCAAATTCAGACACCCGACTGGGTAAAAAACGCGATTTTCTACCAAATTTTCCCCGATCGCTTCGCAAAAAGCAAGAGATCGCACAAACGAATGCAAAATGCCCCTTGGGAAGATTGGGAAGCAATGCCAACGCTGCAAGGATATAAGGGAGGGGATTTATGGGGAATTCTCGAACAGTTGGATTACATCGAATCTTTGGGAATTAACGCAATTTATTTTACACCGATTTTTCAATCTGCCAGTAATCACCGCTACCACACCCACGACTATTATCAGGTTGACCCGATGTTAGGGGGTAATACAGCGTTTCAAGAGTTACTCGATGCAGCACACGCACGCGATATCAAAGTTGTTTTGGATGGAGTTTTCAATCATTCAAGCCGCGGATTTTTCTTTTTCCATGATGTACTCGAAAACGGACCCCATTCACCTTGGGTAAATTGGTTTAAAATCGAAGGCTGGCCCCTTGCACCCTATACAGGGGAAACACCTGCCAATTATGGTAGTTGGGGAGGAAATCGGGCGTTACCTGAATTCAATCACGATAACCCGGAAGTGCGCGAATATATCATGGAAATTGCCGAATATTGGATTAAATTTGGCATCGATGGTTGGCGGTTGGATGTACCGTTTGAAATTAAAACACCGGGATTTTGGCAAGAATTCCGCGATCGCGTTAAGGCTGTTAATCCAGATGCCTATATTGTCGGCGAAGTCTGGCACGATTCACGAGAATGGCTAGATGGTACGCAATTCGATGGTGTGATGAATTATTTGTTCGCAGGGCCCACCATCGCATTTGCAGCAGGCGATCGCGTAGACTTAGATCAAGTCCAAAGCCGGGACTACAAGCCATATCCACCCCTTTTCGCTGCCGAATACGCTGCAAAAATTCAAGAATTACTCGAACTCTACCCTTGGGAAATCCAGCTTACCCAATTAAACTTACTTGCAAGTCACGACACCGCACGTTTGATGTCAATTGCAGGTAATGACATACCCAGTGTCGAATTAGCAACATTACTACTAATGACATTTCCCGGTGCCCCTAGCGTCTACTATGGCGATGAAGTCGGCTTGCCAGGAGCATTAGACCCTGATTCGCGTCGAGGTTTTCCCTTAGAGTCTAACTGGAATCAGGAAATTTTAAAATATCACCGCGATTTAATCGCTTTACGTCACGCTTACCCGTGCCTGCGTACAGGGAATTACAAAGTTCTCTATGCTCAAGGAGCAGTTTATGTCTTTGCGCGAACTTTAGGAACCGAAGAATTAACGATCGCGGTTAACGTTGGTACTGCGGAAGCAAAAGCCAATTTAGAAGCCGTAAATCTGCAATCTCAACCCAGTAAACTCTTATTTGGCAATGCTGAAATTGAGTGGAATGGTCAAGGAGAATCTCAACAACTTTCCTTAACTCTTCCTCCACGCACGGGATGCATTTTGGGTGTTGGTTAAACTATCAGAAAGTATGGTGTGCCTTGCTCACCATACTAAGAAAGGAATAATACTATTAGAAGGAGTGCGATCGCGCCCCGGACAGCAATCGTATTATTTAAATAATTAACCTAATGAACCTGTTTATGGGATGAGCCTTGGCATATATAGCTGTCCTATTTGATTTTTGTTGGCGTAGCCTGCGCTTGCGCTTAAAAATTAGGTATGCGTAGGGTGCGTTACGCTGTCGCTAACGCACCATTATTAAGCCTTTGGTACGTTAGTGAGATTATTATTAAGCCTTTGGTACGTTAGTAAGATTATTATTAAGCCTTTGGTGCGTTACGCTGTCGCTAACGCACCCTACATATCTCTAAATAGAACTAGTATAAATTAATATATTTTTGCAGTGCTGTGAAAAAAAACAAACTGTGTCGCTCTGTAAAAGCCTATAAACCCGGATTTTTCAAGGAACCGGGTTTAGAGGGGGTTGTAATTTTTAGAACTTAGTATCAAACCTTTGCATAAAAAACATTTATTCTGCCGCAACCATTACTGGTATCAACACAGCATCGATAACATGAATTACGCCGTTGTCAGTGAGAATGTCGGTTTTGAGAACATTGGCATCATTTACTTTGATTTTGCCGTCAGCAGACTCAATTGCCAAAACCGAACCTTCGACTGTTGGTGCTTCAGCAATTTGCGCTAAGTCGTCACTTCTGACATCGCCAAAGACGACATGATATGCGACAATTCGCTTGAGTTTGGGGATATCTTGCAGCAGCGATTCTAAAGTTCCTTCGCTTAACTGGGCAAAAGCATCATCAGTAGGTGCAAAAACTGTGTAGGAACCAGGAGTATTAGTATTGAGAATATCTTCGTCGAGTTGGGTAGCTTTAACAGCTTTAATGAGTGTACTGAAGTTTCCGGCTTTAATAGCAGTTTCCAGAAGGTTAGACATGGGCGAACTTTATTTTATTTATTTAGTGTTACAAATTACTTATAGATAGACAAAGAGCTATCAACCTCTATCAACAGAAAGGTTGCTGGCAATTCCATACAAACCCGTATATCGATCGGTACTGTTAAACTGGTGAATGACCCTAAGAACCACTAACTATGCTGAAGCGTTCTAAATTCGAGACAACGCAATCTCAAATCAGGCATCGTGCTGAAGAATTGATTAGCGCTGCTTCAAATCGCTATCGAATTACAGTTCAGGTGGCAAATCGTGCTAAACGTCGGCGTTATGAAGATTTTGATAATGCAGACGATGTGATGATGAAACCTGTGTTGCGGGCAATTATTGAGATGTCTGATGAGTTGACTCAACCAGAAATCATTGGCGAATTGTAAGATGTAGTCCACAGTTGAAAGTGTAAAGTTGTCATGCAGCTTGCACTTTCAAAAAAATATAGGGAGTAGGGAGTAGTCCATGTGGAGTAGTGGCAAGAGAAAACTTCTTTCTTCAATCAACCAATCTAAATTTTTTGTATATCCGGCACGCCGAATTGTATACTCAGCACTATTAATGGTAGTTATGAGTATCGTGCTTTTGAGTGCCGATGGTAAATCAATTTACATGGGTTCAAGTTCAAGTTTATTTGGTATGCAGCCAGTAATGGCTCAACGTACAAGCGTTAGCGACGTTTGGCAGAAAATATATCAGCAATTACCCAATTTACCTAAAGAAAATAGTTATACCAGTAAAGAGGGCGGTAAGGTTGCGGAAAATAACACTTTAGTTAGTCGCATGATTCAATATCATGTGTATGTTAAAGGACGTGCCCCAAATTATCGCTTCGATTGGAAGATGACGCTAGCAGATTATCTTGGTATCAACGAACCAATGTATGATAAAACCTATCCAGGTGCTGACTCATTAAGACAAAATCCATTAGATAGCGATCGCGCTGCAATCAAAAAACTATCCCGCAGTCAACGCGATGCTTTGGTACAAGCTTTGGTTAATAGTTTTAGTAAGAGTTAGGGAGTAGGGAGTAGGGAGTTAAGAGTTATGAGTTATGAGTTATGAGTTAGGAGCTATTAATTAATCTCCCCTACTCCCCCCACTCCCCCCGCTCCCCCTCCCTACTCCCTCCACTCCCCCAAAATGGAACGTGTTCTTAAAAGTGGTACAAATTGGCGTATCGGTTGGAATCCATCTGCACCGAAATTTAAAGGGTTGGTGGGTACTGATGATTGGGCAATTGAATTAACTGAAGCCGAATTAGATGACTTTTGTCGGTTGTCTGCACAGCTTGCCGAGACGATGCAGCAGCTTGCAGGTGAATTGATGGATGAAGAAAAAATTGCTATTGTTGCCGAAAGCGATTTAGTTTGGATGGAAGTAGAAGGGTATCCCAATGCTTACAGTTTGCGGTTTATTTTGAATTGCTCTAGAGGTGCAGAAGGTGGCTGGAATGCTGCGGCTGTTTCTGGGTTGTTGCAAGCTGCCAGCACCCTCAAGGTTTTTTGAGTTGAGGTGCTATCTTTCTTTGAGCTTGTGTTATAATCGTTTAGTTCGACTAAATGGAGTTTAGATTTAGAATTGATGAATCTAAAGCCGTTTTTCGGGGCGTAGCGCAGCTTGGTAGCGCGCCACTTTGGGGTAGTGGAGGTCTTGGGTTCAAATCCCAACGTTCCGATTGATAAAAATGATTGCCTGCTAGATGCTTTGATGTTTAGCAGGTTTTTTAATTGCTAATTCCTGTGAAAATTTTTTTAATTAATATTTTCTAAAACTTCGCTGAGGATAACAGTAGGTAAACCGGGAACGTTGCGAAAGCCTTTATCATTGGTAAGAAATTGATTGCATCTCGCAGATAAAGCTGTAGCTGCATGAATAGCATCTGGCGTTTTTAGGCTCGTAGTAGCACGGAGATTTGCACCTTGTCTCAGTATAGATTGAGTAATGGGAATTAATTGCATTTCAGATGATAGCAAAAGTTCTTCGTACTGGGCAACTAAAGTATTGTTTGCATTTCTCAAAGGTACAACTAATGCTTCCATAAGTATTAACTCACTACTAACGATTTCAATCTCATTTAATTGAAATTTTAACCATAGAGGTTGTAGTAGCGAATAATAATCGGGGTTGCCTTCGAGTGTATAAATTACCACTGACGTATCAACATAGACAACACCAGATGATGGAAGCTTTAATCCCATGATTCCCGTTCTTCTTGCAGTTGCTTATCTATATCCTCGGTAGTTCGGAATGATGTACGTTCGCTACGAATTTTTTCTATTAACTCTACTACAGAACGTCGTTTACTTTCGGTTTTTTCTGGCAAGATGACGAATACATCAACGTTATCGCCAATTTCAGCTTGAGGAATTTCAATTTCTATTTTGTTTCCTGGTAAAACTTGGGTTGTGATGCGTAAAGCTGATTGCATAATTTTTTAGCTTAATTTTTTACTGAAATTAGGGCATCTTCGTAAATGTCGTTCATGGTTAAAGTTTACCTGACTAAACTCAATTCTAAATTAGCATATTTGCTTAAAGCTTGTAACGACCAATGTGCTTGAGCGTCTTTGCAGTAAACTTCTGCATAGAATCCCGGTTTCTTCAAAGAAACCGGGATTCTTAATTTTTACAGAAAATTCTGGATTGCTATAAGTAAGTGAGTGGAATAAACCCAAGTATGTTACATCTTATAAATATGCTTTAAACCCTTACCAATAACCAATGACAACTGATAACTGACGACCATAACTAGGTTGCTTTATTCGTGCCGACTTACTTATTAGAGTCAAATACAATATCAAAATGTTCGACTGTGGGGAATGGGTTATAGAAATGATGCAGGAGTTTTTTCCATTCTTGATATTCGGGTGAATTGCGAAAACCAATGGTGTGCGCTTCTAAATTTTCCCAACGTACTAATAATAAGTACTTACCCTCGACTTCAATGCAGCGATGAAGTTCGTGGGATAAGTACCCATGCATGGATGAAATAATTTTAGAAGCGATTTTGAATGTGGATTCAAAATCGCATTCCAAACCGGGTTTGATGTGAAGCATTACCGCTTCGAGACTCATATATTTTTAGGTGTTTAAGCAAGAGAATTATACTAGAAAAAATTGGTCGAGAAAATATGCGATCGCATTATGAGTTTCGTTACAACCGTTATTGATATCTTCTTCCCTAAACAAGCGTCCGGAAGTAGTGGGATGAACGGGACTGGTAAATTTAGAAAGCAATATTGCCATACAATCTCAAATACTCGTACCAACTCCATTAATACCAATAAGTACCGTTGGTTGCGTATTATCAAACTCTAAATTCAAATCTCGAATCCCGCGAAACGAATGAATGGCGATACGCTTAATTTTCATTGGTGAAATTAAATTGATTTGAGTAGAATTGTGGCTTTATCGAAAACTTGATTGTCTGTACCAATGCCTTTTAATTCTATTCTATCTGCGTATATTTCATATGCAGCAAAACTCAGTCTTTCGGCAGAATATTCCGTCCATTCATTTTTACCAACTGGACGCGTACCCGCACCAGCACCGCAGATTAAATAGGTTGTACCGTTGATTGCTTTTGTACGTTCGTAATGGTGTTCGTGTCCGTTGATATAAAGTTGGACATTATGATGAAGAAAAATAGGTGTAAATGCTTTGATAAATTCTGGATTGCTACCATATACACCCGATGCGTAAATAGGGTGATGACCGTAAACTATTTTCCAAGGTGCTTTGGAATTACCTAATTCTTTTTCTAACCAAGTCAACTGCGTTTGCATATCAGCATTGACGTTAGTATCTAATACAAAAAATTGTACTTGGTCGCGGCTATAAGTGTAGTAACGATTCTTCATATTAAATGCAGCATACTTAAGTTCATCGTTACCGTTATTGCTGCGAATGTCGTGGTTTCCCAAACATGCTTGAAACTTCACACCCTTCTTCAACAATTCTGCGTAGGGACGTTCAAAAACTTCGTTAATTTTCTCAATTTCACCGTTATTATAAATATTATCTCCAGCCAAAAGCACCAAATCATAAAGATTTTTACTATGATAATTTGCCATTGCTTTTGCTACTGCATATTGTCCTTGAGTACCCGTACCCGTATCAGCGACGGAAACAAACCGCAAAAGTAATTTATTTTTGTTAGCTGTGGTGCTTAGTTGCGGTTTAAGGGGATTTTGAGAATTGTTTCTGGTTTTACCGTTTACGCTTATGGCTGTGAATGCTGTTGCAATCGCACTGAATCCGCTTAATATGTATAAAAACTTACGTCGATTGAATTTCATAACTTTCCCCATTCAAGTGTAGTAGTTTAGGCAAACCGCGATCGCGACAAAGTGATAAATTAAGGCAACCGGACTCCTAGATTAGCTGTATCTGTTGAAAGTTCCATGTCCCAAGACAATCCCAATTCCCAACCCCCTGCTTCACGCAAACCCGAACGTCGTCAACCACATCAGACACCCCAACCATTTTGGAAGGTTAAATTTATCCAATTTCTACGGAGAATTATTGGAATTTTAGAAACAACGGTTGATAAACTCGAAACGCTTTCAGCTACTGTATTAAGCGGAATTATTGCTGTTGTTGCAGTAGTTGTCCTGTGGACTGGTTCATCATTGTTTGCAAGTAAACCTCCACAAGTCGCAATTACACCTGAAGTACCTCCCGCGATCGCAACACCCGAAGTAATTCCAAGCATCCCACCAGTTGAAGAAACACCTCCACTAGATGCGATTGGACCTCCACTACCCCCCGCAGTTGAGGAAACACCACAAGCAATTGCAGAAACACCAACCCCAGAACCCACTATTGAACCAACCCCAGAACCCACTATTGAACCAACCCCAGAACCAACTATTGAACCAACCCCAAAACCATCCGTTGAAGAAGTTATAGAGGTTGTTCCTTTAACACCCGAACAGACATTAATTGCAGCGATAGAAAATAGAGTTACGTCCGTAAGCAATACAATCGAAGATGGTCTGGTAAAATCGATTCAAGCTAATTTCCGTAATAGCAGCTTGGTTGTGACGATTAATAATAATTGGTATAGTCTCAAAAATTCGCAGCAAGATAAATTAGCTGCTGATGTGTTCCAGCGTGCGAAAGAGTTAGATTTTAGCCATTTAGAAATATTTGACTCGCAAGATAGATTAGTTGCACGCAATCCTGTTGTTGGTAATGAAATGATTATTTTTCAGCGTCAAGAAATTGAGACTAAATCAAAAACCCCCACTACGGTGAGTGAGGGTTAATTGGTCAACGATCCGGGAGTGTAGGTTGTTTTTTCCCCCTAACTCTCCCTACTTAAGCAGATTGAAAACGAGCTATTAATTCTTCACGAGACATTCCAGATAATTGCAGCAGTAAACTAGTGTACTCTTCGGTGGGTAATGCTAGTAGCGATGGAATGATATTATCTAGCTCGGAGTCAACTTCGCCAAACCGAGCTTTAAGTAAGTTTTCTACTACGATACGTTGCCCTAATACAAGTCCTTGCTCGATACCTTGCTCGATACCTTGCTCCTTTCCTCGACGTTCGGTTTTCTCTTCCCACTCTCGGTATGCTTCTGAAAGTATCATAATTAAATCCTCATCTTCTGTGTCGGTTTCTTCAGCCTGTTGTATTAGTTCTATGCTGATTTTCCACGTTGATAATATCTGTAATGCTAGCGCACGTCGATTATCCTCTTTAGGCAAAGCGAGAATTTCTTCTACTGCTTGGTTTTGAACCCGACCTCTCCCAAAAAGCCTAAATAATGTGGTTTCTGGGGTACGAGGCAAGTCATTAACTGCAATGATTGCTGTCTTTATGATACCTGATAGAAAATAAATGCCGCTTATCCAGTCTTCCCTTAAAGCAGCAGTACTGTATTTGAGAAGATTTTCTGAAACTGAGGGAGTAATTATCCAAAGTTGGATTAGTTCATCTTCGCTTAATTTTTCTTCATCACTCTTAGCTATGCGTTGAAAGTTGAAGTGGACATGAAGGAGCTTATATATACAGCTACGAATTTCCTCGTAAGTTGGCTGTTTGCGGAAAGGTACGATTAAACATGGATTTGAAGCGATTCGACGTAGCAAACCTAGAGATTCTGGAATACTTGATTGACTAGATGGTGCGAACAACACATCGATAAATCGAGCTTCTCCTGGTATTTCATAATTAAGTTTAACTTCTCCATATAGGCTTAAAAAAGCTTCAAAAAATTGTTTAGCAAATTGGTCAAACGGATTCTTTGTCATCTTGCACCCAGAAAATCCACAAATTCCCGATTATCAATTATTTCACTAATACTAAATACTGTCCATCCAATACCCATAAAGTGGTTTTTATTACACAAATAACACTTCTTTGATTAAATTTGAATTCATTTATTAAGTAGAACGGCACTAAAAAACCTGACTAGTATAACTGTTATTTGTCCGTTGTCATTAGTCATTGGTGAGGATTTTGAGTATTTTACTTTTATTAATATAGTTGGTTTTATTTTCGCCAACCTACTCAAGTGTAAAATTATTTTGACACCGAATCCGCCTAAAAAGACTTTATCCATATCATATATTGTGGCTCCTCTCTTCATCCCAAAGTTATATTGATTAAAAATCCATATTCGTTAAATATATGATTAATTTATAAAAATGTTTTCATAAAATTTTCATGGCAGATTTATCTCTGACTCCGAAACTTGACCGCAGTACGAACGTATAAGTATCTCTTGACAGCCAAAGAAAACATTCTTCAAGCGTGCTTTTTTTAATAAATACATTTTGATACCGTAATAATACTGAAATAGCCTCACGAAACAGCAACGAAATCATTTATAGAGCTAGTTAACATCGATTTTTGGCTTTGGGAACATTACCAAAAAACTCCACTATACGGATATTATGGCATCAAAAATAACACTGCCTGAATCAACCCTTGCAACTCCAAAGCAAACACTTTCTACCATCGATGCCAGCGCTTTGATTGTCGGAATGGTTGTTGGTGTGGGCATTTTCGAGACACCCGCACTTGTGGCAGCAAACGCAGCAACCGAGCAAGTAGCATTAGTAGCGTGGTTGCTAGGTGGGATAATGTCCTTTATTGGAGCATTGTGCTATGCCGAATTAGCAACAGCTTACCCCGATGCAGGGGGAACCTACTTCTATTTAATGCGTGCTTTCGGTAAAAAACTGGCTTTTTTGTTTGCCTGGGCAAGGATGACGGTGATTCAAACCGGTTCGATTGCTATATTGGCATTTGTGTTTGGAGATTATGCTTCGCAACTGCTGCGGTTGGGAGAATATTCTTCAGCCATATACGCTCTTTTGGCGATCGCACTCCTTACCACTCTAAATGTTGTTGGCATCCAACAAGGTAAGTGGACGCAAAATTTACTTACCGTAGCGAAAGTACTGGGGTTGCTACTCGTTATTGGTGTCGGTATCTTCATTGCCACCGCACAACCCGCAGCTACTACACCAGCACCCACGCAAAAAACTACCTTTGGTTTAGCGATGGTATTCGTCTTGCTGACTTATGGCGGTTGGAATGAAGCTGCATATCTATCCGCAGAGGTACGCGACAGCAAGCGGAATATGGTAAGAGTTTTGTTAGGAAGCATTGCAATAATTGCAATCATCTATATATTAATCAACCTTGCATATCTGCACGGGCTAGGTTTGGGAGGCATGGCAAAATCCGAAGCCCCCGCAGCCGATTTAATGCGGCTTGTTTTCGGTGAAACAGGGGCAAGATTTGTCAGTTTCCTGATTGCCGTTTCTGCCTTAGGTTCAGCCAATGCCACCATCTTTACAGGTGCTAGAACAAACTACGCACTAGGACGCGACTTTAACAGATTTGCGTTTCTCGGACGCTGGAGTAATAGCACACCCAAAAATGCCTTGATGGTACAGGGTGCGATCGCACTCACACTAGTTATTCTGGGTGCTCTCACCCGCAAGGGTTTCGAGACAATGGTAGATTACACTGCCCCTGTTTTCTGGTTCTTCTTTTTACTTTCAGGCATTGCTTTACTCGTTTTACGTGTCCGCGAACCGGAAGTACCGCGCCCCTTTCGCGTGCCAATTTATCCCATCATTCCTTTACTCTTTTGCGCTACATGCGCTTACCTACTCTATTCCAGCATCAACTATACGGGTATCGGCGGCAGCATCGGCGTAATCGTTTTGCTGACAGGTGTTCCCATATTGATGTTGAGTAGGGAGTAGGGAGTGGGGAGACAAGGGAGACGAGGGAGGCAAGGGGGCAAAAGGCATTTATTTATCTTTGTTGTTTTCTCCCCCTCCCCCAACTCCCCCCCTCTCCCCCCTTCCCCTCTTTCTACAGGAGTCATCATGTTTAAAGTTTTGCTAACAGCCGTAAGTCTTGGTAGTTTATTACTAACAAGTTGCACTCAACCAGTCACTTCGCAAGAACGTAGCGAAGCACCACCGAACACGGTACAAGT
>QQTW01002096.1_pt1 | contig 14357 bp, 12 predicted proteins | sample 1904831 | NCBI WGS metagenome assembly QQTW01 (sample SAMN09435610, study PRJNA476489) | Subsurface metagenome, whole genome shotgun sequencing project. | reverse complement strand
GGCAGACAATTCGGGTTCAATGTCTAATTTACGAAAAAGATTCTATTGAACCCATCGAATCGGCTCCGCTTGTTATATTCGGCATCCGGTGGTTCTCGAGTGACAAGTTCCGGGAATATATCAAACCTTCGTTCCCTTGGCTCAACATCCATGGATCGAGCGCGACACCGGCCCGGTGTGCCCCGTCTGCTGAGCGGATAGCTACGCCCGATCCCGGCTCCACTAGACCGTGGTACAGGACCGGACGAAAGATCCAGTGCAAATCGTCGGTGGTCGATGGGGATACACCGAGTTGATCGATCGCTCGCTCGCGCGTGGGCGACAAAATCAACGGAACAGCTCAGCAGTGAGCGCTTCATCATCCTTACGACGAAAGGGAGCTTCATCATCCTGATGGCGAAGCCATCTTCGTCACACTGATGATGGTGATATATCCTCCCTTTCATCGGACTGATGATGAAGATTACGAAACCCCTCGTCACAATTATGATGATGATGATGGTACCTCCGTCGTAAGGGTGATGAGGCGGTTACTGCTGAGTTGTTCCGTTGATTTTGTCACCCGCCAGAGGCTCGCTCGCACGTCCCGCCTCCCCACCGCCCACTGCCCACCACCTCCACCACCCATCCCCCTGGGCCTGGACCTGGGATTGGATTGACGTGAAATCGGCCCCACAAACATCGTCGCCGACGCGGCAAACAATCTTGCTCGCTCTTGCTTCTGCCGTGCATGCTGCAGCCACCGTTCGGTAGGGATAGCCCGTGGGATCGATCCCGGAATCCAGCTTATATCAATCCGCTTCACCTCCGCGGTCAACTCTTTTTTTTCTCTTCTTCTTCTCTCCTTTCACCATGACCCCTTCGACGTCGGAACATCCTCCCCAGGGCCATCCCGATGCCACCACCACCCACCCCGCCGCAGGTCCCCGGATCGCCCCCACCGCCGCCGCCAGCTCCACCGAACTCACCGATCTTAAAGTGAGGCTCCGCGGCGCGTTGCGACAGTTTCCCGATTTTCCCTCGCCCGGCATCCTCTTTGAAGATATTCTGCCCATCTTCGCCGACCCAGTCCTGCATGGCGCTCTGCTCCGTGCGTTGGAGATCCAGGTGCGAGCGGTCCATGGCGATCCGCTACCCGACGTCGTCGTGGGACTGGAGGCTCGAGGGTTCCTCTTCGGGCCCAGCTTGGCCCTGAAACTGGGGGCAGCTTTCGTGCCGGTCCGCAAGAGAGGAAAATTGCCCGGACCGACGCATCACGCTCGATATCAGAAGGAGTATGGCGAGGATGTGTTTGAGATCCAGCAGAATGCCATCAAGCCCGGCCAGAAGGTCCTCGTCGTGGACGACATCATCGCGACTGGTAAACACCCCATGTCTCCTTTGGACGAGCGAGGCCCAGTATACATCCGAGAGCCGAAATTCTAGTGTAGCGACCTGACATTAGCTGTGATTTAGGTGGATCGGCGGCAGCGGCTGGATCACTCGTCGACTCGTCCCAAGGGCACCTTCTCGGCTACCTTTTCATCCTCGAGCTCGACTTCCTCAAAGGGCGCGAGAAGTTGCAGGCGCCGGTTCAGACATTGCTATCCGGTCAGCCGGATGCTTCCTCGAAGAGTACTTGAATGTGCTCGGAACGTAATTCTACGACCCTTGATGGCTACCGATGGCTACCGATGGCTATCGTGCGGGGGACCGACGGGGCCTCGCTTCCCTCTCCGGGGCTCGAAAATTTATCGAATTCCTTCTCCGGCACCTTCCTCGATCATGGACCTGGATGACGGATGCAGTTCCCTTGCCAGGATAGCTAGCAGCTCACCTGCGGAATTTTCGGTACCGAACTGGCGGCAGGATGTACTGGCCGTGGTCCGTTGAATTGCTTCTTGGTCGTCATCACCAATACCCGGTCGTTCATCGCTGAACGTTACAGCATATGCCCTACAAGATTCGTCACGTCGAGACAGCCTGGTGTTTCTTCGATACGAGAATGAAGTATGCTTTGCCACTGGGAAATTGGCCGACGCGGACTTTTCAGATCCAAGTGGTCCTCGATTGATGCCGTCCACGGATTGAATGGCCATGCCCAAGGAATTCTGCCGTCCGGGAAAGACGATTCTGCTCAGTGGACTGGCGAGACCGACGAGTGGTATCCTGGCTAAATCGACAACCCTGGTCTGGAGGAGAACTACGCGGCGTTGCTCATCTGGAGGTCCCTTACGTTTCAGTCAATTGTTGAGCAGGCTCTCACGATTCACGTCTCCCATCCCTATCCTCGTAATCATACGTACATCCTGGGTGGAAAGCGATGGCCCATCATTTTCATTCCTTGTTGACTTACTTGCCCCCTGCGTCTCTAGATTACACACATAATGGCTACTGCTTGAATAAACTTTCGCATCTCCGTGCGATCGTTATCTGCTGTCGTTCTAGTCGAATGTTGGTGTCTGGATTGTTTCACATCTCTTCTTCTCCGGTGTCCTTCTTCGAAACGGTGGAGTTCAAGCTGACAACCAGGTCCCGTCATCCTCAACCCTGCAGTCACAGCTTTCTACGCATTGGTCTGCCCTGACATCCGGGTGTTAAGATAAAATGGAACGGCTCAGCAGTAACCGCGTCGTACGATACTTGCCCGGCTTCTTCATCATCCTTACGACGGATTCATCGGCATCATTCTGACGACGGAAGGCAGCTTCATTATCCTTACGACGAAGTTGACCTAACCTTCATCATCAGTTCAATGAAAGGGAGGCTATATCACTACCATCAGTGTGAAGAAGATTTGGTCACCTTCGTAAGGCTGATGCAGATGTCTGTATTAAACGTGATGAAGCTACCTTTCGTCGTGAGAATGGCGAAACGCCAGGCCAGGAATTGGGCGGTTAATGCTGAGCTGTTCCATTCGTTCTTTCACCCGTGTGCCTGCTCGATAGATTGATCAATACAGTGCGGTCTCGATATAAGAATCTCGAATATAAGAACATTCAGGCTATAAGAATGTGATGTGACCCTGTGGTCCCACATATATATTCTTATGATCCGGGTTTGTCGAATATCCTTATATATTCTTGGGCCTGGATCGTCCAATATTCTTATAGCTCAAGTATGAATTACCAATGAAAGCAGTGATGGTATGCCGAATGATTCACAAATGTAGACTTTCTCGCAGTGTGATTCGTTCATACGGCTTCTTGGTATAACATAAGAATAACTGCTCTACAGGAACACACTAGCCCGGTCCCGAGGTCATCCTTATTTCGAGATCGCACTATACAGGATGCTCAGGCCTTACTACTTTTGCAGCATCTGGGCCTAGAGGTTCAAGATCCAATCGACCCGCAAAGACCATGAGATGATGGCAGCAATGCAGCTTACCATCTCGGAAGACGTTGGCCATCAACTGCAAGGGGTGAAATGATGATGAGACTTGGGAGTTGGGCCTGACGAGGATCCAGATCGCGGGGATGCGGGGCCGCTTTATCGATAAGTCGAAGCGGGGCCAGCCCTGGGATTTTATCGAAAAAGAAATCGGAAATTCAAGTGGCTGGACCAATCATCAGTCAACCTCCTCGTGGCTTTTTGCTCACCTGAAACGCATTTCCCTCGCGCGTTCATTCTCTTCCACCAGGTCACCACCACCAGTGCGATACTCTTTACCAGAGTACTGTACACCTTGGGAACTCCTCTCGCGCGCGAGGACACGATTGCTCGTCAGGCGCGCAGCAGTGGAGTCCGTCCAGCGACCACGAGGGCCAGTAGAAGACGGCAGCTGGTACAGGAAGCACCAGGCAGCGGACCTCGAATGGGCGTCACGCCCGGGGCCCACGACTCATCCATCCCCGACATCACGAGGACGTCCGTGGCTGTCCGGATCGTCAGGCACAAAGGACGTTACACCTCCGATCCAGGAGAATCTTCCAGGACGACCCAGGAACAGGAATCGCTGCAACCGGACACGGGCATTCGCAAGACAATTCAATTCGCATCATTGAACAAGAGCGGCATCACTCAAAGAAAGAGTGTCGTTGTTGATCGACGGGCCTGGAATCGCGGTTGCGACCATGACCGCGCTCGAGATGAATGCGCGTCATGAGCGCGATCTCCTCGACAGCCATCCATCGCTGTCAGCGTCGCTCGAAGACTTTGAACATCACGGCACGTATAGCGATCACTACGCGCATCAACGCGCACCGTTGCCCCGGCTGCCCTCGCATCATTCAGGCTTTGCGCGATCCGACGACGGCGGGTCGAGCTTGCATTCCCATTCCGATTCCGGCAGCGCATTCTTCCCCCCCGGCGAACGCCGTTATCCGGGCAGCGCCAGTGCCAGCGGAATCTTGGGCTGGTCCACACATCGACCCTATCGACAGGACACCACCCGATCGCCGAGTCTGATGGCGAGCCGTGCGTCGCTTCCTCGACCCCGGAGCTCGACGAGTCCCGACAAGATCGGTCGGGGCTCGAAAACCGCGTGGAGACGACGAAGTCCGGATGAAACAGTCGGGAACGGCCCCGAGGACCTCGAGGAAGAGGTGGACGACGATGAAGATGACGAACTGGACGAAACCACGTTGGCCGCGCGAGTGCGATTGCCGACCGACTCGCCCCTCAAACGTTCCCTGAGCCCGAGTCCAGCCCCCAACCTGAACGATGGCGGCGGTGGTGGAGATGGCAAGTCGTCGCCGACCGACCTCGATGATTCCTATCTGGACCCGCGGGGTCCAAGTCGCACCAGTCCACAGCGCCCCACGAGTCCCGCGGACCCGACCGGTCCGAAGAGCTCGCCCTCTTCAGACAGCTGTACGTACTGTAGCCGGTGATTGTGTTCGCATCGGAAGACGCGCCGGTGCGACGTTGCAGATGGATTGCTGATCCGCCATCACAGTCTCCCGTTTCCTCGTTCAATACGAACTACGGCATGGTGTGGAGCCCGTGGAGGCTTTCTTCATCTACGTGCGGCGGCAATTTCACGAGTGGACGCGCTCCCCGTTGTCCATCGTGGGTGCGGTGTTGGCGGCGCTGCTGTCGCTGGCGGTGCTCCGCATGCTCGTGCGCCCGCCCCAGACGCCGCCGGCCCCGGATCTGGTCAAGGTTGCCGGCCTGGCGCGCTCCTTTGAACCGCTCATTTTGTACTCCGAGAATGGCATGCGGCAGATCGGCGACCTTCAAGAAACAGGCATCGCGGTGTGGGACCTCAGCGAGAGCGTGCGCTCGACCAACATGACCTCGGCCGCGACGATCGTGCAAGAGCTGGACGACCTGAGTGACAACCTCAAAGACCTCGCGCTCGAGCTGACGCGGTTCTTCGCCAGCGTCGACGGCGACGTGGACGGCATCCTGATCGTCATGGACTGGGCCCGACGCGAGCTGGCCCGGCTGTCGTCGGGTCCAACGACGGTGGGACCGACGCTGGTGTTGCAGAACGTGCACACGGCCCTGTGTCGCATCGGCCTGCTGGAGACGCGCCAGGGGGAGTTGACGGCGGTGGGACGGGTCGTGTCGGAGCTGTTTGGACCCTCGGGCCCGCAACGGACACGACGCACACTGCAGCGGACCTTCAACGAGTTCCTGGCCGTGCTGGAGGAGAGCATCAACGCGGAGCTGACGCACTCGACGGCGCTGTTCGGTCTGTTCGAGGCCATCGACGCGCAATTCCACAACCTGGCCCGGACGGTGATTCGGGAATCGGACGCGCAGGAGCGTGAAGAAGGCGAGTTGCTGGCCTCGCTGTGGACGCGGGTCCTGGGCCCCAACGGCGCGCAGCTGCGCAAGTTCGAGAAGAACCGCGTGCTGCTGGCGACGTTGCGTTCCCGGACCGTGCGCAACAAACATGCCCTCCGTGATCACAACAGCAAGCTCCTCACGCTCAAGGCCAATCTCGAGACGATTCGGCGGAAGTTGGTCAGTCCGCTCGTCCGCAGCAACGACTCGTCTACCCTCTCGGTCGAGGAGCAGATCCGTGGCCTCGATGGCACCTACGACCTGTTGCGTGGCTCGCGGGAACGTCAAAAAGCCCGGCTCATGGAGACGCTGTTTGGCACCGAGTCCCGACGAGGATCGGCCGAGGACCGGTATTTGGGACTCGACGAGCCCGCCCAACGAAGAATTCCTTGAAATCCTTCCCCCCCGTGCGGCATTCTAGGGTGCTTCAAGTGACCTCCGTATCCCTTGTCTTCTGGTGGTTCTGGGCTTTTGGATCGGGTATACTGTTGTTCTCCGCTACTCCTTTGTGGTACGGTAACATTTCTTGGATGTTTCAAGGTCAGAGGTGTCAATCAAGGCAAGATGGCGTATCTGTTACGGATGTACGTGTCACGAATGGTCTCCCGGTCAGCATGGCGAGGATGGAAGACAAAATGCTTTCTCCAGTACTACTACTACTATTTAGTTTACAGCCAGCGAATCTCCAATATCAGTTCTCCAATCTGCTTCAGCATCAGACCTGATACCGTTGTATATGTCCTATTCATTGGCGAAGATCCACAACTCGCAATGGGATTGATCCCATCTACAAACTGAGTATATACTGTGGAACAAAACGGCTATTAGGAACTGCTGTTCTATTTGTAGAGAGATCCGTAAGATGGTAAAGCCTACTTCCATTCTTAAATGCATGGACATGAAGGGTATGATCCCTTGATGTCTGGCTCAGCTGTCGTCTCTTCCCGTCTCAGCAACGTAAGGACCCACAAAGAAGCCCAAAGACCGTTCATGGAGTGAGTGGAACAGCTACTTCATAGAGTTGAAAAGGATATTGACTGCAGAACAAAACTCAACAGCACATAGAATGAAGTTGCTATTGCTATAGCTAATTACGCGGTATTCCAAAGACCCATGCCTTTTTACAAATAGGACAGTCTTTCGGAAAGCTACGCCGTTTCCCAATGGACGAACCTATTTGTGAGGCGTAGATCTTAGCCAATGGACAGCACTTATATATCACCAACCAGACAAGCAGTTCGTTACCGGTGAATGCAAGCTACTACCTCCTTGGACAGTCCCTGCACTGTTACCATGATGGCGGTAATATTTCCTTGTCTTCTTCAAACAAACGATGAAGATTCGACCTTCACTCTCTTCCAAATGTAGAAGATGACTACCTGCTGTCATCACCCTGATACTGCAAGATCGCCTCCCCCAGCACGCCCGGCAACGACCCCACAGAGACCACCTGACCATACAAGACAGTCCCTATTTTTTCATTCTATAGTATAGCTCTAGATGAAGTGGCATCGTAAAAGTGTGAGATTGCAAAGTATTTGAATGGCAAACCTGATGCGCCTCAATCGTTTGGTGCACTTTCACATTACCGTCGACCATCGAGGCGAGCAGCTTCGGAGTCGAAGTGAGCAGGGTCAAACTTCCTGAGTACCATAAGTTGTGAGACATCAACATCAGCTCTAAAAGCTCATCTCGATGTTACAACTTCCGTCACACGGTTATCTTTTCAACGACGGCCTTCCAGAAACTCGCACGTTCAATTCGTCCTTGACCTCTCTCCTCCTCGTCCTCCTCCAACAGCAATCATGCCTCCCCGTCTTCCCATCCGTCTCCGACTGGGTCAGTCATTGCGACCTCGACCCACGCGACCGACTTTGAGTCCTCGAGCAGCATGTCTACCCACTATTCGCTGTCGAGGCTTCGCCGACAAGGCCGACAAGACTTCTCCACCCAGTGACCCTCCCGCCCAAGGGCCGAACCAGGATGTCCTCCCCCATGTCAGCGAGGAGGCAGCAACGACTGGACAGATTACTGGGGAGGGTGGCCCGGATCTAGATCAAGGAACACCTGTACAAGAGGTTCGTGATACATCGCTTGCTATATTAATATCATTCCCTATTTTTGTTCTTGATCTTGATGATATTGATCATTATCTTGCGGCGTCATTGGTTCACTAAAGCGTTGTACATTTGGTGTTGATACATATATTGATCTCGTTGCTGACCTGGCTGTCTTTGATGCCATTAGATTCTGAAACGGGATGACGATGGCCGTGAGAAAGCGCCCGAAATCATCAAGGAAGACCTCGATTCGACCAAGGCGGTCCAAACAACAATTGCAGATGGCTCTGCATCCGCCGTCACCAACCCGGGCCATAAATTCGGTCTGCCGGAGTTGCCCATCCCCAGCAAAGATCATCTCAAGCACCGATACGATGCCGTGGTGCAGCAGGCGACTAATCTCATGATGCTGCATGGTAAACTAGCGACCGCGCAAACAGTACGGAACCCCATCTCATGCTCCCCTGAAGAACCGGACAGCACTCAGGCTGACCCGCAGTGGGACAGGTGATGTCGCATATCCTCTCGCACCTTCGCACCGCACCTCCGCCATCCGTCAATCCCATGAAACCATTGCTGCCTGGATCACCACCGCCGGGCCAACTCCCTCTGGACCCCATCCGATATCTGACGCTGGCCATCGACTCGGTCGCGCCCTTGTTCCGCATTCGATCTCAGAAAGGTGCTGCCGGCGGTGGCATGGCGTTGCAGATCCCCGTACCGCTCGGCCTTCGACAGCGTCGACGACGGGCGTTCACGTGGATCCTCGACGCGGCTCTCAAGCGACCGGCGAAGGGCGCGGGCAAGAACAAACTGGCATTGCAGGTGGCCGAGGAGATCATTGCGGTGGCGGAGGGGCGCAGTGGGGTGTGGGAGAAGCGACGATCGGTGCATCAGTTGAGTGTCAGCGGACGAGCCAATCTCATTCAACATCGACGGAGGTGATGATCTACGTCTACCAGACGAGGCGAGCAGCTGCACGGGCTTGCAATTCTGTTGTACCTATATGGAGAGGTGGAATCAATGCAATATCAACCGTTGTGGGCATTGCTTTAACAGGCAGTCATTGGGATGCACAACATATGGAGATGTTCAGCAGTAACCGCCAATTGGATCGTCGCCTTGATCATCATGGGGATTTCAAATTTTGTTCATCGTAAGTGCAATGGAAGTTCAGGTATGTTATCATTGTCATTGCGACGGAAGTCAAGGTAATTCATCATCCTCGGTCCGATGGAAGTCGAGGTGAATCATCATTGTCGTTGCGACGGAAGTCAAGGTAATTCATCGCTGTCATTGCGATGGAGGTCAAGTTGGATCATTGTTGCCAGTGTGGTGGAGATCAAGGTAAACCAGCAACGTGAGGGTGGTGGAGGTCAAGATAAATCATCGCTGTCATTGCGATGGAGGTGAGTCCACCTTCGCGAGGCTGATGCAGGTAATTTCGTCACCAGCGTGATGAAGACGACTTCGTCGTAAGTACAATGAAAAGTTTCCTTTCTTGGCAAGGATGATGACTGCTGGCGGTTCCTGCTGAGCAGATCCATTTCTTTGGTCACCTGGGTCGCCCCTACTGTTGAGCGGTTCCATTTAAAATCGGACCGGTCGTTCAAAGTCTATTCAAGCTTCTTTAAATACTACGTCGTCTGCCCACTTGCTCTTTCTCCACAAACGTGCTTTCCTTTTCCGTCATCTCAACTTCACTTGGGGAATCCTTGGACCACGATGGCACATCGATCTCGAGCACAGTACGATCCGTTTCCATCCATCGACGACAAACTAGTCCGACCAAGGACTGGCAAAATCACGCCGGCAACGTTGCCATCCGCTCTCGAGGATATCGAGACGCTGCTCCATCGAGACTTGACTCCACGACTCCTGCGCCGTCTGGAGAATTTCCAGGTGGAGCTGGAAGATGCTGCACGACTCCCGAACGAGCACGATAAAAACCAGTTCAAACGTCTCACGAAGACGAAAGACATCCTCGACGGTCACATTAATCGAATCGATGCCGGTCGAGGATTGAGCTGGGAACAGTTCCAACAGCTTCGACACATGCGACTGAGCAAGCTCCTTCTCGACTACGGCGAATACTTCCCCCGCAACCTCGACGAGCTACGATCTCGTTACCAGTTCGACGATGCTCCTTGGGCCAGCGTGTTGAGCGTGGTGAATGGAGAGGATTCCGAGGCATCCGACGCCATGAAGCGCTCTCTTCAAGCCGCCGCCACCGAGTCCGGTTGTACCCACAAACTCCTCCTCTTCGAAATGCAGACGTACGGCACACGACATCGATGTGCGCATTCGGATGTCGAATGGACGGTGGTCAAATCCCACTGGGACGCGCTGGCCGAAAAGATCATCCGGGATAAAGGAGCCCTTTCGAATCTGATTCATCCGAACCAACAAGATGAATACGATCGGTTCATGTTGCCGATCGAAAGGGTTGAAGCACGATTCTTTGAATTTCTACCGCTCGACGAACCGCAACTGCATCAGCTGTCTCCACTGGCCAATCGCCTCCGACGCAAAGCGATTGAACAACGGAAGAAGAGGGATGCGCAAGACAGAAAGATCCAAAGGTTTCAACCAGGACCTCTGCCCCCATTGCCCCCACCAGACCGACGGGAACGACTTCGACTGATCGAGGCTCGATATCAGATTCAGATGGACGTGCAGGATGGATTGGTCGATGAGATTGGAGTCATGGATCTGACGGAGTGTAGTAAGAGAATGTTCTCGGAGCTGGAGGAGGAAGATTCGTCGTCATCAGTTCGAGGGCAGAAGAGGAAGCTGTCTCATCATCAGAGTAATGAAGTTTGAGTAGCCTTCGTCATGAGTCTGATGAGAGGGAAGTTATATCATCGTCATCATTATAATGAAATTGAGTAACTTCGTCATGAGTCTGATGAACCGGAGGCTATATCACCATCACCAGTGTGATGAGGACTGAGCAGTCTCCGTCATGAGTTCGATGAAAGGGAATCTATGTCATCGTCACCAGTGTAATGAAGATCGAGTGACCTTCATCGCGAGTCTGATGAAATGGAGGCTGGATCACCATCACCATGTCGATGAAAGTTGAGAAATCTTCGTCATGAGTTCGATGAAAAGGAGGCGGTATCACCATCACCAGTGTGAAGGAAGGGAAAGTCTTCGTCATCAGTTTAATGGAAGGGAGGCCATGTCATCGTCATGGGTTCGATGGAAATGGAGGCTAAATTTCATCACGGGTGCGATGAAGGGGTTGAGTGATCTTCGTCATGAGTCTGAAGGGAGATACTACCACCATCATCAGGATGACGAAGGTAGGGCGCAGTCTTCGTCGTAAGTTTGATAGAAGTGAAGCTATATCGTCCATCGCCAGTGCGATGGAGGTTGACTGAACACCATCATCGTAAGAGTGACGAAGCCGCCGGTTGAGTAATACAATAAAACTAAGCGGTTACTGCTGAGCTGTCCCGCTTACTTGGTCTCCCGCGTGCCACTGTAATCATCCTGCATCGCCATCGTCATCACCATCTCAGCTTGAATAGACATCTCTTGAGTAGTCAATTGCGCCTTCCATTGCGCGCTTCTTTCTTTGTTTATTTTGACTGCTCATTTCGATCTTGACAATATCGCCTCCTGCAGGCTGCAGCTGCCCATTATCTCAACGACCAATCGCGCGTCTATCACAACGGCGAGGAGAGGCACGTGGGGGTAGGGAGGAGGAGGTGGGGCTGAAGTGACGCAGCAGGAGCAACAATCCATCACTATCTCTTTCTGCAATCAATATCAAATATCAATATCGATATCGGACCTAGCAGGTGCTACCAAGGCCATGGCTTCTCCCTATAATCCCATGCGATTCTCTCGTCCGGATATCACCATCATCGTCATTATGGGCCCAGCATCGTCAGGAATCTTCCCGCGCTGACGAAAGGCGATCACCCCGGGGTGTGGATCTCGGAACCAAACGACGGTTCATAAAGGCCCGGGAGCTTATCCCCATATTCGAGAAGTCTACTTCAGACTAGCCATCCTGGTAGCAATACCCTAGCATCCTAAGGTTTGTGTGAGCAACCGTGCGGACGACAAACAGAGGACGACTCAGGAACCGTTCGGGCGTGACCAGGAGCAACCACATCAACGGCGATCGTGGGTTCAAAGTCAGATCATTAATATCATCATGTCGCTCGAATCCGCTCTGGATGAGGAGCGCCGGGAGATTCTGAAGCTGCTGGAATCATCGCCACAACCCCGTCAGGCCTCGCGCGGTTCGATCAGTCTGGGCTCCAGTCTCGCCCCTAATGCCTTGGGACGACGCACGCAGAGCCCGCTGGGGGCGACGACTCATTCGCCGGTGCGGAGCATGCTCGATGTCGACAGCGGCCCGCCCGTGCATCGACATGCCTCGGTGGCGGGGACGGGTGTGGGCGTGACCCACGCAGGCGGTAGCCAGGGACCAGCTCCAACACACATGGTACGCAGTTTGCTCGATACGGAGGTGTCTCGGCCGACTGGAGATGTGCAGAGCGCCAATATGTCGCCGACCGGAGCTCTATTGGAAGGCTCGCGAGTCCATCGGACGGCCTCGGACGCAGCGGCGCATCCGCCACTTCTCACCTCACGTCGAGAACGTGGCGTGCCCGCCCCATTGACCTCACCCGAGCTCGACTATCAATTTGCCATGAATCCGAGCAACCAAGGGATTACGCTGCCCAAGCGAGTAGGCCAAAGCAGCGGAGGGAAGTCGAGCATGCTGCCCAAGTCCGTAGCGCGGGTCATGCAGGCGATGGATCGCGGCGAAGGTGGCTCTCGACGAGGACTGGAGCGTGGACGACATGCCGCGGAACGGGGAGTCGTCGCCCCACGAGGAAGCCGATCGCGGTCGCCGTCCGCTTCCGGGAAGCTGAACACCAACTCGATGAATCTCATGCTCGGCCCGGGGAAGCTGGTCTCGGATCGCGGCGAGGTGGTGGATATGACGCAGGCCTATCGACGACTGTCGGACGCCCAGCTGGCGAGATCGGGTGGCAGTCTGTCGCAATTCGCGGTGCGGACGGGTGGTGATCCCGGGAGATTGGAGACGGACGATGCGACATCGCCGACGGGAGGCGTGAGACTGCATAAAGACTACTCGTACAGGGATGGGGATGAGGAGGCGGTGGAAGAGGAGGCGGTGGCAGATAGCAGCAATGATTCCGGAGAGAGCTCTGGTGGAGATTGGGACTCGGACAACAGCAAGAGAGGTCGAGTGCGAGATCGACGAGAGAACCATAGAAGCGGGGATGGAGCAGATAATGGGACGATGCCCGCGACGACGCTGGGTCTGGGACAGGCCAAAGGGCCGAGACAAACATTGAGCCTGCTGGCGGCTGCCGAAGAAGAGCGTGCGTTTTCGATCTATGTTCCATTTCCGTCCGTCGAATCTTCGCTGATATCTCTACAGGCCAGCAAGTGTCGTCGCAATACAAGGTACAATCGCTACTGGGTCCGCCCGTGACGGTGACCAGCCCGACTGGAGAGCGTCTGAATCCAGCCAGGAAACCTGGGGTGCATCCGACGACGAGCTTCGACATGGGAACATCAACGCCCGTGACGTCCGACACCGAGGCGGAAATTTCCGATATTCGTCGGGCGCAGCGAATGAGCGTGAGCATCTCGGGGATTACGTCTACGCCAGAATCGCACCGGTCGATCCGGACGGTGGTACGCGGCGAGTTTTCGCAGATGCAGCAAGAGGCGGACGAAGGGAAGAGGCGAGTGCGGACGTATCTCGTGGCGACGGATCTGAGCGACGAGGCGGCGTATGCGTTAGAGTGGACGATCGGGACGATTTTAAGGGACGGGGATACCCTGCTAGCGGTGTATGCTCTCGACGAAGACAGCGGGGGTGGCAAAGGCGGGTCATCGAATGACGGAGACGGAGACGGACAGGCACTGGCGATTGGAGAAGGAGCATTGGCGATGAAAGATCAAGCGGCCATTGTGGGTTCGCAGACGTCAAGGGCGCAGCATCAATCACCAACAGCGACGACGACAGCGACGGGCGGGGGTATCGGACTGTCGCCCTTGTCGGCCGTGACAGCGTCAGCGAGCACGAGTGTGTCTCCGGACAGTCGACATCTGACCCGGGCGGAGCAAGAGCGGATGCGAGCCACGGAGGATATCACGGCTCGATGTGTGAAGCTGTTGAGGAAGACACGATTGCAGGTGCGCGTCGTGGTGGAGGTCATTCATTGCAAGAGTCCGAAACATTTGATTACGGAAGTGGTGAGTCTATATCGTCCCGTCATCCATATCATCCCAGGCAATTTCTCTCACAATCATCTCGGAGGAATGAATACCAGGCTAATTCATTTGGTATAATAGATTGATGTGATTAGCCCTACACTGGCCATTTTAGGGTCACGAGGCCGGAGTGCACTCAAAGGGTACTATATCCCTCCCTTAAATCCTATTCCACCCCCTCAACCATTCTACTAACAGTAAATATAGAGTCCTACTAGGTTCCTTCTCCAACTACCTCGTCACCAAATCCTCCGTGCCGGTGATGGTCGCGAGGCGACGTCTTCGGAAACTCACGAAATCGAAACG
>QQTW01002095.1_pt1 | contig 14359 bp, 14 predicted proteins | sample 1904831 | NCBI WGS metagenome assembly QQTW01 (sample SAMN09435610, study PRJNA476489) | Subsurface metagenome, whole genome shotgun sequencing project. | reverse complement strand
GCGGTGAAAGTCGCAAGCACGGTTTCGGATGGGAGACGGGGCATGGTAACATTCCCTGCCGACCCTACCACGATAAGCCACAGACTAGGGCTAAAGCCCCCGTACTTCAGTCGGCGGTATGCTTACAGTGACTTCTATCTCAGCATCATGTACGCCAACCGGAACATCTAAATGCAAGATGCCATCTTCACCGACATGGGTGCGTAACTTGAAACTCTGCATAACTGATTCTCCATCTGACAAACTCATCTATATAGTAGGGGCAGTACCTAGATACAACGCCTCTAGGCTAGGCGTGGGTGTCAGAAGGCAGTGAGGCTTTCGAGGATTTGAGCTTTGAACAGATGTTCACTTCCCTGAGCATTGCGCCATTTGTTACCCCACCGCAGCACACTCTTTCCGCATCTGCTCAAGTTTAGGCTCGGTGGCTGCAGGTTTGGTGGTTTTCGGTTACTTGGCTCTCCTGGGTTCTTATGCGGTTTTGCCGAGTGGCGAATCGGCGTAGTGAGCCAACAAATCAGCAGGATCATCGTAGATCGCCTTGGCTCCCGCTAGATCGGCATCGTCAAAGCCGCCGCAGCGTACAGCAATCATACCGACTCCAGCCGCACTGGCAGCTTGGATATCATAGGGTGTGTCACCAAGCATCAAAACTTGGTCAGGCTGCATATTCAGCTTGCTAAGTGCTGCTTCCACAATATCTGGTGAGGGTTTAGAGGCTTCGGCGTCGCTCGACGTTGTGATCTCATCGAGCAAGTCATCAACCTGGGCAGCTTTGAGCAAAATTTCCATTTCTTGAGAAGTAGCCGAGCTAGCAACAATCAGCCGCAGTCCAACCTGTTGCAGATGCTGTACCAATTGCCGCGCACCATTGGCTGGAAGTAGCTCTGGTCCATAACGACTGATAATCAGTTCTTTGCGCCGCTCAGAAACGGCTTTGCCATCGCCTTCATCCTTCGTGAGTCCTGGCACCAGTTTTGGTATAACTTGATCGCCACCCATGCCAATAAGTGGTCGCACTTGCTCAAACGACACTTCTCTATAGCCAAATTCCCCAAATGCGTCAACCCAAGCGTGGGCATGGGCATCATTGCTCAAGACAAGCGTGCCATCGACATCTAAAATTACTGCTTGCAAAGCCATCCTTAAAATCTCCTGTTGAAAGTTGTTGAGCCGATATTCTAGCCTTTCAACTCAGCTACCAACCTGACCTTTATGCATATTTTTTTTAATAATCAGTAGTTACCAATTTTTTGGGAAAATTCGTATCATTGAGCATCACAGAGCGCCTAGAAACTCTTTTCACCCGCTACGAATAAGCTGACAATACCCAAGTGAAACATGTTCATCTACTATGATGCATATACAGGCACTTTAACTCTCCAAGCTCTAGGCTAAACTAATTTTAAAACACGCTCTAGCCTGTAAACTGAAGCAGGAAGTCATGAGCATCAGAGGGCAGCCATGTACGTGCTAATTGGTGGAGCGGGCTTAGTAGGGTTGAATTTGGCGCAGAGACTTGTAGAACTGGGACATACCGTCGCCGTCATTGATATTGATCCGACAGCCTGCCGTTATGCCCGTGAACAAGTGGGAACAATGGCTTTTGAAGGGAGTGCTGTGAGTACAGAAGTGTTGTTAGAAGCAGGGATTCGCAAGGCCGATTCCCTGGCCGCTGTCCTCCGAAGTGATGCCTTGAATTTGGCAATGGTGACTCTCGCCAAGCACTACGGTGTCTCCCACATTCTGTCTCGGATGCGCCACCGAGATTTTACCGAACCGCTACGCATTGCTGGAGCCAAGCATATCGTCAGTACCGTTGATCTGGCGGTTTCAACGATGGTGAATGCTATTGAGTATCCTCAAGTGGAATCGATGATGCATTTTGAGCAGGGGCAAATTGAGGTTCTGAAACTTTCCATCCCAGAACGCTGCTATGTTGTTGGTCTGAGCGTTGCTGAAATTGCTCAGGACTCCCGGTTTCCTAGTGGCTCTTTAATTATTGGTTATCAACCCCATCCCCATGAGGATTTGATGATTCCTAACGGCAATACGGTATTGGAACCGGGCTCAACTGTGCTGATTGTAACCAAGCCGGGCTCATTACATCAGGTCATTGATTTTATTGAAGGCTGTAAATAATTTTAATGAAGCTGAACCCACATTTTTATTTAGCAATTGCTTTTATTGTTCTTGCGTCTTGCACATCAAAGTCGGAGGTTCCACCCAGATCGCAATCCGATACTACTCAGGTAACTCCATCTCAAAAGGTGGTGACTCTGGATAAAAATTTCAAGATAGTAATGGGTCAAACCATTTATGTCCCTGTCTATTCCCATATCTATTATGGGGATCAGCAGCAGATGTTCAATTTAGCGGCTACGCTCAGTATTCGTAATACAGATTTGACCAATTCTATCATCATTACTTCTGTCCGCTACTATAACTCAGATGGTAAATTAGTTAAGCAATATTTGGAGCGCCCTATTCAACTTGGTGCGCTAGCTTCTACAGATTTTTTTATAAAGAAAACTGACACCAGTGGAGGTTTAGGAGCAAACTTTATTGTGGAGTGGGTAGCCCAAACAGAAATTTCTGAGCCTATAGTGGAGGCAGTTATGCTTGGTACAGACCTCCACCAAGGAATTTCTTGGATTAGTCCTGGTAAGGTCATCAAAAGTCAAAATAATCGCCAGCGCTCATCTTCGCTGCCTGGTTCGGTGAAAAGCTATTAATCATCTTCTAGTCTCAGCAGTTGCTCATCAATCTTTTGTAGCCGCGATCGCACAGTTTCTTCTGAGAGAATCCGCTTACGCATCGCATCATTTAGCGCTCCTTTTTCTGCCAGCAGTAAGCGGCGGCGGATGGCATCAAGTTTAGTGCGTGGGCGTTGCCCGCCGAAGGCATCGCCCCTTTTGGTGTCAAACTCATCCGGGCGGCGATTATAAATTTCCCGCAGTGACTTTTCTGCCCCTGCCACTCGCACCTGATAAGCCGCACGCATTTCTTCATAAACGGCTTTTGGCAATACTCCTGACTTCAACAGGCTATCTAATTCATCCTGTGCTGCCTTACCCGTTATCAGTTGGGCTTGTAATTCTTCAATCTGCTGGCGAAATGCCGAGAAGTGAGAGAGTTGCAAACGTTTCACCAACCAAGGCAAACTTACGCACTGCCCGAGGAGGGACAGCAACACTGTACCAAACACTAAGGCAATCAGCTGCTCTCGTCCCACAAGCGTTGTTGGTAAGCTGAGCGCCAACGCCATAGAAAGAGAGCCTTTGATGTTTCCAAAAAACAAGACGTGCCGCCAGCGAAGTGGAATGGGACGGTCAAACCAACGCACTATAGCTAACAGCGGATAGACGCAGAGAACGCGCCCCACCTGGTAAGCGAGAACCGCCAGGAGCACAGCGGGCAGAGTTCTCCACAGAGTTATTAGGTCAATTTCTACACCGATGAGCAGGAAAATGAAGCTATTAACGCCAAAACCGGCAGATTCCCAAAAGCTGAGCAACGTCAGTCGAGTAGAAGCCGATACACTGCCAGAAAGCCCAGTATTTCCGACAATTAACCCAGCCACAACCACAGCCACCACACCGGACACGCTCAAATAATGCCCAATTTGAAAGGCTCCTAATGCCACTGCCACCGTCAGTAAGATACTACTGAGCGGATCATCCGACCGGACAAATAAACCCGTACTCAAATAGCCCAAGGCTAGCCCTACCAAAGTACCGCCTGCAATTACTACAAAGAGTTCTTGGAGCCCATCCAGAATTGTGAGTGAGCCAGTCGCATTGACTTTCAAAATCAGGCTGAACAAAACCAGAGCCACACCATCGTTGAATAAGCTTTCTCCCTCAACAATGGTGGAAAGCCGGGAAGGGACAGGCACCTCCTTGAACACAGCAATGACTGAAACGGTATCGGTGATCGCCAAAATTACCCCAGCCAACAGCGCCGGTATCCAAGTCAGTCCCAGTCCCCATTTCAACAGCACTGCCGTCACACCAGAGGAAATAACAACCCCTGGCCCCGCTAGAAGGGCAATTGGTTTAACAGTGCTGCGGAGGCGGCTGATATCAGTATTGATAGCCGCCTCGAACAGGAGAATCGGCAGAAACAGATTCAAAATCAGGGAGTCATCTAGTCCAATGCGCCGTGGCAAGAGTTCAGTGATTGCTAAACCAGCTAACACTAAACCCGTGACATAAGGGACTCTCAGCCAGCGGGACAGCAGAGCCACGCCAGTGGCAACGAGCAAGAGAATAATTAGAAGGGTGACTAATTCAGCAACATCCACTCAATGAGTTCTTCAATTACGTTGGTCATAGTTTTGTCTTTCATCGCTGCATATAAACGTAACTTATCCATCCTGTGTTTACTCATCCGAACTCTTAAAGAATCTTTTTTCATGAAATCTTCTTAACATATCCTCATTTATGTTAGCATAGTTGGAGCAAGGAGGTGATTAAAAATGTTGAAAGCAATCCAAGTCAGGTTATACCCAACAATCGAACAAGAAATAGCATTAGCTAAGTCTTTTGGTTGTGTAAGATGGTACTACAACTATGCCTTAAATGCTTGCATTCAACATTATCAGCAAACTGGTAAATCTTTAAAACTCAGTGTGTACAAGGCTCTATTACCTCAATTAAAAGTAGAGCATCCTTGGCTAAAGCAAGATTGCTACTCATCGGTCTTACAGTGTGTAGCCATTAATCTAGACCGAGCTTACAAAAACTTTTTTGAGGGACGCGCTAAATTTCCTAGATTCAAGTCAAAGCATCACAAGCAGTCGATTCAGTATCCGCAAAACGTCACAGTTGTAGGCGATTGTTTAAACATTCCTAAAATTGGAGTTGTCAAGGCAATATTTCACCGACCAATTCAACGGAAACTCAAAACAGTCACCATCAGTAAAACTCCTGCTGACAAGTACTTCGCTTCTATCTTGTGCGAGGTGGAAGGTGAGATAAATCAAGCGAGTGGCGATAAAATACTGGGTATTGACTTGGGACTAAAAGACTTTGCTGTTGTTCATGATGGTGAACAAGTTACCAAGCATTCCAATCCAAAGCACCTTAAGCGTCATGAAAGAAATTTAGCACGTAAGCAGAAAAAGTTTGCCCATAAAATTAAAGGTAGTAAGTCGAGACATAAGTACAAAAAAATAGTAGCCAAGGTTCACGAGAGAGTATCAAATACCCGTCAGGATTTCTTGCATAAACTGTCAAGGAAACTGGTAGACGACAGCCAAGTCATAGTTGTAGAGAATCTCAACGTTAAGGGCATGGTACGCAACCGTAAGCTAGCCAAGTCAATATCCGATGTGGGTTGGGGAATGTTTGTTAACTTCCTAGATTACAAGTTGAAACTCCAAGAAGGTCAACTAGTAGAAATAGGTAGGTTCTTCCCCAGTTCTAAAACTTGTGACTGTTGTGGTCACGTTCTTGATGAGTTGCCGCTAGACATAAGAGAGTGGGATTGTCCATCGTGTCGTACTCATCATGACCGAGATGGTAATGCAGCATTGAACATCAGGACTGAAGGACTTCGGATATTATCCAATGGCGGAGGGAACCCCGTTATTGCCGTACCGAGGCGGAGTAAGACTAACAAGCCGAAAGGTGGAAAAGCGTCTGTCGTTGAAGCCGGAAGCCCACACTTACTCGAAGAGAAGTGTGGGTAGTTCACTTATATGTTCCTAACAAGGAGAGGATTCAGATAATGGATAGAGCTGTAATTAAATTCTCTTCAGAAGACTGCGGCATCTGCCACAAAATGTCTTTCTACGACCAGAAGGTAAGCCAAGAACTAGGTTTGCAATTTATTGACGTAAAAATGCAGGATACCGCTACCTACCGTAAGTATCGCAAGATACTCCTGAGTCAGTATCCTGACAAAGCGGAAATGGGATGGCCCACTTATCTGATCTGTGAGTCTCCAGAAGGAGAATTTCAGATTTTGGGCGAGGTAAAAGGCGGCCATCCCAAAGGGGAGTTCAGAAGTCGGCTGCAAGCGGTTCTGAATTCAGCGACAGCTAGTCAGAACTAATCACCTCAAATGATTTGACTTCCAGGACAGGGCCAATCATGGCAAACGTCATGACATCTTCTCGCACCTGTCCTTGAACTTTGACTTTCTGTCCTGATTTAAGTAAATCCTTAGAAGCTCCTTTGTGGACTTCGTAGGTAACGCCATCGTCTGTAACCAGTGCCCATGTGCCAGCGCCCATGTCACTGCGTTGGATAGTCCCTGTTACTGTGATGCTCATGCTGGTTGTTCTCCTTTCATGGCTAACCAAGCGATTCCGTAACATAGTAGGGCGTTGGTAATCAGGAAGATACGAGCGATCGCACCTTCTCCCAGCCACCAAATATTAGGCACAAGCACCCCACTTACTAGCAAACAACTGGCTACACCCAACGAGGAACCAACGGCAAACCCCTTCCAGCTAGGATGTCCCAGCAGCAACGCCACTAAAACGAGGGGAATCAACACACTGGCAAACAGCGGATTCATTGCCGTATCACCGTTAATCGCGTTACCCAGTTCCGGAATTGAACTGCCAAACACTCTAAAAGGCCACTGGGGAAGGTCAAAGATATAAAATCCTTTTAGGAAAAATAACCCCGAACTCCCAGCAATCAGCCCACTCGATAAAGACCAAGTCCAGCTGAACGGGAAGTAAACCCGCAAAAACCAAGCTAGGAGATAGGAACCGAGTACCATTGCAATCTTGGGCAACAGCGCGATCGCACCCCCATCAAACCAGAAGCGGATATTGAGATAGCCGTTCTCTTGTAGCCACCGGAAGAAATCTTTGAAACTGATTTGCCCCTGCTTTGCAAGCTTCACTGCCTTAGCTGCATCCAAATGCCCAGCACCAAAGTGATTGAGAGTATCATCCTGGAAAACCCGTGCCGACTGCATTAGGACACTGAAAACTTCATCTGGCTCATTAATCCCCTCGCCTTTCACCAAAGCTGCAACACCGGCAACGTGGGGCGCTGCCATGCTGGTGCCTTGGAAGCCAAGAAACACCGCAACGCCAGTTTCGGGATCAATGGTTTCTTGCAAAATCTTACCCGCTGCACCGCCACCCGGAGCGGAGATATCCACCCCAGCGCCAAAGTTAGAATAAGGGGCTTTTTCTCCAGCAGCATCGATCGCAGCCACGCCAATAACATGGGGATAGCGTGCTGGGTAGGAAGCCGCATTCCGGTTTTCGTTCCCAGCTGCTGCAATTATCACCACGCCTTTTTGATGAGCGTAGTCGATTGCGTCTTTCATCAGGTGGCTCTCACCGCCACCGCCCAAGCTCATGTTAATCACATCTGCGCCTTTGTCAGCGGCAAACTTGATCGCTTCCGCAATATCGGCAACGGTGCCACCACCATAGGCACTTAACACTTTCAAAGGCATCAAGCTGGCTTGATAGGCAATGCCAGCGACGCCATAGCCGTTGTTAGTGGACTGGGCAATGGTACCAGCAACGTGGGTGCCATGACCACTGTCATCCGAAGCTTCTACGCGATCATTAACGAAGTCGTACCCAATGACAAACTTTGTATCCTTCAAGTCAGGAACTTGACTAATGCCGGTATCAATTACGGCAACGGTAACGCCACTGCCTTTATTTTCCTCCCATGCCGATTCGACGTTGATACTACGCAGATTCCACTGCTTGCTATAGTCGGGGTCATTGGGAACTTCAAGGGCAGTGTAGATGTAATTCGGTTCAACGAATTCTGTGGACTTGGCTAACTTGGATTTGAGGGCATTTAGTATATTGCGATCGCCCTTGACAATGTACACATTGTCTGAAACAGAAAATTCACTGTTAAGTTGGGGTGCGATGTTGTACTGTTGTGCGATCGCGCTTACTTGCTCAGAAATCTGGGCAGCTGGAATATCTTCCCGAAAGTCCAGCACAATCGACTCAAACTCACCCCGAGCTGCCAGCCCTTTAAAGTTAAACAGGGCAAAGCCCAGCCCAATTAAAAAAACGCACAGTAAGAAAAGCTTTCTCATATCAACCGATCACCGGTAGCACCAGTTTAATCAACACAATAACTCATGCGAACGCCCATCTGGGCTGATGTTGCAGGATAGTTACACACCATTGACCGCTACTCTGGTGCATGATCAAGGTGGATAAGAGCGCAAAAATCAAACGATGGAACGTGGTATTTTGTGGTTGACCTTGCTGGCAGCGTTTATCTGGCTTGCTTGGCAGGGGCGGAATGAGTATCAAAAAGTGGAAGCTTATCGCAACTGGGCGCAGCAGTTTGAGCGGGCTAAGTACGATATCTATGCGGTGCTAGCTCAAAATGGCAGCAATTTAACTTGGGGCTCACCTACGCCCAAGGGGCCAATTAAACTGGAAACCTTTTCTTTAAAGGATGTGCAATCGATTCGCCTGCTGGTGGATGACAAGCCAGTCGCAATAGAGGAGCCACCAAGTAAAGGTCGTGCGATCGCCCTGGAATTTGTGTTGTCACCTTACACCGCCTCGGTGCAAGTCCCCTTTACAGAAATCCCCCTGGCAGCAGAGTGGGGAAAGCATCTCCAACAGGAGTTGCAACGGTTGCAGTTGGAACAAGGCGATCGCTAATCAACCCCCCGACCATAATCTTGGATTTGGTCGGGGAGGATGTCAAAACGTCAGACGACGCGCCGTGCCATCATCTTGGAAGCGCTGTTCCCCAACACCGACAAGCTCTACAATTACCTGCCGTGACGCAGGTGTCCATTGCCCGTCACGCGCCCCGATCTCCACAATTGTTTGTTGCCCATCCGCATTTACACGGTATGTCGTTGTTGCCCAAGCATCATTCCGATACTCAAAGGTATGACCATCGTCTTCATAGAGCGTCCCTGAGCCGCTTCCAGGCCAGATACGTAGCGTCAACTGGTCGAGTGGGCGTTCATCGACGTACTGCATCACCGGTGCCATGGGAATAATTGCACCAGCCCGGACATATAGCGGCATCCGCTCCAGTGGCGCGTGGGCAAGGATATGTGTTGGTCCTTGGTAGCGATCGCCACTCCACCAGTCGTACCAGGTGCCTTGGGGTAGGTACACAGCGCGATGCTCAATTCCAGGTCGATAAATCGGTGCAGCCATTAGTGACGGGCCGAGCAACACTTGGTCGTAGAGTGTGTAAGTGTTGGAATCGTTTGGGAAATGGTATAGTAGTGGGCGTAAAACCGGTGCGCCAGTCGTAGCTGCTTCCCAAAAGAGCGTGTAGAGGTAAGGCAGTAGCCGATAACGCAGCTCGATATATTCGCGGCAAATGCGTTCAACGCGATCGCCAAAAACCCAGGGTTCATGGCGTGCTGTAGTCATTGCCGAGTGACCGCGCATGAATGGGTAAAGCATGCCCACTTGAATCCAACGTGCGAATAATTCCGCAGTGGCGTTACCAGCGAAACCACCAACATCGCAACCCACAAATGCTACACCTGACAACCCCATGTTGCAGAGCATCGGCAGGGACATCTCCAAATGATCCCACAATGACTGGTTATCGCCCATCCACACAGATGACCAGCGCTGCACACCTGCGAAGCCCGATCTTGTCAGCACGAATGAGCGCTCGGTAGGGCGTAGCCGTGTAAGCCCTTCGCAACTCGCTTGAGCCATCTTCAGCCCATACAAATTGTGCACCTCCGCATGGTTCGTGCGCTCATTAGGGACAAAATTATCACCCGCTCCAGAAATAGCTCCCCCCGCTCCCCCCGCTCCAGAAATAGCTCCCCCTGCTCCCCCCGCTCCCCCTCCTCCTTGGGGCGCGTCGAGGGGAAACCAAATTTTTTCCCCCGCATCACCGAAGGGGCGATCGTTGATCGTGGGTTCATTCATATCGTTCCAAATTCCAGCAACACCGATCTCAGTCAGGCTGAGGTGCAAGTCGCCCCACCACTCACGCACATCAGGCCGCAGGAAATCGGGAAAAACAGCCTTATCCGGCCAGACGTAACCGTGGAACACCTGACCATCGGCTTTACGCACAAAAAAGTCGTGTTCTACCCCCTGCTCGAAGACATGATAGTCGGCCTCCGGTTCGTACTTCACACCTGGATCGATAATCGTCACAGTCTTAAAGCCATCCTGCGCCAAATCGCTCACCAACTGGGCGGGATCAGGGAAGCGCTTGGGACTCCAGGTGAAGACACGGTAGCCGCGCATATAGTCAATATCCAAGTGGATGACGTCGCAGGGGATACGTCGGGCGCGGAATTCCCGTGCAAGTTCACGCACGACTGTTTCAGATTCGTAGCTCCAGCGACATTGGTGATAGCCAAGCGCCCAGCGAGGTGGCATCGGCATCCGACCAGTAAGCTGGGTGTAGGTGCGGAGAATCTGGGCGGGTTCGGGGCCGTAAATAATGTAGTAATCCAGCTCGCCACCGCGCGTTTCCATTCGCCACACTCCGGGCTGTTCTGCACCGATGTCAAACTGGCTCCAAAAGGTAGTGTTGAAAAAGATGCCATATCCGACTTCTGGACGCAGGGCAATAAAGAACGGAATTGCCTGGTACATTTCATCGGTGAGTGAGCCGTAATCGAGGGCATCCGTTGTCCAGTTAGTCACACGATAGGCCAGTTTGTCGAGTAACCCGGTGCGCTCACCAAAGCCATAGAAGTGTTCGTCAGCTTCGATCTGCTTCCAGCCGACCGTAGCCCCCAAGCGCCAGCCCATACCCATATCTGTATCTTGAGCAAACAAACGACCACCTGAAACGTCGAAGCAGGTAATGCGACACTGTTGGCGCTGGACACGCACACGCATCTGCTCTGTTATAATTTCTACTGCTACCTCAGTTTCCTGCACCTCAAACGGTACGATTGGCCATTCTGGATCATCCAGTGTCACTGCCCAGGAGCGGCGTGGCATAAACTCGCCGGTTGGTGCCAGACGCACCCGAATTAAATTTGGTGCCAGCACACTGATTGCAAGGCAGGGACCGCCACACTCGCAACGGAGACCGCGATCATCACGTTGTATAGCATTCACTGCTCCTAGTGTTGACCAGGGCAGCTCAGTTGTGGGTAATTGTCCGAAGTATTGCGGCATAAATTCTTCAAAGCAGACAGTACTTCCAGCAGGGATAGCAACGTTTAGTTGTACCACACCTTGAGCTGTATACTTCTGCCCGGATGCACCAGGTATATTAGTATTAGGGTATAAATTGTATTTTACCGCGCTTAGATACGATTTCAGGCAGGCACAAAGAGCGTAAAGGTTAATAAAGATGGCCGACCAGCAACAGCAGCATACAAAGGCTCAAGACAGCGACAATGAAATTGAGCCAGTGCTCCAGGAGTTAGATGCGCTTAATGTGGTTGCGCCCGCCGCTAAGGTACTGCCTGGCCCACGTGCGATGAGGCGCGCACGTCTGATCATGAACCCGATCTCCGGCGACGATGAGCCTAACCCGATGAAGCTGCCTGACATCGTAACTGCGATGGAAGCGGAAGATATTCGAGCCGACGTGGCATTTACTAAGGCGGATTCGTCACCTGCTCTAATTGCACAACAGGCAGTCGAGGAAGGCTACGACATGGTAGTCGTCGGTGGTGGCGATGGAACCGTGAGCGAAGTTGCCAAAGGGTTGATCCACGCACCGATTCCGCTCGGTGTTGTGCCCATCGGCACCTATAATAATATCGCCCGCAGCCTCAACTTGCCGACCGATACGGCTGAAGCTTGCTCTGTGCTGGCGCACGGTCAAGTCAAGAGCATTGATGTAGGTCAGGCTAACGATGAACACTACTTTTTTGAAGCGGCAGGTGTGGGAATAGATGCCGCCCTGTTTCCCTTGGGTGAAGAAATCAAAGGTGGGCGCTGGGGTCGTATGCTCCAGGCTTTTCAACTTGCCATGGGCTACGAGCCGCAAAGGGTAAGTATCCAGCTTGACCGCCCAATTTCTGAGGCTCGCGATCAACCGGTCACACGGCGGCGGATATTTGTGCGGCAGGCGGCATCTGACCGGCGGGAGTTGCGCCTGAAAGCGTTGCTGGTAGTAATTGCCAACGGACCGTATTACGGTACTGGTTTTACTGTAGTCCCGAATGCAATCATTGATGATGGTCTGCTGACGATCGGCGTCTTCCGTGATTTCAGTAAATGGGAACTGATTCGTCACTTCTGGTCGATCAGTAAGGGTCAGTATCATTACAGCCCCAAGATCCAATCCTACCGCGCTGCAGAGGTACGATTAACATCAAAGGCGAAGCTGCCGGTTCATATTGACGGTCATCCGCTTGGAGAATTGCCGGTCACGCTCAAGACCATCAAGCACGCGCTCAAGGTTATTGTTCCAGCAGCAAATACGCCATCATACAAGCGCAAAGACGATCCCAACCCGCCGGTAGCCTTGCCTGTTCCTAAGGCTGATCGGTCTGAAGCTGAATGAATCTGATTGATAATCACAAATGCTGCTAGCCTGACAAGTTACAGCCCAACAACGGAGGAGTGCGATCAAGAGCCAAAGTGTTCAAAGCATCCCCTTTTGAAAAGTGAAACTAGCCGAACTTTTTAAGTGTGAGTTTTACTGATAATTATTGGGGACTTTTGTTATCACAAGGCAGGGCAGTCCACAAATTATTACCTTTATCGTTTTGTCCAAGGTAAAACAAGTCATACGGGTAGCCGTTTATGGTGAGTGGCTCCATAGTCTCAATTTTTTCAGGAGAAACCAGTAATTTTTTTGCTGGTAAAGGTTGCCCCATTTTTTGAAACTTTATCGTCACCTTTCTTTTGTAACCATCAATCTGAGGTTGTTTTAATCCAGTGTCTTTAGCCATCTCAGCAGAGGTTAAGTTTTCCAACTTAGTAGGTGTATATTCAACTGCTTGGTCTGTAGTTTCTTCCTGCTGCTCTGAGCCAATATCGTGGTCATTTTGGTCGGTTTGAGTGATTACTTCTTCTAAAACAACAGTCTGCTCAAGCAAACTGTTATTTTCCTGCTGAAGAAATTTTAATTCAGACAATTCATCAGGTGTAGTGTTCTCAATTTCATAAACACCAAGACCATTGAGATTGTCTTCTGTGTTTATATGTTTTGTATCTTGGCTGCCAACCTCATTCCATGTCAATTCCATCGCAGCAATTCTGTTTTCCAAAGCATTAAATCGTTCCTCAATTAAACTACTTATTGCATTGCTGACTAAAGTTGGAGTTGATTGACTAACTGGGTAATTTAGGTAATTCCTCAGAGCATTGATAATAATTTGATTTTTTGACTCTCCAGTTTTAGCAATGTGCTCTTCTATACGCAACTGTAGGTCTGGAGGAATTTGGTTTGAGAAAAAGGGGTTTGCAGCCTTATGCTGAATGTTATCAAGTTTAGAAAACAAAGCTGATAACAAGTTTTGCCAGTTACTCATATGTTTTCAGGGGGTTCTCAAAAGGTTATCAAGGAGACTCGCCTCGCGGATTTAACCTAGCAGTGCGATCGCACTGCCAATCATGGGCGAGCCAGTTATAGGGAAGCGGTGCCGACGACGTAGAGCCAACCTTGCTACTTACTATTATCAGATGTAACAGCACCACAATGAGGTAGGTGCTAGAGCAACGAATATATTATGTATTATTTTCAATAAATTAGGACTAGCAGTTTTGCCACTATGAGGCTGTTCTCTTAACCGTCTCTGAGCTCGACTTTATCCATTTCCCTAAATTTGACAGGACGCGATCGCGCACCGAAAACCAATAGGGAGCGTGCAGTTGCTGTTAAACTAGCAACCGCTCCCTTGAGTGCATCGCTTCTGGTGAGTCTCAATCTACCCGCGACGCTGCCCAATTTTCCCTTAAGGCGCGTGCCATTCAGCTTTAACACTTCAAGCAATCACTTGACTATTCACGTTTGATGCAGCATCAGCCGAGGACTACTTGACTGGAGACTCGTCGTAGTGTGCCAGCAGTGAAGCTATATCTTGGTAGATGGCAATGCAACCTGCCTTGCGTAGGTTTTCTTCCGGAAACCCACCACAAAGTACGCCAATCGTGCGCAGGTTCACCTTACCTGCAGCCTCTGCGTCATAGGGTGTATCGCCAACAACAATGACATCATCGGGATCAATGTCGCCTAACTTATCCAGCGTGACTTTGAAGATATCGGGCTCTGGCTTAGACGATTTCACCTCATCTGTAGTGGTTGCAGCATCGACCAGATCTTCAACATTCAGGATTTGTTTGTAAGTTACCAGATCGGCCTTTGTAGCAGAGGAAGCCAGAGCGATCTGTTTGCCGTCTGCCTTGATTCGACTGAACAACTCACGCACTTGAGGAAAAGCTTTTATACGGGGATGATATTCACGCTTGTAGAGTTCCCTGCGGTAC